>Ga0209099_1002429_pt1 | contig 16416 bp, 13 predicted proteins | sample AD_JPNHW2_MetaG_FD_184430 | JGI IMG/M metagenome (GOLD analysis project Ga0209099, IMG submission 184430) | Active sludge microbial communities of municipal wastewater-treating anaerobic digesters from Japan - AD_JPNHW2_MetaG (SPAdes) (version 2) | ecosystem: Engineered > Bioreactor > Anaerobic... | reverse complement strand
GGCAACGGGACCGCAAGCGTAAAAGACAATTGACCTATTTGTCGTGCCGGGTGTGTTTTCATTCTGCGAGGATCGGCTTTGTCGGTTCTTCTCATCGATTGTGGCCAGGGACAGAATCTTCACCGGCACTGGTCTAGAGGGGGGGAAGAGAAGATTTGTGAACAGGTACTGGCGATCTGCCCATCCTGCTGTCGGGCAATCAGGATTTTTCGTGTCGTCTTCTGTATTTCGAATATTTTTAGGAGATATTCGATATCCACGTCAGTAAAAAAAACCCGCATGAAATCAAAGATTTCGCACCAAGCAATGAAAATTTTTCACAGCTTAATAAATTTCGGTTTATGCCATCTATTGTAAGTAACCTTCAATTTTAAATAACGAGGGTTCCCCGCCATGAAGGCCCCTCCGGGGCACGGCGGGGCAACGCTGTAATAATTATTGGTCATTAATCCGCCGCGGGGGCGTCCCTTCGGGGGCGGCGGCATGTACCGCAATTTTGAAAAAATAGACCGTTTATTTATCTATCAATTTTCTTGTTTGGGTAATTAATCGTCGGAAAATTTTAAATTTTTCATGATAAACAGTTGATTATAGCCGGCCGTATCGCTTATGGGCCTCTTCTATTGACATGAAAAGGTCGATGAAAACAATATCCCCCTCAATGTGGAAAAACGCCGTGTAGGTATGTGCGATATGCATCCTCCAATCATTTTCCTGAATGCGCTCGATATCTCTGGCGGTCTGCAGGTCTTCCAACTGCATGAGATGTTCAGCGATGATTCTCTCTAGACTTCTCTGGAAGGCTTTCGATATACTTTCGGGCCTTCGGTTTAATCTTTACCTGCAATTTCCCGCTCCTTTTTGATCGCGTGAACTGCGGTGAGGGATTCAAGCGGGAGATAATCATCTTCGGCACGGGCTGCCAGCATATCCGCATGTAACTGCTTCTTCTTTCGCTCCTCAAGGATCCGGGTTACTGCATCATCGAAGGTTTCTCCGGCCAGTCTCAATCCATTAATCTCCCTCCAGTTTTCGGAGGACATGTACGGTCTTACTTTTGTTACTGGCATGTGGGATAAATAGGATATGTATCCTAAAAAGACTTTCCCGCAGGGTGGATGCGGTAGGGCGAGATCCGGAAAAATATTCAGGAGCGCATGAGGCTGGGGAACGGTGTGGTGGGGAGCGTGGTGGGGGGAGTTAATGGGGGGAGGGTAATTGCCGGGATATCGATATCCCCATCACTCTGAATATTAAAAAAGCCATAGCGAGTTGAAATCAATCTATTTTATGATAGACTCCCCAAGATGCTACAATAGTAGCAGAAAACGTGAGCAGGCATATTTCCAATTTTGAGATAATATTCGAAGATGTAACTATCTCGGCCCTTATTATTTACACTCTGCATTAGACATCTACTTCATACTAAATCTCATACTACCGAAGATAATTCCCGCGATTCAGCGTACAATGAGGCTGAACAAAAGAATTCGCCGAGATTGAGAGAAGATACCCGGGATTACAAAATGGCTTGTAAACGACCTCAATCGAAAATTATTGTTTGATCAGCATTGCTTGCTGCGCTGCTGCCTCCGATGCTTGGAAATCACCCATTTTTGTATATACTATCGATTTCCCAATCCATGCATCTTTGAAATTTGGATTAAGTTCAATTGCCTTGTCGAATGCCTGAATGGATTGGTTATAACTACCTGTTCCGGATAATGCGTAACCCTTGTTGCTCCAAGCCTGAACAAATTTAGGATCCAATTCGATAGCTTTGTTCAAAGCAGTTTCTGCATTGGAGTTATCACCTTTTTTGATCAACGCATATCCTTTTTCATTCCACAACTCTTTGCTATTCGGTGAAATTGTAAGGGCTTTTTCAAGATTTACTATTGCCCCGTTATAGTCTTCCATTTTAATCGATACATCTGCTTTTCCCATCAGCGCATTGATCGAATCAGGACTAATCTTCAAAGCTTGATCGTATGCCTGTAAAGCATCGTTATATTTTGATTGGGCACTCCAGATGTCTCCTTTGCAAATCCATGCATCTAAATTATTGGGTTCAATGTCCAGTGCCTTGTTTGCTATCTGAAGACTATCGAAATAATTTTTCAGGTTTAGCAATGCTCTGCTCTTACCTACAAGGGCATCAACATAATTGGGATCTATCGATAATGCATTGTTGAAGGATGTTAATGCATCCTGGGATTTCCCTTGATTCAAGAATGAGGTTCCCAATCCGGTCATTGCTCTTCTGTTTTTTGAATCGTTAGCTAGAACACTATTAAAAACCGAACTTGCGTTCTGGTAATCCTTGAGGGCATTCAGGCAATCCCCTTTATTAAGAAGAATTTGCACATCCCCCGGATTAATTTTTAAGGACGAATCATATGCTGCAACGGCATCGGAATACTTGTTGAGTGCCTGTAAGCTCTTTCCTTTGTAATTCCAGGCATTTTTATCCGTTGGTACCATAATAATTGCGCGGTCAAATGAAACGATTGCTTCAGAATAATTTTGGAACGAGAAATAACTGATTCCTCTCCCAATCCAAGGATCTGGACTATTCGGATTCAAGTCAATGGCATGATCAAATGCCGGGATAGCTTCATTGTATCGTTCCAGAAGATTGAGAGCATATCCTTTGGTCGTCCAAGCCTCCGTATAATTTTGGTCGAGTGCAATCGCTTTATCTGAAGCCTGAATTGATTCGTTATATCTTCCTAATTTGAAAAGACTGAAACTCTTGTAATTCCATGCAGCTGCTGATTGTGGATTGGTAGCAATAACCGATTCAAATTCTTTCAATGCCTCTGCATAGTTACCATCATTCAATAACGAAATACCTGATTGCAGAGACATCGTGTCAGTCTGATTAACAACAGGGGGGATAATAGCAACCGGCGAATTCTCTCCGGTAGCAGAAATGGTTTTGGGAGTCGCATTTAGGCCAGAGAGCAATCCTGAAACGATTAGACCCACGACAAGAAGCCCGACTGAAAATAATAACCAAAAATATAACCCTCTATTCTTCACGGATGCTTTTTGAGAGGGAGCAGCAGGGGAATTTTGAACAGGATTCTGTATGGGATTACTGCCCCCGAATGATATTTTCGGTTTTAAATTCGAACTGATATTTCTGTCTCTAGGGACTTCGACAGTCCGCTTCGCTGGATCGTATCCAGCCAAGTAGAGCAACAGATTGTGTGATCCTAACGGGACTTTCGGGATATCACACGGAGTATTACCTACTTTTTTCCCATCCAGGTAAATTTCTGCTCCGTTCGGATTTGATGTGATGAATAAAGGTGCGTGAGCCGGCTGATGTTTTTTGTTACCGTTCACGAGGTTGAAATGTGATGAGGTATTATCAGGAATTTTTATTCGGCGGATAACATCCTCATAACCATTCATTGAACATTTTAAATCGTAAAATCCTATTGGTAAGGAAACGGTAAGTGGTGTTTTTCCGATTGGTTTCCCATCAAGTGAAAGCACAGCCCCGGGAGGAGTGGATGTTACAGAAAATGCCGCAGAGGTGGAGGGAGTGGTCTTTGTGGCAGTGAGTTTAACATCCAACTTTAAATCGTTTGAAACAAAAATTTTTCGTCGTAAATCCTCGTAACCTGGCAAGAAACACGTTATTAGATAATTTCCCTCAACAACATCCGGAATTGTCAATGGGGAATGCCCTTTGTATGAACCATCAAGATGAATCTCTGCATTAGAAGGGAGGGTAGTGACAGTTACGGTATGATTCGATGTCTGGATTTTTTGTAATTCGAATTCTATCGATATATCACTATCAACTAACACTTCCTTTTTCTTTTTTTCATAGCCATCAAGGGAGCATCGAAAAATCTGCTTTCCCTGTAATACTGGTGTTACAAGCGGTGTTGTTCCGATTCTTGTTCTACCAAGGTAGATTGTCGCCCCCAAGGGCTCCGAAGAAATTGAAAGTGAGAACGTTTTTTTCTCTTCTGATTGTTGTGGCCGATTTATCTGTTTCGGCATTTTTTTATTAGTTGATATTTTTTTATTTGCTTCTTCAGTTTTCCAATGCCATGGTTTTTTAAGAGATACATCAGTTTTCAGTGCAAGTGCCCACGATTCAACAATCCAGCCGGCAAGTTGTTCTTGCATTCCAAGTGTTTCATGGAGTTTTTTTACCAATTGGGGATAGTGAATCTCAAAAGGAATTTGGTTTTTCTTCTCTAGCATCTCCAGAGGAACTCTCTCGGATAATGTCTGTTTTATCAAATTTAATTCCTTGACAAATTGCCCTTTTCGATAATCGTTGAAAAATGCAATAAATCGCTGGGGATCTTGGATGATAGCCTCCCCCTCGTTTTGAACTATATCGATAATAATCTTTTTAGGATCGTCGTAATTTTTATCGTATTTTTTTTTGGACATGAAAAGCATCACAATCTGTAATTATCTAATTAATTTTGCAAAGATACCGCATCTATCCCAATGATTTGTTGATTCATACTTAACGGTGCTTGTAAGTAAAATTATTCTTTTTTTCTTTAATTCGTATTCCCATTTCATCCCGCATGTTGACCACCATGACCATGGTAATTGGCCTGTTTCCCATAATTTTTTTGATTGGGCAAGAACCTCATATTCTTCATCAAGAGATCTTAGCTCATCAAATGTCTCGGACTCATTTGTTTTTTCTGGTAAGATTGAGGAGGATAATACTGTTCTTTCATAAGGTATACCGAACGTTAAAGCCCACAATTCTATGGTCCATATTGCTAGATCTTCATTTAGCCCATATTTCTCCTGCAAAATCTTGCAATATTTTGGAGCATAGATTTCATAGGGGACATTGTTATTCCCATTATTCATATGGAGTGGGATTTTCTCTTCGATAGATTGTATTAACCCGTTACATTCCTTTTTAAATTGTCCATCACTCATCGTGAGAAAAATCGTTTGAAATTTTTTCGGATTCTCAAGAACCAAGATGCCATTTTCGGTAAGAATTGTTTTTATTATTTCTCGTAGATTGGAATCTTGCATCGACATTTTATTCGCTTTTTACTTAATCATGCACTTATTCGATTTTTAACTCAAATTATTAGAGAAAATAAAGGTTTTTACTTCATTTTTTTGGTTTTCCTAGTGCGTACAGGTACTTATCCCCACTCCCAATATAGAGAATACCCTCTGCAATCATAGGTGATGACAATAAGTGTATATCGTCCCATATAGCAAATTGCAAAAGTTTTTTTGGTTCTCTGATAATTGATTCTGCGTATGATTCTATGATCATTCGAAGAATCATTTTCAAATTGTTATGGCCAATCGAATCATCGCACTCTGACACAAAATCACCTGATTTGTCTGCTGTAAATTCGAAGTTATGGTTATTCTTGTATTGTGGTAAATCGTCTTATCGGAAATATAATTTTGGTAATTATTCGTATTATCTGAAAGAGTCTTTGATTTTATCTAAAATTCCCTGATTTTCCGGTGTCGGCGCTTTTTGTAGAGAATTTGAGTATGTGGACTTTGTACCAGTCTGTTTTTTGATTAATTCTATTCGAATATTCAATTCCTTGGGAATCAAAACATCACGCATCCAGTCTTCATAAAAAGGAAATGAACAAGATACAAGATAGGTACCTCTCTTTAATGGGATTGAAAGAGGTGAAGATCCTTGAAATTTACCGTTAATGAATATCTGAGCGCCAAGAGGCTCTGAATAAAAATTAACAGCGTATATTTTTGCCGTCTCTTTTACTGTAACAGGTTTGGGAGGTGAATCTTTTCGGATATGTTCAGCGGATTGAACAGCAGGTTTTTGTTGAGAACAGGGAGCAGATTGAATTATTCCCAGAGCGAGTGCAAGTGTATCTATACCCCATCGAGCGAGTGTTTCGTCAAAAGGATGAGTTTCAAGGACTTTATTTATCAAATTTACAGAGAGGATTGAATACGGCATTGTATTTTTTTGCCGAACCAAATCCGTATGAATCCGCTCGTTTAACAGTTGTTCCAGCAAAATTATTTCCCGTTTGTTATTCCCGGAACAATAATCCAGTAAAAGTGCCCGTGTCTTTTTTGGATTATCGAGAATTGAAATCCCCTCCGAATGGATAATCAAAACCAATGCGTTTTTTACGCGATTCATATCAGTCGATGAAAGCGATTCAGATTGTGAATTTCTCATCATATCACTCTTGATCAACAAATGCCATAAACATATCATTCCACTGGGAAACGGGCATTTTGTATCTAAAATCCGAATAACCCTGTAAACAAATTCCAAGATGAAAACAATATTTTTATCGATTCATACGTCAACTCCTTTTTTGTTATTGTTTTAAGGGATGGTTTTTCTGAGTCAGATTTTAAAAAATGGACAAAAAATTGTGACATCATCGGGTGTTGAATACCACGTGGAAGATTTTTTGGGTTCCGGGGGCCAGGGAGAAGTCTACAAAGTAACTTCAGGTGGCAAAGACTGGGCACTCAAATGGTATTATCCTCACACCGCAACGGATTCACAGCGGAAAGCTCTGGAAGAACTTGTCTCCAAAGGTGCCCCTACTGAAAAATTTCTCTGGCCATTGACGTTGATAACCGACATGAAGACCCCCGGTTTTGGTTATATAATGCCATTAAGACCAAAGAATTTTAAAAACATCGTCGATTTGATGAAAAGAAGAATTGCGCCAAATTTTCATTCAATCGCCACAGCGGGATTTCAGCTTTCTGACAGTTATTACCATTTACATCTCCAAGGACTTTCATATCGAGATATCTCGTTTGGTAATGTTTTTTTTGATCCACATAACGGGGAAGTGCTCATTTGCGACAATGATAATGTTACCGTAGATAAAACCGAGAAATCCGCTGTATATGGTACACCCCGATTCATGGCCCCGGAAATTGTACGGGGCGATGCAACCCCTAGTTCTGATACCGACAGGTTTTCTCTGGCGGTTTTATTATTCTATATGTTTTTCATATCACATCCCCTTGAAGGACGGAAGGAATCTGCAATTCACTCTCTTGACGCTCCGGCAATGAAAAAGTTATATGGGGATGAACCGGTTTTTATTTTCGATCCCAATGATCCTTCAAACAGACCCGATCCAAATTTCCATCAAAACGCCCTGATTTATTGGAACATTTATCCGCAATTTTTCAAGGATCTTTTCACGCGGGTCTTCACCCAAGGTATTAAAGATCCGGAAAATGGTCGGGTCCGGGAATCCGAATGGCGTTCAGATGTTATCAAACTGCGTGATTCGATAGTATTTTGCCAGAAATGCGGGTTAGAAAATTTCTATGACCCCGATGAGATGAAAAAATCCGGGGGTGCATCTCCAAAATGCTGGAATTGTGGCGTTGAGGTGACACTTCCCCCGAGAATCAAAATGGGGAACCTCATCGTAATGCTCAACCATAACACGAAGCTCTTTCCCTATCACCTCGATCCTGTAACCTACGATTTCTCCAAACCCATTGCTGAAATTAGTCAGCATCCGGCTAATCCCCAACTTTGGGGTCTTAAAAACATGTCTGATCGTAGTTGGCAGGTGACAAAACCTGATGGAACCATAATGGAAGTACCTTCCGGCAAGAATGTCTCATTGGGAAACGGAATTAAAATTAATTTCGGGAGAATGGAAGGAGAAATTCGAGTTTAATTTATTAAAGATAAATTCGCAAACCATATGTTTGACTAAATAAAATAGGATTACAAGGTGCTGTTACATGACAAAAATGCCCGGTGGTGAACTCGCAACACGGCCACTTCACTTTATCTGGATCTGTGATTGTTCGGGTTCAATGAATGGTGAGAAAATCCAACAACTGAATACTGCGATTAAAGAGGCATTACCCGCTATGAGGAAAGTTGCTGATGAAAATCCTAATGCAACCGTTCTTGTCAGAGCCTTGCAGTTTTCCAGTGGTGCACAATGGGTTAATATCGATCCAACCCTCGTTGAGGATTTCAAATGGTTTGATCTCGATGCAGATGGTGTTACGGATATGGGAAAAGCCCTATCCATGGTCGCAGATGAACTGAAAATCCCGCCAATGACGGACAGGGCACTTCCTCCGGTCCTCGTATTAATTTCTGATGGACAGCCAACAGATGATTTCGACAGTGGGTTGAAAAAACTCATGGATCAGGCATGGGGGAAAAAGGCAGTCCGCATCGCGATCGCTATTGGTGGAGATGCAGATACGGATATTTTACAAAAGTATATCGGCAATTCTGAAATTAAACCACTCGTAGCGAAAAACGCTGAAACACTTGTCAAACAAATTAAATGGGTTTCAACAGCGGTTCTTCAGTCCGCATCATCGCCGGCAAGCCAAACAAAAGACAGCCCGACCCCCGGGACAAATGTGCCTATCCCGGTCGTCCCAGCGGATCTAAACACTCCGAACGGCGCCGATGATGTCTGGTAAACATGAATGAAATCCAGCATCCTAATCCGTGGCGAATAATCGGTAGCAGTGTTGAAGGGGCATCACATAAACGCAGCGGTAAACCAAATCAGGATCGAATACAATTTTCTGATTCCCAACCCGCAACATTGCCGTTAGTTTTAACTGTGGCCGATGGTCACGGGGGCAAAGCATATTTCAGGAGCGATAAAGGGGCCGAATTTGCAGTAGAAATTGCCATCGAAATTTTTTCGAGACTGAAGGATTCTACCTGGGATTCGGTAAAAGATAAAAAAATTAATGATTCTTTCAGCCGCGAAATTGTTCAAAAATGGCTTGATCGGGTCAATTCAGATATTCAAACCAATCCATTTACAGCGGAAGAAAAAAGCCTTCTGAAAACAAAGAAAGAGCAAATTACAAAGCGACCCGGGGGGCTTTACAATGAAGGATTTGTTGCGTACGGGTCAACGCTGATTGTCGCGGTAATTCATGATTCCTTCATTCTCTACCTTCAACTCGGAGATGGGAATATTTTATTGGTTTCGCCAGCCGGGGAAATTGATAAACCGCTCCCGAAGGATGACAGATTGTTTGGGAACGAGACAACATCACTTTGCCTACCCGAATCATGGTCAGATTTCCGGTTCCGACTACTCCCGATAGATTCGAACAATCCTGTCCCGGCTCTTATTTTATTATCTACGGACGGGTATGCGAATTCTTTCCCTCAAGATAGTGCGTTTGAAAAAGTTGGGACGGATTTACTGGAAATCATTTGCGAACATCCAGAGGGTATTCAGGAAGGGATCACATCCATCCAGGAAAATCTTCCCAATTGGCTCTCTATTGCATCAGAAAAAGGGAGTGGTGATGACACGACAGTAGGCATATTGTGCAATCTTGACCAGATAAAAAAATACTATGATGAAAATTACGAAGGCAATATTAAGAAAAAAGAAAAGCTCACTCCAACACAAGAAATTGAAGGAAATCTCAATCTGGTTGTTCAATCACCGGAAAGAATAACCGATGAATTGAAAGAACAGGGAAAACCTGTAGAAACGAGTGACGTTCCCCCAAGTACAAACAATTCTGGAATAGACCCTCTATGAAATCTGATAATAAGCCGCATGTTGTTATTGTTATGGCAAGATGCCGTCATGAAAAGGCCGCTTTCGGAATACGTTATGAAGAAGTGGAACCGGGCCTATGGGCCGGCACCTGGGCATTCCCTGTCAAAGAATCATATGCGAGAAAAGAAAATTATGAAAAAAATTCCATAATAGGATCAATCATTTTTATTCCCGAATATCCCGGATGTCCCTACTGTAAATCTAAAGGAATTTTCCTTTGCGCGGAATGCAATCATGTTGCCTGCTACGATGGAGAGAGCAAGACCGTTGTCTGCCCCAGTTGCAACCTTCAATTAAAGCTTGGCGATCGTATCCAGCATCTCGATGCAGGTGGCGATCGATGACGGATCGGCCTCAGGAATGCTTATGTACTTTACTCCAAAATCACGGGCAGTTAATATTTAATGATCCTTCTTTTGGAAATCTATTAATAGATTATTTTAAAGGGGATTTCAAGAAAGAAAGAAATATCCTCCTAGTATCCATAAGCGAAGGTATCCCGGGGAACCTCATTAATAAAAAAGATGTGTTACCTTATGACATCTTATCTTCGCAGCTAGTCCAAAAATTGGTCCAATTTGGTTTTACCGATCAACTTGCCAAATGGGCTGTCAATTCGTGGGCGGTTGCCTTTGGAATTATTGCATATGATGAAATTAAAGATCCCGTCGTTAACCAGAATACAATATCTAGTATGCAAAATCCTCCGGAACGACCTTCAATTACACCGCTTGACGAGATGGATATTTTAGGATTAACTGCGATTCAGTTTAAACTGTACCTGAAAGAATTATTTGAACATGCGGGCTACAAGGTTGGCTTAACTCCCCCATCAAATAACTTTGTGGATTTTATTATCTTAGGAAATCTGGGGGACATTGTCGTTGTAACCAAAAAATATAGTAAATCGGTTTCTGAAGAAGTAATTCAACGTATTCTTACAGCGAAAGAATACTACAAGGCCAAGAACGCGATTGTAATAACCACAAGTTCATTCACAAGTGGTGCAATAAACCTCGCTAACGATAATGATGTTGAGCTTTGGGATATGTCAACGTTGATGACAATATTCAAACCCGAAGAAATCGATGAAGTTTTTTTCAATTCGGTATGCGAAAATCTTGTTCGTTTTGGAAATCCTGAAAGTTTTAAAAAACATCAAATCACTGCTTTTTCAATAAAAGTGTTAGAAGATATAGTTGAGAAAATATCTCAAGATTTCCTCACTAAAGATGCACTCACCATAAGTTTAAGGATCGCAAATTTCTCCCAAGAACGCAAAAATAAACTCGTGTATAATGTCTTAAAAAAATATAATGTTATATCGACTTTAGATGAAATATCACATTCTTATAATGAGTATTTCAAAAATTTAAAAAATAGCAATAAAGATGCAATTACAATCAGTAGTTTTTCTGCGAAGGTTAATTATGAAAATATGATAGTCACGCTCGATATCACAGGAACCTGTCCGATATGTGGAACTCCAATTTCGGCTACTCCCATCGATAAAGAAGTCTATGATCCTAAAAAAACCTACAATACGATAATCAGCTGTCAACATTGTTCATTTCAATATACAGCAAAAAATATCATTTCTGATTCCCTGAAAGAGAAAATTCTAGAAGAAGCATCGACTTATACGAAAAAACCTGATGATTTTGATCTTTTTGAATGAATTCACTCGATAATTATCCCGATTGAATTCAATGAATTTCTTTCTCAATTAAAACTTTTAAAATCAGTCCATCCATCGGGATCTCATACCCTCGTCCTTGAATTGCAACTGCGATCTTTTGTTTATCGATATTCGTGAAATATCCCGGTCGTTCCTTTCCTTCTTTATTTAAAGAAATTCCATCTTCATAAGGCTCGATTGAAAGAATTTTCTTCAATTCGATATTCACATTTTTTACTGCACCGGTAAATATTAGTCGTTTATTCGTAATCGTGAGAGTTCCTGTATCGATATTCCTTAATTCTTCATGTGATTCACTTTTTGACTTGAATTTTCCCAGTCTCCAAGTCATTCCTTTGGCAACTCTAATGGAGGGTCCACCATACAAGCCTGATGTTTCCCTGATTGCACGAGGCTCTGAAAAAATAACATCAGAAATGCTAAAAATAAACTGTTCATTGGGTCCCAAAACTATATTCGTGTTGGTGTGAGTTGGAATGGTTATCGTACCGTTGGATAATTGTTGAAGCCACAAATCAAGATCAATCTGTTTTTGTTCTTGATCCGAATATCCCCCTTGGGCTATTGAATTCCATTCACGAACCGTAAGAACTTGATGATTGTATCTTTGCCAGTTTGGATAGCTCGTATCTTTAATCTCGTTAAGACAATATTTATCATCTATTTTTAATAACGCTGCTTTACAGTTGTTACATTCAATATAGGTTCGTTTGATTAAACCGAATAAAGAGGATGAAACATTTTTTGATAATTTCCCCTTTTGGCAAACGGGGCATAATGTTCTTGCATCAGGACTCATAGGCTGCATAGGGCAATTCCCATAAAATTTCTTAATTAAGTATTTGATCATTCTTGAATTAAATATGATCATTTTTTTAGAGAAATTGCTATTGAAAATTGCATAAAAGTAGTTTTATTGTCAATAAAATACGAGACATTAATCCGAGATTTTTAATCTGCAAATTGAAGGAGAGATAACACGAAATAATTTAATTTGTAAAAAATTGTGATAAATTTCGGTAGTAGGGATAGGATTCAATGACTATTTACCCAAGAACAATTCTGTGTGAAATATTTGATCAGAAAAGGAAAGACCTATTTTAAAGCAATTATAATTAATTGATAAAATCTGTTGGTATGGATATGATTCAATGAATAATTTCCCCAGAAAAATCCTGTGCGAAATAATCAGTCAGAACGGAAAGACCTTCTTTGAAGATACCGTGGCATTGCGAGGACTTCTCGATGATCTGTGTCATGGAGATTATAAAAAAGAGAGACGATGCATAATCGATTCCGTTGCTGAGGGTATTCCTTCAGAATTACTTGATCGAAAAGAAAGTATCCCGTACGACATTCTATCCGCACAACTAACAAATCGATTGGTCAATTGTGGATTTGAAGCACAGCTTGCCCGATGGACGGTTGAGTCATGGGCTATTGCATTGGATGTCCTTCCATTTACCGATGTTACAAATAAAAAGTTAAATTGTGAAAAAGAAACATCGGCAATAAAAACTAATCGGGAACCTTTGGATGGATTCACAACTCCCAAAAAAACCAACACTTTTACACCACCTGCAACATCCATGCCTCAAACAAATAGTGGGCTCCCTGACCCTCTACCGAAAAATCAAACAATAGGGAAGTATAAGAAAAATAAATTTATCTTAGTATTAGCAGGGGTTTGTTTCGCAATACCGTGGATTCTTGCAATATTATTTCCCAATTCTACGACTGAGCCAAGCGGAATAATCAGTACAATTATTGGTTTGAGTGTGGTAATTGACTGGCCATTGTCCCTCATACTGCTTGTAGCATATTGGGGGTATATATTTAAAACAACTGTATCTAAGCCACAAACAATTAGTAAATCCCAAATCACTATCTCGAAAAAACAAATAACGGGAAAGTATGAGCAAAATAAATATGTCTTACTATTGGCGGGCGTTTGTTTTGCAACAGCATGGATTCTTGCCCTGTTGTTTCCCAATGCTCATACCCAGCCCAATGGATTAATCAATCTAATGATCGGTTGGACTTTTATAATTGGGACTCCCGCATCCATTGTACTATTTGCCGCATATAAAGGGTATGTATTTAAGTTAAAGAAATGATGACAATTTATCCGAAGTGTTATGATAAACAGATCATAACTTATCAAATAAATCTGGTGATCTGGATGGGAATTAATGAATGATCTTCCCAGAAATATTTTGTGCGAAATAATCCGTCAGAACGGAAAGACCTTCTTTAAAGATACCGTGGTATTGCGAAGTCTTCTCAATGATCTATGTAGTGGAAATTGTAAAAAAGAGAGACGATGCATAATTGATTCCATCCCTGAAGGTATACCTTCAGCATTACTTGATCGAAAAGAAAGTATCCCGTACGATATTTTGTCAGCACAACTAACAAATCGATTGATCAATTGCGGATTCGAAGCGCAGCTTGCCCGATGGACCGTTGATTCATGGGCCCTAGCACTCGGGGTAATTAATGCACCAATCGATGCCGGTTCCCTTTCTGTATTCACCACTCCATCAGAAGCAAAAATTTTTTTGAACGAAAAATTAATGGGAATATCTCCGTTGGAAATATCTACCTTATCAACTGGAAAATATGATCTAAAAATTACACTTGACGGCTGTGAAACGTGGCAGAAACGCATTGAGATCCCAGCAGGACAAAAAATATCTATCAATGCAAATTTAACGAAAACTACTACTTATGGAGAAATTTTCATTGATTCGAGTCCAGAGGGAGCGGTCATATTTGTCGATTCTCAACATCACGGGGCGACACCAAAGACAATTAGGAATATCCCCGTGGGAGTCCACCAAATTTCTTTAACTTTGTCGGGGTATGAAAAATTTTCGAAAAATGTTTCTATCCAATCTGGAAAAAATGTTGATCTTAAAGAGAAACTCAGATCCCTCGAATCTCCTCCAACAGGTCTGGTAGCAATTGACTCTGTACCTTCAAATGCCGATATTTATCTCGATTCAGTATACCAAGGCAAGACACCCAAGATTTTAACCGGGATCTCACCAGGTACCCATTCCATCAAGATAAAATTACATGGCAATCCTGATTTTTCAACAAACACGATAATACGTCAAGGAACAAATGCGGATATTTTTCGGGAATTTTCCCAATCCTCCCCTAAGCCAATTCCAAAATCTATTGCTTATACTTCAATTGCTCTAATCTCAATTGTTGCACTCTATTTTGTCATTAGTCCCATTCTTGCACCATTTCTTGGTTTAATTGCAAGTCCTTTGAAAACAAATAACAGTTCTGCGACAGTTGTTACCGCAGGCACAATACAAACTCCTGAACCCACGGGAACGTTTTTACCATATGGTGGTTTAATTACAGGATCCGTTACCGGAGACGCCACAAACGCATATTATTTTGATGTCGATAATACGAATGCAAAAAAAATTTCCTTTATTCGAATAAGACTTGAAGGAGATAAGTTTACGGATTATGACTTTATTATCGGAAAAAATTATGTTCCTACCTTCCGGCCCCCACACTATGATGTTATTTCAGATACAACTCTGCTGTCAGAAGGGTATGACATCCAGAATCCCACAAGCGGCAGATATTATGTTGTTGTAAAAAATAAGGGAAATTCTGGCGGGTACACAATTTCAAAAGCAATTTTTTATAATTCGTAAACATCATCTCGGGACATTCCCCGGAACAGGACTGCTCGCCTACGTCATCATCCCCGACCTCATGGTCATCTGGGACCGGATCCTTGACCACATGGATTGGTAAAATATGAAACCGGTAAAGGCGCTGCACTGCCCCTGCCCTTTTATGTACGGCACCTTAAATAACGGGGGCATGTACGAAGCATCAGGTCAAGACAATCCGGAACGTATACAGGGCCCCACATCATTCCGGGATTGTTTTGTTTTAACTACGATTTTTTATTTCTCCAGAACCTGCTGTGTTGCACAAAAGATCGAAATGCGGGCTTAGGTTTATCCGGCATCCGGTTCTTATAAAAAGTAATGGCGAAGAACAAGCGATGGGGCAAGCCGTTTGTTGATAAACGAGACTGGGTAAAATATAACGAGCATCTGGTTCAACAAGGAGAATTCTATCTCTCACTGGAGTTTATTGGTAGCTGGGAAACAGAATTAGCCCGAATGAACTCCAAGAAACGGGGAAGACGCTATCTCTACCCGGTCCAGTTTATCCAGTGGATCGCGGCCATCTATGTTCTGTTCTCAATGCCCTACCTGCAGATGGAAGGATTTCTTTTAAAAATTGTCCCCGTTTGTTCACCAGGATCTAGCTGCAGATTACACGACATTGTTCCGTCGAATCCGGTTATTTGAATTGCCATTGTCTGAGACGATTAAACAAAACGGCGGGGATGTTGTCGTTGCCATAGATAGCACCGGGATTAAGGTAACCAACCGTGGAGAAGGGATGCGGGAGAAATGGCGAATTCACCGGGGTTGGATCAAGGTCCATGTTGTTATTGACCGTGAATCCCGGAATATCCTTGCTAAAAAGGTCACTGACGAGACTATTCAGGATGACGTATGTTGTATTTCCCTTATCGATTCCGCTCAGAAATCACTTCATGCCGGAACTATCAGGGAGGTACTGGGAGACGGTGCGTATGATCACCGGTCAATTTTCAATAAGTTGGAAGAACAACACATTTCTTCTTCGATCAAGATCCGATCGAATGCTTCACGTAGTTCTCAGGGGTCTCCCTATCGGGCAGAGTGTGCTCGGGAATTCCTTGATTACGGATATAAGGAATGGGCTCAATGTCATGACTATGGGTCTCGATGGTCTGTCGAAGGTGTTTTCTCTTCGATGAAACGGATTTTCGGAGAATCCGTAAAGGCTACAAGTATAAACGGGATGTTTCATGAATTGCGACTGAAATTTGGTATTTACAATCTTCCGATTAATTGTTAAAACACTCCGTATTTTCAAAAGCAGAACAATTTGAAGAGATTTGTACAACACAGCACTTGAGGTAATTTGGCACTTAGATTTACCGGCCCATCTTTTTCGCAAGGGTTGGCGGCAGATCCTGGATTTTTGCGGGTACTCCCACCGCCAGTTTGTATGCAGGAATATCCCGCGTAACGATTGCACCTGCTGCCACAA
>Ga0209099_1002425_pt1 | contig 16440 bp, 10 predicted proteins | sample AD_JPNHW2_MetaG_FD_184430 | JGI IMG/M metagenome (GOLD analysis project Ga0209099, IMG submission 184430) | Active sludge microbial communities of municipal wastewater-treating anaerobic digesters from Japan - AD_JPNHW2_MetaG (SPAdes) (version 2) | ecosystem: Engineered > Bioreactor > Anaerobic... | reverse complement strand
TGCTTGCCTCGCTCTGAGATAAAACTGTTCCCCGTCATCGTACAACTCATCATCACATCCTGAATTGATGAAGAGGGGAGGAAGCCCTTTCAGATTGCCAAAAAGCGGCGAGATCAGCGGATCTTCGGGTCTGTGATTACCAACGTAATGTTTGCTGAAAACAGTCCACGAATTAAGTGGAGCCAGGGAAACCTTGTTCTTCGTCACGTATGATGCTCCCGAACAGGTCAGATCGGTCCAGGGAGATATTGCAACCGCAGCGGCGGGTAAAGGAAGACCCTGATCTTTCAACGACAGCAATGTTGCAAGGCACAATCCTCCTCCGGCCGATTCGCCGGCAATCAGGATGTTTTCGGATTTGTAACCGTTTGAAAGTAACCATTTATAAACCGTTACAGAATCATTGAGTGCGGTGGGGAACGGATGTTCCGGTGCCAGCCGGTACTCATAAATAAGATTCGTGATGCCGGCCGATCGGGCAAATTTTGAAACAATTCCTCTGTGATCGTTGCAGGATCCTGAAACATAACCCCCGCCGTGCACATACATGATGACCTTATCCGGAGGATTATTTTCGGGAATAAGCCATTCGGCCTGAATTCCTTCAATAGTAATTGCCTTGACTACGATCCCTTCAGGAATCCTGCCAAATCTGTTTGCACCGCGTTCACAAATTGCCCGGAATTTCGGAATTGAAGTGTTCTGATCGAATGTCTCCTTTTTTATTCTGCCATTCAACAGATGGCGGTTGCGAAGAAGAAATACGAACAAATTCCCTTTAAAACTTGTCATCTTTCGCTATATAATTAATTAAGCCAGGATGAAGACGGTCACACCTTGAACCGGTTATGAAGGATTCATCCTCCGTGATTACCCCGGATTGTTTCCGGGGTGTAAACTCGGGTGTATATCAGACCTTGCAAACTAGATTTCGGTCCCCGTAGGCATCATCAATCCGGGTTACCGTGGGCCAATATTTGTCCTCCTTGAGGGAAGCGACCGGGAATGCTGCTTTTTGGCGCGAATAGGGAAATTTCCATTCATCGGCCGAAACCATATTGGCTGTGTGTGGAGCCTTCATGATGACATTGTCCGACTTGTCGGCTTTACCTTCCGCGATTTCATCGATCTCTCCCTTGATCATGACCATGGCTTCAATAAACCGGTTCAGTTCCGAATAGGGTTCACTTTCGGTCGGTTCAACCATTAGGGTACCATGAACGGGAAATGCAACGGTGGGTGCATGAAATCCGTAGTCCATAAGTCGTTTGGCGATATCGATAGCTCCGATTCCAGTCTGGCGTGTTATCCCGTTACAATCGATGATCATCTCATGGGCACAGCGACCATTCTTCCCGGAATAGAGAATCGGGTAATGCCTTTCGAGGCATGATTTCAGGTAATTTGCATTCAGGATGGCCATCTTTGTGGCTTCTGTCAACCCTGCACCTCCCATCATTTTAATGTATGCGTACGATATGGTGAGGATGTGTGCGCTTCCGTAAGGTCCGGAGGCCACGGCGCTGATTCCCGAACTACCACCGGTTTCAACACAAACATGCTTTGGGAGGAAAGGCGTAAGATGCTTTGCGACCGCAATGGGGCCTTCGCCGGGTCCTCCGCCTCCGTGTGGAATGGCAAAGGTTTTATGGAGATTCAGGTGACATACGTCGGCCCCGATCAGTCCGGGATTTGTGATCCCAACCTGCGCATTCATATTGGCGCCATCCATGTAAACCTGTCCGCCGTTTTCATGGATAATCCGGATGATTTCGAGGATCTCTTCCTCAAAAACGCCATGAGTCGAAGGGTAGGTTATCATCAGACATGAGAGGGATTCCTTGTTTTCTGCGGCTTTTTCCCGAAGATCATTCACGTCGATATTTCCATGATCATCACATTTCACCACCACGATCTTCATGCCGGCCATGGCAGCGCTTGCCGGATTCGTCCCATGTGCCGATGAAGGAATGATACACACATTGCGGTGACCCTGACCATTGGAAATATGATATTGACGAATCACCAGCAATCCGGTGTACTCTCCAGCGGCTCCCGAATTCGGCATGAACGAAACAGCGTCAAAACCGGTAATGGTTGCCAGGTCAGCCGCAAGTCCGCGGATCAGGATCTGGTATCCTTCGGCCTGGTCGACCGGAGCAAAGGGATGAAGGTTTCCGAATTCAGGATAGCTCAAAGCAAACATCTCTGACGCGGCATTGAGCTTCATCGTGCAGGATCCGAGCGGAATCATTGAACGGTTCAACGACAAATCCTTGATCTCCAGTTTCTTGATGTAACGCATCATCTCGGTTTCCGAGTGATAACTGTTGAAGACCTTTTGGTTCAGGTATTCTGAAGTGCGAATCAAATCAGGAGGGATGGTGGTGATCATATTGCATTCCTTCGGATTGCATACGAATTCGGCGTATTCTTTCCCGTTTGCGGTGGCAAAGATCTTCACGAGGGTGTTGATGTCGGAAAGCGATGTTGTCTCCCCAACACTGATCCCAATGTGTGTGGCATCGATGTAATGGAGGTTCATCTCATGCTCCAGCGCTGCTTTCCGGATGGTTTCCCGGGAGATATTTCCCGGAAGCGTGACCAGCACCGTATCGAAGAAATACCGGTTTAGTTGCTGGTACCCGTATTTTTGAAGTTCCTGTGAAAGCACCCCGGTGAGAATGTTGATGTGCCTTGAAATCTGTCTGATCCCTTTAGGGCCGTGATAAACAGCATACATTCCTGCCATGACGGCCAACAACACCTGAGAGGTGCAAATATTGGAAGTTGCCTTTTCACGTTTGATGTGCTGTTCGCGTGTCTGCAATGCCATGCGGAGCGCCCGGTCTCCGTTGGCGTCGACCGATACCCCGATGATCCTGCCGGGCATCTGACGCTTGTATTCATCCCGTGTGGCAAAATACGCGGCATGCGGTCCGCCGTATCCCATCGGGATCCCAAACCGTTGAGTCGATCCGAATACCACGTCAGCGCCCCACTCCCCGGGAGGAGTCAGAAGGGCAAGACTCAGAATGTCGGCAGCAACAGCAACCATCGCACCTGCATGATGTGCTTTCTGAACCAATTCACTATAATTTTGAACGACTCCGTACCGGTCGGGATACTGGATGACGCACCCAAACACTTTGTCGTCGAAAATAAAATCTTCGGGCTTACCAATTGTCAGCTCAATGCCCAGTGGGATTGCACGGGTACGGATCACATCGACCGACTGGGGAAAGATCGTTTCGGATACCAGGAACCTGTTGGTACCGCGTTTCACTGCATCCCTCGACCGACTGTTGAAAAGCATAATCATGGCTTCGGCAGCAGCGGTTCCTTCATCAAGAAGCGAGGCATTCGCAATCGGCATTGAAGTCAGATCGCAAATCATGGTCTGGAAATTCAGCAGGGCTTCCAGCCTTCCCTGCGATATTTCGGCCTGGTAAGGGGTGTAAGCGGTGTACCATCCCGGATTTTCTAAAATGTTACGTAGAATAACCGCCGGGACAATGGTCTCATTGTACCCCTGCCCGATAAAATTCTTGAAGATTTTGTTTTTGGATCCCAGGGATCTGATGTGATTCAAATACTGAAACTCATTCATTCCTTCGGGGAGTTGAAGCGGCTCCGTCATTCGGATTGCAGACGGAACGGTTTGTTCAATAAGCTGATCCAAAGATGTGACTCCTGTTTTCTCCAACATTTTTTCGATTTCTGCGCCAAAAGGACCATTGTGCCTTCTTGCAAAGTTGTTGCTGATCATATACAGTAATTTTAGGATTTTTTAACGGAGAGGCAAAGGTATCAAAACTTTGTTAATTTATAAACAAACGGAAGAGATCGCGACAGGGTACCACCACCCCGACGGGGTCAAACAAAAAAGAGGCTATCCGCGTTGGATAGCCTCTTTTGTCAGCTGGCGGAGTGGTCCCGGCTCCCTATTTCTTTATCACCTTGGTTACGATCCTGATTCCGTCATTTGAAATAACCTTCAGAAGGTACATCCCTGCCTGAAGATGCGACGGGTTTATCGATACCTGGTTCCGGCCGGGATTAAGTGAAACCTGCATTTGGTATATCTGGCGGCCTTCAAGCGTGTAAATTCCTAACTGGACAGCAGATGACTGTTTCAAATCAATGCTCAGTGTCAATGCATCGTCCACCGGGTTGGGATACACCGACCATCCGGTCAGGATGTCTGTCTCATCAGAAAAACCTGTGATCTTATTTCCGTTGAAAGTCATGTTAACCTCTGCATGCGGTTTTTCTGCAGTCAGGGTAATGGCTATCTGGTCGCTGGTGATTCCGGGCATTTCCGGATAAAGATAGTAAGTTCCGAAAGCCATTTCAGAGAAATCAAAACTGCCATCCTCATTTACCCGAGTAAAGCCAATGGCTTCGCCCTGATCATCTTTCAGGAGCATATTCACTTTATCCACGAACGTACTTTTCACTCGTGCCATGTTGATCAGTCCTGAAGCCGAACCGGGTCCCGATGCCATAACTCCCGCTGGCAACAGATTTATGTTATAGGGATTTGACGGTGTCCCCAAGGTGATCAGGGTAGCCTGCTGCCAGGTGAGAACATCTCCATAATAGGTTGGCAGGTATCCGTTCGAATCAAACGGAATGGCCAGAATATAATAATTGCCTTCGGGAACCAATGTGAAATAATAGACCCCATTCGAATCGATGTTGAAAACATTAAAGTATGGTTGATAATTTATGCTCGTATCAAGCGAGAAGATCATCACCATCCCGGCAGACAACGGGAAACTCCCTGCAAAAACCTGCCCATAGATCTGATTGTAAGCTGTGGTGTCGGGGATCACCACGTTCTGACAATAAGTGCTCGTACAGTTGTTGGTAGTCATCGTCAGACAGGTTTGATAGGTGCCCGGGGCAGCAAACGTATAACTCGGGTTTTCAACGGTCGAGACACTTCCGTTACCGAAACTCCAGAGCCAGGTTGCCGGTCCTCCGGTCGAAAGATTAGTGAAGTTAACGGTATATATTCCCGATGCCGGATCGAGTGAATAGGAATAATTTGCCTGGCAATTGGTACTGTCTCCTGTAAATATGGTTTGACAGGTCATATCAAAACAGGAACTATCTGCCCCCTGAACAGTTAAGCAGACATTGTACGTACCCGGTGCCGAGAATGAGTGAACTACATTTTGCAGTGTGGATGTATTGTTCATCCCACTTGCTGGATCATCAAAATTCCAGAACCAGCTGACAATATTACCAATCGATTGATCTACAAAATGATAGGTCATTAATGCCGTTGTTGAATCAGGAAACGATGTGAAAGCGGCAGTACATTGCGGGGGATTGCCGACGTTTATGGTATCGCAGGTCTGGTCATAACAGGTGCTGTCGCTTCCCTGGATTGCCAGACAAACAACATACGTTCCGGGAAGTAGATAAGAATGGGTAACATTGGGATTCTGAGGGTATGTTATGGTTTGCATTGCTCCATCGCCAAAGCTCCAGATCCATGTGGAAATAGAACCCGATCCCGTTGTTGACTGATCAAAAAAGTGAATCGTGTCGTTTACATTGGCTGAGTCGTTTGAAATGGTAAATGCAGCATGGCAGGGTGAGGCTCCTAAAGTGGTAAAAGTGGAGTCTGCACCATAGATTGTTCCACCGGAGTAGATTAGAAAAGCCCTGTAATGTACCACTGTATTGGGAGGAAATGCATAAATAGTAGCCTGATCCATAATGTAGTTAAACCCGCTTCCCCCGCCTGTTGAAGAAAAACTACCGTATGAAGTTGTTAACCCCCATTCAATTCCTATAGTACACGAATGGCCGTTCGGATTGTAAAGACCGTACATAGTGGCGCCGTTGCTTGTGATTCCCGAGACGCCGTTCGTGATGGCAACCGGAAGGGAATCGGCAGGGAGGGTCGTAAACACCTCGTCTGATCCGTAAGCAACTCCGTAACCGTTCTGAGCTTTAATCCTGTAATGGTAAGTTGTAGCCGGAGTTAATCCACTCAGAACCTGGGCAACTATAACTACAGATGTTCCGTTTAACTGGCCTGCTGATACATTGAAACCGTATGATGGGGTTGGCCCGAATTCAAATTCTGCATAGGTTTGAGCTGAATTAGGGTTTACGGAAGCGTTGATCAAAGCGCTTGTCTGAGTGATTCCTGACGCTCCTCCTGTAATAGCAGTAGGAGCAGAGGGGTTAGAATTTGAACAGATCAGAAAATCATGCTGAATCAATGTTGTGCCACCTCCATAAGAACCATTATAGGTTTGGAGGGTGTAATTACAATCATAGGTTTGAATGAGACAGGCCCACTGACTTGTCCCGGTGGGCAGATAAACCGTGTCCTTGTAAAATCCGGTAGCGTCAGTATAAACAGTTGAAAAATAAGGATAAGTGGTTGAAGGATTTGCCGAATCAGACTTAATGATTACCAAGTGATTCTGGACGGGATTTCCTGAGGTAATATCGTTTACATAACCCGAAATATATAACGAAATCTGAGCGGTGACCAATTGGCTGAGGCTCAGAAACACCAGAATGAATAGGACTTTTTTCATGACTGTATAAGTTGGTTTTTACGTTTGATTGTTTATGATTCAGGAAGCTTCCGGATTGGTTCCTGTACTATTAACCCGAATGTTTCAAATGGTTGCCTCCCAGTGAAAAATTAATATCCGACCAAAAATGATAGCCTGAGACCGACAGACCATGGTTTCCAGGATGTAGAAGGTTTTTCGAACACGGAGTTGAAGTAGTATCTGATATTGGGTTCGACTTCCAGACTGAATTTTCTTCCCAGCCTTATGGAAGTGTTGAACCCTGCCATTATCTGCCAGTTCAGGTCGACCTGCTCGGGTGGAATACCGTTTATGCTGACAATTTTTTTATTGCCCGGATTATAAGTCTCTGATAATTCCTGCGAAAGCATCAGTACCGATAGAATAGGACCACCCCGGATCCCCAGAGTCACGGCATCTTGTTGCCAGAAATCATATCCCATGATCAGGGGAATCTGAATATAAAAATACCTTTTGACAACACGGGGATATTCCAGTTTCATCAGGCTGTCCCAGATTTCCTGACGACTCAAATATTCCGTCGGAATATAATTTTTAATGGGATCACTCCAGGTGAATAAAATGGAATCAAGACGGTTATAGCTACCCATCCAATCGTTATACGCCACCGACAATTCGTTGGTGCCTTTCGATACAGATATCCCGGCGCCGGTCCGCAGGGAAAATGGTCCCATCTTCAAAATGGCCTCTATTCCGGCCGTGTTGACAAATTTCTCACCCTCCAGTGTGTTGAACATGAGTTCAGGAACATAACTGACGCCGATTTTAATTTGCATCCTCCTTTCGGAATAGGATTCCCGGGTGCTTTTTTTATCCAACGTGTCCGTTGTATTTTTTTCCTGAGAAGGGTCGCTGAAATTACTTTTTACCGGGTTTTCACTTTTTTTCGATCCCGGGTCCTCACTCCCGGAATTCTGTTTCACGGGTGCGACCAGAGGCAGATTCACAATGGGTGCTGTCAAGCCTGAATTCACCGGTGTTTCTTTGACAGGGACCGAATCATAGTATTGTTGTTTTTCAGATGAATGTAAATTGATCGTTGAATCAGGATTGTAGTTGTGTATAGCTGGCTTTACGGATGTCTGTTCAGTTGTCGACTTTTCGATAGGTTCCCCGGAAAACGAGAATGGTTCTGTTTGAATTTTCCTTATCCTTTCATTAAAGCCCTGGCTGACATGCGGAAATTCATCCGGAAGAATCGGTGTTGACATTATTGTAGTTGGTACAACTGTCTCTTTTTTGCTGAGAATGGCAAATTCCTGATCGGAACCGGTCCCGGTAAAGATCCAAAAAAGTAGCCCGCCTGAAACCAGGATCAGACCTGACAAGATCAACAGGTACCCTTTACGGCGCCCTGATCGTTCTACAGCGATCTTTGCGGCTTCCGATAAGAATGCCTTTTTGGCTTCAACTGAGGGAACGATCCTGTGATCCGACAGCATCTCCCTTAAGAAGTCATCTGTCGGATGTTCCGGAGTACTCATAAACGTTATGTTTTTCAGTTGCTGACATGTTTCTGATTTTTTTCCTTAACATCGCACGCGCTTTGGAAAGTTGTGATTTGGATGTATTTTCCGAACATTGAAGCATTCCGGCAATTTCCTTGTGACTGAATTCTTCCATGACGTATAGATTAAATACGGTCCGGTATCCCAAAGGCAATTCACATATTATTTTCATGATCTGATCCTGCGTCAGGTTGCGGTACTGGTCATCCGTATCATATGAATCCGGAACCTCTTCACCGATCACCGCTTCAAAAGTTTCCAGATCTGAAAAATGATTGGTTTTCTTTCGGTCACGAAGAAAATTCAATGCCGTGTTAACCATTATCCGCTTCATCCAGGCAGCAAGAGATCCGTTCTTTCGCTGCCGGAAGTTACCCAGGTTGCTGATAATCTTCAGAAAACTGTCGTGAAGAATATCTTCAGCATCAGCCAGGTCGCCGCAATATCGCAGCCCCACGCTAAGCAATGCCGGCGCGTAATGATCATACAGCGCTTCGACCGCATCGGGTTCCCTTGCAATGACTTTGTTGATGAGATCCGCTTCCACCTGACGACATAGTCCTTCTTATATAAACACAAAAAGTCAGAATAGTTGCCCGAACCAATAAAAAGAAGCCGACCCTTTGAGGAACGGCTTCTTTCGGATTTAATAAATACGACAAGGCCTCAACCCGGTTATTTTTTTATTCGCATCCTGAAAAAACTGCGGTAAACGAAATAAAGGGCAACAGCAAAGAAGAGGATCCCTACATAGGGAGCCACAGCGTAAAAATTATCTGAAATTGCAATCTCCATGGCAAGCAATCCGAACAAAGTCGTAAACTTGATAATGGGATTCAGTGCGACCGACGAAGTGTCTTTGAACGGATCGCCGACGGTATCACCAACAACTGTCGCATCATGCAACGGAGTTCCTTTTTCCTTCAGATCAACTTCCACCACTTTCTTTGCATTGTCCCATGCACCCCCTCCATTGGCCATAAAAACAGCCTGGAATAATCCGAAGAAAGCGATTGCGATGAGGTAGGCCACAAAAAATGAAGCGGCGGCATAGCGGGGTGGTGTATGTATGGCGAATGAAGAGTCCTGGTACCCCGAAAGGAACGCAATACCGATCGCAAACGAAAAAATCGCGATGAAAATGTTGAACATCCCGGTCTGTGCATATTGGGTACAGATTTTTACAACTTCCTTGGATGTTTCCAGTGAAGCTTTCTTATCGGCACTTTCATCCAGACGGATATTTTTTTTGATGTATTCAACCGCCCGGTAAGCGCCTGTAGTAACTGCCTGAATAGAGGCCCCGGTAAACCAGTAGATAACGGCGCCGCCGGCCAGGAATCCGAATATGGTATATGGATTCAAAACATTCAGGATCATATCCGGTTCAATGCCAAAGTGATTTTTAATCAGAAGGATCAAAGAGAAAATCATGGTCGTTGCCCCGACTACGGCTGTCCCGATCAGAACAGGTTTGGCAGTAGCTTTGAAAGTGTTTCCGGCGCCGTCGTTCGCCTCCAGGTAGTGCTTGGCTTTTTCAAAATCGGGTTTAAACCCAAAATCCGCCTCGATCTCCTTTGTGGCCTGCTCCTTCTGCTCTTCGATCAGCGACAGTTCATAAACCGACTGTGCATTGTCGGTGACCGGGCCATAACTGTCAACAGCAATGGTGACCGGACCCATGCCGAGGAATCCAAAAGCAACCAGCCCGAAAGCAAAAATGGATGGGTAATTCATGAAAACATCCAATCCGAAGGTACTGGCATAATACGCCAGGAACATCAGAACCAGGAACACCATCCCTTTCCAGAATGCGCTGAAATTACCTGCCACAAGGCCCGATAATATCGTTAGTGATGCCCCTCCTTCGCGGGATGCCTGGACGACCTCGTTGACATGTTTCGATTTCGGACTGGTGAAGATCTTCGTGAACTCAGGGATCAGCGCTGCACCCAACGTCCCGCAACTAATTATGACCGACAGGGTCAGCCATAGGTTATCGGGCAGGTCGCCCAATTGCCAGTAACTGGCTAAAAAGGTCATGATGATCGAAAGAATAGATGTAATCCATACCAGGTTTGTCAGAGGTTTCTCAAAATCAATATCATCATGGTTTCCGTAAATGATCCTGCTGAAAAACTTATTGATATAGAAAGCTGCTATAGAGGTGATTACCATCAGAATACGCATGACAAATATCCAGGTCAGAAGAGTAGTCTGATACATGATCCGCGTCGATTCATCCATGCCCGGAATAAATCCGACCGCCAGGACAATGAAACTGATCAGCGCCACTCCGGTCACACCGTAAGTCTCAAAACCATCGGCGGTCGGACCGACACTGTCACCGGCATTATCACCGGTACAATCCGCAATGACACCGGGATTCCGGGGATCATCTTCCTTGATTTTGAACACGACTTTCATCAGATCGGAGCCGATATCGGCTATTTTCGTGAAGATTCCGCCTGCAATCCTGAGCGCACTGGCTCCTAACGACTCCCCGATTGCAAAACCTATAAAACTGGCGCCGGCAAGTTCACGGGGAACGAATAACAGAATGATCAGCATCATGATGAGTTCCACACAGATTAGCATGACTCCGATGCTCATTCCTGCATCCAACGGGATGTTCAGAAGTTTCAGGGGCTTCCGTTCCAACGATGCAAAGGCCATCCGGCTGTTAGCCAGCGTGTTCATCCTGATCCCGAACCAGGCAACACCATAGGATCCGAGAATTCCAACGACTGTCCATGTCAGGATCAGAAGAACTCCTCCAAAAGTGTTTTCCTGCAGGTACCCAAAGTAAAAAGCAATACACAGCCCGATGATCACGAAAAGGATAGAAAGGAATTTTCCCTGCTGGACCAGATAGGTCTTACAAGTCTCAAAAATAATCTTTGCAACATCAAGCATCGATTGATGCGCACGCAGCTTTTTTACCTTCCTGAATTGATATAGCCCGAATAACAATCCGAAAAAACAGATCAGAAATCCGAAAAGTAAAAGATTGTTCTGATGGCCGGTGAGTTCGGGGATCTTCAGGTCTGCCTCACTCGCCATACCCAGGAAGGGTAAAAACAAAGAAACCAGAAAAGTAGTCGTCTTTTTCATATCTATGTATTTAATTATTTTCCACTGTTCACAAAAATAAAAAGAAATTTGACAGTTGTGGAATTTTTAAGGATGTTTTGTCCGGTAGCGAAAATTCTGTAAGTTTGTAATCGTTATCAGGCAAGTCGGTCCTGACGGGAATGGAGTTTTGAACTGCCTAAAATGGAAAAGATCACCCTGGATATTATCGGAATGTCATACAGCCAGTCACAAAGCGGCGCTTATGCCCTGATCCTGGGGGAACACGGGGGAAAAAGGAGGTTGCCGATAATCATTGGAGGGTTTGAAGCACAGGCAATTGCAATTGAATTAGAGAAGATAAAAACACCCAGGCCGCTCACCCATGATTTATTCAAATCGTTCGCGGATAATTTTCAGATCGAGCTTCTCGAAGTGATCATTGACAGATTCAGTGAAGGGATATTTTATGCGAAACTCGTATGCAGCGACGGGAAGACCATTCACGAAATCGATTCCAGGACTTCGGATGCTATCGCGCTGGCCCTGAGATTCAATTGCACTGTTTATACCTATGAGAACATCATGAATGCCGCCGGGATCCTGATTGAAGAAGAATCGGAAAATGGGAAAACAGAATCAGCGGCTCCTGTTGAACCCCCTGCCGAAAGCGCTACTTATCATGAAGCAACCCTCACCGAACTTAGGGAAATGCTTCAATTGGCGATAGAAAATGAAGAGTATGAGAAAGCATCGCAGATCCGTGATGAAATAAATAAAAGAAAATAGGTCGTTTCCCGATTATTTACGCTAATCCTTAAAGTATGGCCATAAAACCGCGCCTCATTCTGCTCAATTTTTTCCAATTTTTTATCTGGGGTTCCTGGCTGCTTACCATCGGGGCATATTGGTTCCAGACCAAACACTGGTCAGGTACTGAATTCGGCGCAATTTTCTCCACAATGGGTATTGCTTCGCTGTTCATGCCGGCAATTGCGGGGATTATTGCCGACCGGTGGATCAATGCGGAACGGCTCTATGGCGCATTTCATCTCTGCGGAGCCATCATCCTGCTGATGATCCCCCGGTTAAACAACCCTTCCGCAATGTTCTGGATGATGCTGCTGAATATGATCTTCTATATGCCTACCATTGCGCTTGCCATTACCGTGTCCTATTCAACCCTCAAACGCAACAATCTTGATATCATCAGGGAATATCCCCCGATCAGGGTGTGGGGGACCATTGGCTTTATTGTGGCACTGTGGATGATCAGCCTGACCCGGTTGGAGACCTCTGCCGGACAGTTTTATGTGGCCTCCGGAGCCTCCCTGTTTCTCGGGTTGTATGCCTTCACCCTTCCAAAATGCCCGCCCCTGGGGAGGACCCAGTCGGATTCGTTATTCCAGGCTTTGGGACTCCATGCGTTTTCCTTGTTTAAAAACTACAAAATGGCGCTCTTCTTCATCTTTGCCATGCTGCTCGGCGCTGCACTTCAACTTACCAACGCCTATGGAGATACCTTCCTTCACGATTTCGCCTCCATTCCCGAGTTTCAGAATCTGATCGCAGTTCGCTATCCTGCTATTATTATGTCAGTTTCTCAGATTTCCGAAACCCTTTTTATCCTTACCATTCCGTTTTTCCTGCGAAAATTCGGCATAAAAAAAGTTATGCTCTTCAGCATGTTTGCCTGGGTATTGCGCTTCGGCCTTTTTGCCTGGGGCGATCCGGCCGGCGGTCTGTGGATGATTATTCTTTCCTGTATTATTTACGGGATGGCCTTTGATTTCTTTAACATCTCAGGATCCTTATTCGTCGAAACCCGGAGCGAACCCGGAATCCGGGCAAGTGCCCAGGGCCTGTTCATGGTCATGACCAACGGTTTCGGAGCCTTTCTGGGTAGCCGGATCAGCGGGCTTGTCATCGATAATTACTTTACCCTTTCATCTGGAAAATTTGACTGGCATGGCATCTGGATCGCCTTTGCCGGTTACGCATTGGTTGTTGCAGTATTGTTCGCAATACTCTTCCGGCACAAACACGACCCGAAAGCATTCTCTGGCGTGAACACACACTGACAATTCAGGAACTACTTTTTTTCTGACGCTATAAAACTGCATAAATATTCACCTGACCCTTGTATCACCTTGCCATCAGCCCATGAAACAATATCTTGATCTTTTACAACACGTTCTTGATAAAGGAATTCGGAAAACCGACCGGACCGGAACCGGTACCCTTAGTGTTTTTGGGTACCAGATGCGTTTTGACCTGACGGATTCGTTTCCCCTTCTGACGACAAAAAAACTTCATCTGCGTTCCATTATTTATGAGTTGCTCTGGTTTCTGAAAGGTTCAACCAACATCCGTTTTTTACATGAAAATAAGGTGACCATCTGGGATGAATGGGCGCGTGCAGATGGTGAACTGGGACCGGTTTATGGAAGCCAATGGCGGTCGTGGCCCCGGCCCGATGGTAGTGCCATTGATCAAATCGCCGGGGTGATCCATTCCATTAAATCCGATCCCGATTCCCGCCGCCATATCGTAAGCGCCTGGAATGTAGGTGAACTCGAAAAAATGGCATTGCCTCCGTGCCACCTTCTCTTCCAGTTTTATGTTGCGAATGGAACCTTATCCTGCCAGATGTATCAGCGAAGTTGTGACATTTTTATAGGCATCCCCTTCAACATAGCATCCTATTCCTTGCTAACCATGATGATGGCACAGGTGACCGGTTTGAAACCGGGTGAATTTATCCATACGCTGGGCGACGCCCATATCTACCTGAATCATATTGACCAGGTTAAATTGCAGTTGTCGAGAATTCCGTTTCCTCCTCCTGTAATGAGGCTGAATCAGGATATTCAATCGATCGACGATTTTAAATATGAAGACTTCCAATTGTTGAACTATCAATCGCACCCGCATATCAAGGGAGCCATTGCCGTATAAAATCTTCTATGATATCTATTATTGTTGCAATAGCTGAAAATGGTGCCATCGGGAAAAATAACGACCTTCTCTGGCACATTTCGGGGGATCTTCGCATGTTTAAAAGGATTACCAGGGGACACACCGTCATCATGGGTAAAAAGACCTATGAATCATTGCCCCGCCGTCCTTTACGCGAGCGCCGGAATATTGTGATAACCGACCTTCCCGGCGAAACCATCGAAGGTTGCGAAATGGCTTATTCTATTCAGGATGCAGTAAATCTGTGTGATCCGGCCGAAGAAAACTTTATAATCGGCGGGGCTTCGGTTTACCGACAATTTCTCCCCCTTGCCGACCGGCTCTACATCACCAGGGTACATAAATCATTTGAGGCAGATGTCTTCTTTCCGCCTATCGATCCAGGGATATGGGAACTGACCGCTCAGGAACCCGGTGAGGTTGACCCGAAGCTGGCTTTTCATTATACTTACGAGGTTTACGACCGGCGGAAGTGACTTGGGTCAGGTCTTCCTCTTTTCCTTTTTCGCCGCCGGAAATAAAATGTTATTAAGAATAAGCCGGTATCCGGGTGAATTGGGATGCAGGTTCAGATCAGTCGGCGGATCCCCCACCAGATGCTGGTAGTCCTCCGGATCGTGCCCCCCTAAAAAAGTCCAGGTGCCCCTTCCGAAATCACCGTGAATGTACCTCGCTTCATCAAGTGCTTTCGCCTCCCCGAGTATGACGACGCCGGGTTTCAGATATTTTTTGTTGAAAGCCGTTGTTTGTCCCATGAATCCATGGATGATGGCTACATGATCCTGGCATAGCATACTGGGAACAGGATCCCATTTGGCCGAAAATTCGAACAAAGTAAAAAAATCATTTTCCTTTGTTACACTACGGGGCCTTGTCTCCGTAACATCGATCGATGAAATTTCATACTCGTAGGGATTCATATTCAGGGTGAAATTCTCAAAGGCAAATCCATTGGCAAAGTTTAACTTGGAAGATGCTTGAGGATCCGCTGCATCCCCGTCGAACATGACATCACAAATGTCGATCCCCTCTGAACACAACGCAACATCATAACTGTCAGGTGCCGAACACATTGAAAACAAATAACCGCCTCCGGCTACGAAATCGCGTATCTTACCGGCAACGGCCAGTTTCATCTGCGAAACTTTTTTGTAGCCAAGCCTTGCCGCTGCAGCCTCCTGGGCCGCGACATCCTCCCGGTACCACGGAAATGATTTATAGGCGGCCCAGAATTTTCCATATTGACCTGTAAAATCTTCGTGATGGAGATGCAACCAATCGTACACCGGTAAAATCCCCGACATGACCTCTTCATCGTAAATTACCTCATAGGGGATTTCTGCATAACTGAGCACCAATGTCACCGCATCATCCCATGGCAATTTGTTCTTCGGGGAATAGACCGCTATTTTCGGGGCCTTGTGGAGCTTGACCGTCTCCATGTTTACCTGGGTGTCGGAAATCTCAAGCTTTATCGCTCCAGCCTGAACATCTGCCAGTACCTGATAACTAACCCCCCGGATTTTACACTCCTCTTCACCAATTTTATAATAGGGGAACAGGAAACTTCCTCCGCGGTAGTTTAAAAGCCAATCGACTTCAATTTCCCGCTGCAGTACCCAGTACGCTACCCCGTATGCCTTCAGGTGATTCCGTTGATCCTCATCCATGGGAATCAAAATAAAAGCGCAACGGGCACTTTGTATAAATGCAAATAAAAAACAGGTAAATAAAAAAATTACTTTTTCAAAATGGCATCTCATTGCGATCTTCATCATCCATTTTCGACATGATCGTCCGGGTCCTTAAAGAACCGTCAAACGATTCGTTAGCCGGAATATTGTTTACCGGAATATAGTCCATCTCAGGGTCAACAAACTTGGCATATTTCGAAATAAACCTGAGTTTGACATCTTTTAAAGGACCATTACGGTTTTTCGCAATGCTGATTTCCGCGACTCCGGAGGTTGAGTCGCCGCTTTGATCTACATCAATCTTATAATATTCGGGCCGGTAAATGAACAGTACCATGTCGGCATCCTGCTCAATGGATCCCGATTCACGTAAATCGGAAAGAATAGGCTTTGAGCCAGGGGCTCGTTTTTCAGGCGCCCGGCTCAATTGGGATAAGGCAATTACAGGCACCTCCAGCTCTTTTGCAAGAGTCTTGAGCGCCCTCGAAATGCTGCTGATCTCCTGCTCTCTGTTCCCGCGGGTATCCTGGCTTCCCTGCATCAACTGAAGGTAATCGACAATGATCATTTGCACATCGTGATGTGCTTTCAGTCTCC
>Ga0209099_1002424_pt1 | contig 16442 bp, 12 predicted proteins | sample AD_JPNHW2_MetaG_FD_184430 | JGI IMG/M metagenome (GOLD analysis project Ga0209099, IMG submission 184430) | Active sludge microbial communities of municipal wastewater-treating anaerobic digesters from Japan - AD_JPNHW2_MetaG (SPAdes) (version 2) | ecosystem: Engineered > Bioreactor > Anaerobic... | reverse complement strand
TACAATCTGGGCGGAGTGCAACGTGAACAGCATGAAGGATAATTATGGGGTAACCGGTAAAACGATTAGCCGACAAACCAGTCTGCTCGATCAGGATCAGAATCCGTTAATCTCGGTGAATGTCCCCACAACGAGTCCGACGACCCAGATTACAACTACATTCTCAACACAAAAGCCGATCACTTCATCCACGACTGTGATCCCCACCATTCCGGTCACTCCTCATATATCTACGATTCCTACTGTTGCAGCAACAACAATTTCCCTGTCTATCACTCCTTCTGCACTCACCCCCGTGGAAACAACCTCCACAAAATCCCCGGGTTTTGGTGCATTTCTGACACTGGTTTCAGTTTGTGCTCTGGCCGCAGTTATTGTCCTGAAAAAATAACATTAACCTGTTTTTTCTGATGTACATAACATTTTTATCCGTTGTTTCTCCATATCCGATCTATGAATGTTATAACAGCAGTTATCAAAGGACGACACAGTGTGCGGAAATTCAAATCCGATCCTGTTGATGATACTCTCATTCACGATGCAATAGAGTGCGCTGTTCATGCGCCAACGGCGATGAACCTCCAACCGTGGCTGATTGGTGTAATACGTACAAAAGACCACCTTGAAAAAATTGCATCACTTACCGATCACGGGAAATTCATTGCAGATGCAGCCGTCTGTTTCGCGGTTTTTGGTGAGTGCAATGCAAAATATTATCTGGAAGACTGCTGCGCTGCGACTGAAAACCTGATACTTGGGTTACATGCCTATGGCGTGGGTTCATGCTGGGTCGCCGGAGCTAAAAAGGAATATGCTGAAGAGGTTCGAAATCTCTTAAATGTCCCGGAGAAGTACACCCTCGTCTCATTGGTTCCCGCAGGATTCCCTCAGGATATTTCTCTTGCTTCAAAGAAAGACACAAAGAAAATGGTATTTTTTGACAGATTCGAGCAGGACTAACCTCAACGCAATATTTTTTTCAGACCTTTTTTCGATTTACCTCTTCTTTAGACCGCATCCATATTCTGGTCTCGCAATCCTTAAGCATCCCTCACAACCCATTTGTATTTATGAAAAAGGTGGTCCTGCAGGTTGCACTGGATCTTCTCGAATTGAACCGGGCCGTGCAAATTGCAAAAGAGGCACTGGCCGGCGGAGCGGACTGGATTGAAGCCGGCACACCACTTATCAAGAGCGAGGGAATGCAGGCTATTCGTACCTTGCGCGAGCAGTTTCCCAATGCTGTCATAGTGGCAGATATGAAAATTGCTGATACCGGGACAATGGAAGTCGAGATGGCTGCAAAAGCCGGTGCCAATATTGTTTGTATTCTTGCCGAGGCAGATGATACCGTCATTAAAGAAGCTGTACGGGCGAGCCGGTTATACGGGACCAGACTTATGGCAGATCTCATTAATGTCAAAAATCCCGTAGCCCGAACCCGTGCCCTAGAATCTCTGGGTGTCGATATTATTGTTGCTCATGTCGGTATCGATCAACAGATGATCGGAAAGAATTCCCTGGATCTTTTAAAAGACATACAGGGAGCTGTTCACATTCCGGTGGCGGTTGCCGGTGGACTCGATGCTGCAACTGCCGGAGATGCAGTAAATCATGGTGCAGATATCGTGATTGTCGGGGGATGGATTGCCCGCTCTGCCGATGTGACAGGATCGACCCAATTGATCCGTCAGTCCATTGATTCACCCTCAATTCAGGCCCCGGAAAAAAAGAGTCTTGATGAAGAGATTCATTCGCTCTTTATGCAGGTCTCTACACCCAACATCAGTGATGCAATGCACAGAAAGGGTGCACTTCCGGGACTGGTATCTGTCTGCGGAACCGTAAAAATGGCGGGCAAGGCCGTAACAGTACAGACATTTGCCGGAGACTGGGCAAAACCCGTGGAAGCAATTGAGGTAGCAAAAACCGGTGACGTCCTTGTGATCAACAACGATGGTGGCATCCATGTGGCACCGTGGGGAGAACTTGCGACATTAAGCTGCATGAAAAAAGGGATTGCTGGTGTCGTAATCGATGGCGCCGTGCGTGACATTGATGACATCCGTGCGATGAAGTTTCCCCTCTTTGCCCGGGCCATTGTCCCCAACGCGGGCGAGCCAAAGGGCATGGGGGAGATCAACGCTGAAATTGTGTGCTGCGGCCAGTATATTCGCCCGGGAGACTGGGTTGTCGGTGATGAAAGCGGGGTTGTCATGATCCCCCATGAGAGGGCCTATGAAGTTGCACGCAGGGCACTTGAGGTCAAAAAAACCGAAGCGAGGATCCGTGAGGAGATACGGAGGGGCAGCACCCTGTCCGAGGTCTCTGAACTGATCAAATGGGAAAAAAAGTAAGTGGGCAGAGGTTTAGTGGAAGACTGTATGCTCAAGGAGTGTTGCACCGGATGAGAGGATTTTCTCGATTGCAGCATCCACCAGGTCTACACGGATGATGAGTACTGCTGCCTTTTTCCCAGAATATGCATAGGAATATTCGATATTAATCCCGGCATCCCCCAGAACTTTTGCGATCTCAAAGAGTCCTCCGGGCTGATCTTTCATCTGCACGGCGATTACCTCGGTAAAGGCAACATTATACCCGAGCGAGGACAGTTTCGTATAAGCTTTTTCCGGGTGATCTACCAGTGCCCGGATAACACCAAACCCGTTTGCTTCGGCAATGCTGAATGCAAGAATGTTGATCTTCTCTTCACCCAGTGCGTGGGCAACCGAGGCCAGTCTCCCCGGGCGGTTTTCCGAGAAGATCGAGATTTGTTGAATGATATATTTTTTCGTGTCCATATCTATAACGCCCTCTTATCGATGACTTTCTTGGATTTACCTTCAAACCGTGGTAATGATCCCGGCTCCACAAGTTCAACGTCCACGGCGACGTTCAGTGCATTTCTGAGTCGGTGTTCTACAGTCTTTCGGATATGCATCAGGTCATTGATCTTGTCACTGAAGGATCCCTTGGTCAATTCCACTCTCACGAGCATATCGTCAAGAGCCCCCGTCCGTTCGACAACAATCTGGAAATGCTGGCCTACCTCGGGAATTGACATTAAGGTGAATTCCACCTGTGAGGGGAAGACATTGATGCCCCTGATGATCAGCATATCATCTACGCGGCCCTGGATCCGTTTGACCCGTGGGCTCGTCCTGCCGCAGGGGCAGATCTCCTCCTCGATCGAAGAGATATCCCCAATACGGTAGCGGATCATCGGGAGTGCCTCTTTCTGGAGCATTGTAATGGTCAGTTCTCCTTTCTCACCGGGTTCGAGTTGTTCTCCGGTCTTGGGATCGATAACCTCAACGAGAGCGATGTCGGACCAGATATGGAATCCGTTTTGCTCTGCACATTCGGTAAACATCGGGCCGGAGAGTTCGCTCGTCCCATAGATATCGTATGCCTTGATGCCCAGCCAGTTTTCTATCCTTGTACGCATATTTTCGGTCCAAGGCTCAGCCCCGAGAATCCCGGCTTTGAGATGGGTATCCTTCTTGATATCGATCCCCATTTTTTCTGCAACTTCCCCGATATGAAGAAGGTAGGAGGGCGTGCAGGCAATGGCTGTTACCTCGAGATCCTGCATCAACTCAATCTGGCGCTCGGTATTCCCGACACTAGTGGGGAGCACCGTTGCACCGATACGCTCTGCCCCGTAGTGCATACCAAGGCCCCCGGTAAACAAACCGTACCCGTAACTGACCTGAACAACATCTCCCCGGCCCAGACCAATTGCAGTAAGACCCCGGGCAAGTGACGTACTCCAGTTGTCGATATCCTTCTGGGTATACCCGACGACCGTCGGTTTCCCGGTTGTCCCGGAGGATACATGATAACGGACAAGCTCTTCCTGGGTTGCCGTGAAGATCTTGTTTGGGTAACTGTCCCGGAGATCCTGCTTGAACATAAACGGGAGTTTTTTGATATCGGATAACTCCCGGATATCATCCGGATGAACCTTCTGTGCTTTCATCCGGTCATGATAAAACGGAGAGAAACTGTAGAGCCGGCAAACGAGACTTTTCAATAATTTATACTGCATTATCTGGAGATCCGCTTTTGGCATCTCCTCAATTCTCGGATCCCAGAACAGCATCAGGTATCCCCCCGGCGATCGGTAACCCGTTTGGCTTTCCCCTCAAATCTGGGTAGCGAGCCCGGTTCAACCAGTTTTACGGTTGTCCGCAATTCGAGGGTGTCATGCAGTTCTTTTACCACTTTTTTCTGGATCCTTGCAAGGTCTGCAAGTTCCCCGCTGAAATGGCTCCTGTTGATCTCAACTTCCACGGTCATCTCATCCAGATGATTAATTCTGTCAATATATACCATAAATTGATTGCCTACTTCCGGGATCCTGAGAAGCACATGTTCTATCTGGGAGGGGAAGACATTGATACCCCGGATAATCAGCATATCGTCACTTCTTCCGCTCAGCCGCGTGATCTTTTTCCCTCTGCCACAGAGACAACCATCTTCCATGAGCATAGTGATATCCCCCGTCCGGTAGCGTATAAGGGGCATAGCCTCTTTTACCAGTGGTGTCACCACCAGTTCCCCCTTTTCCCCATCAGAAAGGCGTTCTCCGGTTTTCGGATTTATAATTTCGACAAGGTAACTGTCGTGCCATATATGGAGACCATCCCGTTCCGGGCATTCAAAAGCCACCCCGGGACCAAAGAGTTCGCTCATGCCATAGGAATCATACGCTGTAACCCCCAGCCGGTTTTCGAGGGTATGTCTCATGGTATCTGACCAGGGCTCGGCACCGAAAATACCGGTCTTCAGACTTTCAAGGGTTTCACCCATTTCCTCTGCAACTTCTGAAAGATGCATTGCATAACTTGGTGTACAGTGGATGGTTGTAACTCCAAAATCGCGGATCATTTCGATCTGGCGTCGGGTATTTCCCGTTGCGCTCGGGATCACGGTCATTCCTATTTTTTCAGCCCCGTAATGGAATCCCAAGCCGCCGGTGAACATTCCGTAATTGACCATATTCTGGAAGATATCATTCTTTCCAATCCCGATCATGGTCATATTGCGGGCAATAAGATTAGCCCACGTATCCAAATCCTTGCGGGTATACCCCACAACCGTAGGTTTTCCGGTCGTGCCGGAGGTTGTGTGGATCCGCACAATTTTTCGCATCGGAACTGCAAAAAACCCGAAGGGATAGCCATCACGAAGATCCTGTTTTTTCGTGAAGGGAAATTTCTGGATATCATCAAGCGTTTTAATATCGGCTGTCGCTATTCCTGCGTTGTCAAACTGTTTCCGGTAAAATTCAACATTTTGTACCGAACGGAGAGTTTTTTTCAGGCGTTTGAGCTGAAGAGCCTGAAGATCAGCAGGTTTCAGCGTCTCTATTTTTTTATCCCAGAACAACCGCATCACCTGTTATGCTATTGCATGACACTATACCTGTGGGACGTTATATCCTTTATACTTCATCGTTCATTTCTACGCTTTTTCAGGGATGAACAGATGCCCTTTGTATGGCCCTCGTCGGCGAGCATAAATACCCCTTACAAAAACGATGAATTAATCAAGAGGAAAATGGCACTAATTAGATTAAATCAAGCATTTTCAAGTGGGCTTTTATGTCAGGTTCAATCCCTTGGTTGGCAGTTTATGGGTTCGGGGCTCATATTAAGTCCACACAAAAAAAATTAATCATCCTCAATAAAGGAACTGTCGAAGAGTACCCGCTCGAGGAGGTCCGGAATCTTCTCATTGTGGGGGGTCATACCCTTAACTCGACGACCGTTTTTCATCTGTTAAAGAATGGGTCATATATCTCGTTTTTTGAACCGGATGGTACTCCCGTTGGGAGCATACGGCCGTATGGAAATTTTCAGGATACGGAGATTCAGCACCTCCAGAAAGATTTACCACGTCAACGGTATGCAATGATGATTGCACAGGCATCCCTTCGATCTCGTCTTATTGCAATTGAACGACTTCAGGATCAGTGGGGGTCTGATCTTTTATATGATGGGGAACTGCAGGTTCTGCACAATGCCCTCAATGAGCTTGAGTATTTGGTAAAACTGGATGAAATTCGTCGATTGTCAAACCTGACCACCGACATGTATTATGAAATTCTGTCCCGGAATATTACGGAATGTTTCAATTTCAAGAGACGTACTGTACGACCACAATGCGATCCCATCAATGCCATGCTCTCTTTTGGCTATGCGATGCTCTATGGGAATTGCTGTGTCTCGGTAATCGGTGCCCGGCTGGACCCGGATATCGGTCTCCTGCACGAGGGACAAGGGGCGCTCGTTCAGGATCTTATTGGACCGTTCAAATCTGAAATGATCGATCCCGTTGTGTGCAGTACTGCTCAGGAATCCCTTAAACGTAGTGACTTTGAGCAAACCACCTCCCGGTGCATGCTTTCAGATGTGCTGATAAAAAAGCTGATCTGCTCTTTCAAAAAATCCATTGATAATCAGAAAATCGACAATCAGGTAAATAATTTTTTAAAAGCAATACAAAAACTGGAAGACTTTACAGTGATGTACTAATTCTCCCATCGTTTTTAATGATAGAGAATTCATCATATGATCGTACCATAATTTCCGTAGTTTTTACATCCCGTATAACCGCACGGGGACAACTGTAGACCATTGAAATAAATTTTTCAAGTATTATCGGATCGGCAGTTGCAAAGATCTGCACTTTACCATCATTAAGGTTCATAACCGTACCGGTCACGTTTAAATCCATGGCGATCTTTCTTACACAAGCACGGAATCCCACTTTCTGAACTCTGCCCGTTATAATGATCTCAAGGGTTTTCACTCGTGCATCCCCTGCATAACTTTTATTGCCAGTCCCAGCTCATTGAAGACATCATCCCTAATGGTTGATTGCCGGATATTTGTTGCAGCATCTATCGCATCGTCAAGAAGATCTTGTGCGACATTCTCGTATCCTGCAGCATACATTTTCATGGCCATGTCGCACCGTACATATGCCCGTTTTGAAAGTGGTCTGATGATCCCTGATTCTTTTATTGCATTGTTTAACATACGTTTCGAGGTTTTCAGATCACCCTTGTCCCGGAAGAAAATTGAGAGCCTGCAGAATAAAAACGCCCTTTTTCCTCGTTCAGTCACGGAACGAACTGTTCTTTCAAGTGCTACGATCTGACTTGGCTGGCCTCCTTCATGTATCACTCTCATCGAGAATGTTGTAATTTTTGCATACTGATTGCTCTTTTCGGGTCTATCCTCATAACCGAGCTGGGACAGATGGTACTGACGCAATTCGTCATCTTCTATAAGTGTGATGATCTCAACGGATTTTTTCATGTATTGTGATTTTTCCTGTTTTCTTGAGAGATCAGATAGCACTTTTACGATTGCATCACGGATGGTATCAGCAATGTGTTGAATGTTAATGGTTTTTGATAGAGTTTCTGCTTTTTTTAACAGGAGCAAAGGCACATCATCATCGCAATTCTGTACTGCAAGCGGTACTACATCCAGAATAAGGAGCACCTGATCGTACGGCGAATCAATTTTTTCAATTGCCTCGGAAATAAGGTGCATGGCGGATTTACGTCTATTTTTATCTTCATGTACTAGGGAGTATGCCGAAATGAGTGCTTTCACATTCTCTATGGGATCTGATATTTTTTCGATGACTTTCAAGACAAGATTTATCCGCTTGTCATCAGGTAGGATACCATTCATGCTGATAATGGCAAACACAATCTGGCGGCGCGCAACAGCATCTTTGTCAGATTCCACATCATATAGTCTTTTCAGCCCCTCCTCAAGACATAGTTTTGCTTTTTCGGGGTCGATATGGCGATAACTTATTGTTAAGTCAGCCATGATCAATATCTTCTGGTACTCCGCGGGAAGTTTTTGGGCTGCTGAAAAAACCTCATCCAGAATTATTTGTGCCTCTTCCTCATTTATCCGAATTGCCGAATCTGCAAGCGTGTTCAAGCCTTTGAGTCGTACGAATGGATCTCGTGTCAGATCGAGAAGGCTGTGTATCAGAGCAATAATTTCCGGTGCTGACTGTGCATTGTAGTGCGTCTGAAGGATATATGCCAGTACTTCATAAGGATCTGCAGAGTCCGGATGGATGAGATCCTCATTGAGATTTGCGACAATCCGGGACATCATGGCATTGCGTTCCAGAGGGTTCTCTATCTCGATAGAATACAGTGCCAAAGGTAGAATGTAATCTGTACTGGTGCTCTTTTTTGAGGAGTACAGAATGATATCGATCATTCCGGCAATTTTAAGTGAAATCTGGGGTTTTTTAATCTCTGATTTTAATAACTGTAAACCTTTTTTAAAGGGCTTCAAAGGAATGTTTTTATCCAAACGGTTCTTGTGCAAAGTGGTTTCTGGTATGAGGCTGCACCCAATCCTCACAAACGACTCCGCAATGCGCTCGCATAATTGCATCCTTAATGACGGATCTTCAATATCCTGTGCAATCCGGTATGCTTCGTCAAGAGCTTCCGGCACTTGTTTACCGGTTGCATATTTTATCACACCCTCAATAATGTTTGTCATTGCATAGGCAACGAGGCTCGGATCCAGCAGCGAACTACTCCATACCCGCATCCGTAAAAGAAGATCCAGATCACCCTGAGATGCAGCAAGAATTGCAGCGTCATCAATGATGCTGCTCAGCGTTGAAGATCTGGTTGCCTCGCCTTCAATCAGGCAGGTGATCCCAACCGCCTGCTGAAGAAAATCCCGGTTTCTGGTCCTGACCCCAATCTCTGCAAGTTTCATAACTACTGTTGAAATTGCCTGTTCCCGGATGGATTGATCGTGAATTGATTTTGCAAGATCCACGAGAATAGAAGAATCCCATGAATCGAGAAATCCCCGATTTATCAAAGTTGTAATACTATCGAGGATGAGGGAATCACTCCCGGAGTACAAAATGAGGAGCCGCTTTAAGGAATCACAATGTTTTACGATATCCGCAAATGGAGTGACATGACTTATTTGGTAAACCGTCTGGTATATCGCATCAGAGGAAATAGTTGGATCGGTTTTTCCGATGATCTCTTTAAATTGAGAAGATTGTTGATCGTGAGAAACACCGTTCTCCAGTAATTTTGCCAGGCAGTTGCTGTACTGCGGTAACCTTGCTGTCAATTGTGGTATTTGTCCAAATACTTTGGTGGCATTATCAAAATCTCCTAAAAGGAGCATGATTTGCGAAAATTGGAGATAGATCCGTGTTGAATCTTTTTTGTCGCATGTTTTTTCAATATATGGTATCAGATTCACCAAAACCTGGGTGGAGTGGGAATGTCTGGCAATAGCAATCCCTGCACGCACGATCTCCCTATTCGGATACTTCTCATTTGGTGGAAGGTATCGGAGAATGTCAATTGCGTTTGAAAGGTACCACTGGTTCCCGGATTGTTCGGCCTTTAAAAGCAGATTCTCTACGACAAAACCACTTGCAAAAGGAAAATCCCTGCAGAGGAAATTCAGATTATCGTTGATCAGATCTTTATTTTTCACACGATCAAGAAGTTGTTCGGTAAGGGCACTGATGAGATCTCCAGCGATCTCATCTGGCAGAGATTTGAAATTGAGAATAAATGTGCGAATCTCCAGAACATCCTTTCCAAATGCCGATTTAACACCCAGGTTGAGGATATTTGCAAGGCACTCTCTTCTTCGAAGTTTCTGGTGAATCTGTGATGAGAGACGTATACTTTCCAGAAAAATGTGCAGATCTTTTTTGTGGATGGAAATGGTAGCGAGTGCTTGGGCTATTTCTGCATGTAGTACCGCACGTTTTGATATATCCGAAATCTCACCAATGAGATCTTGGGCCTGGTTCAGAATGGTAATGTTGTCACTTATGATGGTCCATCGGGTAAGTCCGGGGATACATTCGATAATAGTATCCGACTGGTACTTCCTGAAGGTGATCTTGTTCAGTACTGCCAATCCCTGTTCGATATATATTGGATCTGATTCAGAGATTCCTGTTGAGATAAGTGTCCGTGCGATATAGGCAATTATCTGTGATTGCGAACTTTTTTTCCCCAGTTTTTCCGGGAGGACAATGAGGGCAGTAAACCATCTTAAATCTCTGGTCGAGATATAATGCCTTAAAATCAAAGAGAAGAGATCTTCAGCACCTTCCTGAGGGATATCATGAAGTGCTGCTGATAAGGACTCTGGCTTATTTTCCCGAAGTGCACATTCTACAATGATCGAATTCACGGCACATTGCACCAGTAATCGTGCATGTTTCCCTTTAAAACGGGATGCATCAGTAACCATGTCATCAAGCTCGTTCCAGTCATCAGTTACGAGTGCCCTTTTTATTCTGTCGGTAATAGGTGCAGATAAAATCATTTTTATACCATATGTATGCAGATATGAATGAGCAAAGTCAAATTAATCAAAATAGTAGATATAATTTTTGTTTTTAGTAAATGGCAAATTTACACTTATTTTAAATTTAAAGGGAATATTTCACGAAATTCAAAATTTAAATGATTTTTTAGATCTTTCCCTCTCGTGCTCTGTTCAAGTTTGTGTTTTCCTTGTTTTTATTATTCTAATCAAATGGTGGTATGTTTTTATAATCTCGTCTTTCAAATCGAGCCGGTTAATCAGGGTACTGTTATGAGAATGTCAGATACTGATTTTTTTATCTCATCAAAGAGTGCAGAACCTTTTGTTCTGTCATCGGCATCCACCATGATGCGGATAAGTGGTTCCGTACCGGACGCCCGGATTAAGGCCCATGAATTTTGTCTTTTAATTTTCAGGCCGTCAGTGAGGTCAATGGATTCATTTACATAGCGCTTATTGAGCAATCCAATGAGACGTGCCCCGTATGGTGTCGATATCTTCTCTTTTATCATATGCCGCGGCGGCAACTGCCCAACAAGTGATGAGAGACTCTGGCCGGTTGCAGAGAGAAGTGCGACCATAGTGGCGGCGGTCATTCCCCCATCACGGCAGAACTGGTGCTGCGGGAAGATCAAACCGCCGTTTCCTTCACCACCAAATATGACCTGCTTACCCCCAGCAATAAGTTCCCTCATGGTACGGGCGACATAGATACTCCCGACCGGGGTGTACTGGACATTACATCCTTCCTTATCGGTAACCATCTCGACCATCTGGGACGTGCTGACGGGTGTAACAATAGTGCCCTTCGTGTTCATGCAGATATGCTGCGCAATCAGTGCAAATTCCTGATTCTCCTCAACGAAGATACCTTTCTCATCGATAAATACTGCCCGATCTGCGTCTCCGTCATGGGCAACACCAAATGCCGCTTTGCTTGCCACAACCAGTGCTGCCAGTCCTTTCAGGCCTTCCGGGGAGGGCTCAGGCAAACGTCCGGGAAATGTCCCATCCATAATCCCATTAATGGTGAGTACCCTACACCCTAATGCCTGCAAAATTGCGGGGGTTGTCTGGCATGCCGGGCCGGACCCGGGATCAACCACAACGGTCATTCCCCGGCCGGGTTTCCCTGCGAACTGGCTGACAATCGCTTGAACATATTCATCGATCAGATTGTGTGCTGTCACTTCTTTTCCAACTTGATCCCAGGGTTTGACCGGAACAGATTGGTCTGACAATAATGTTTCAAGCCTGATGGTTTCTTCATCACCCATCTCGGTACCGTCAGGTTCGATAATTTTTACCCCGTTATACTCCGGGGGATTATGAGAGGCTGTGATCATTGCCCCTCCATCGTAGTGCTCTTTTACGATATACTGGAGAGCGGGTGTTGGGAGTACTCCACAATCGACAACATCACACCCTGTGGCAAGAAGTCCGGCCTTGAGTGCATCGGCCAGTGTCGGACCGGAGGTTCGGGTGTCCCGTCCTACAGCGATGCGTCCCGGTCTCATCGTGCCAAGCGCCTCGCCAATATGGAGCGCAAGTTTTGGAGTAATTTCTTTTCCAACGATACCTCTCACGCCGTTCGTTCCGAACAGTTGTTTCTGCATTTTTTGTATTGTCATCTTCGTTTAGATCCCTCGGATTTTTTTGGTTTAATAATCTTCGAACAGGGATAATGAGGAAATAACCTGCTCTACGGTCGGGTTCCGCAAGATACAGGTGTCACTGGGAAGATCCCCGATAATGATCTTCGGGAAATCCCTTTTTTTGAATCCTTCTATAACTGCAAAATCCATACCCTCATTTTTAAAAAAGCGAAGCATCTCGTCAGGATTGATTGTATTGAGGGCAATCACAGATTTATGGGAATCAATTCCCGCAGATATATCTGCCCCATTTTCAAAAAAAACGGTTGTATCTTTTCCCTCATCCAGCAGGTAGTCGTGATCACCCAGGTGTTTTATTACCCCGACACGCCCGCGTGATTTAAGCGCCGGGATGAGACTCCTGATAAATGTGGTCTTTCCGGTGTTTGCCCGTCCGGAAACCTGGATAATTTTCATGATTTATTCTCACTCCTCCGGGTTATGGGGTACTGTTTCATCTCGAGATGCGTTATTTTCGCAGGATCCGGATGGAAACGGTGATGAAGCGTCCAATGTAACCGGGGGGAGATCTTTTGTAATTTCGACTGTCGATGTCTTTTCCCGTGTTATTTCCTGAATGGGCCCTGTCTCGTTTAATAGGGTCTCCTGTGAAATATCGGGGTTATCAGATGAGGGAACTATCGGGATCTTTGTGAAGATGTGACCCGACCCGGGAGAAGATCCGTCGTCCGTGAGGGAGGGTTTTGCATTCTCTTTCAGGGCAGTTTTGTCCTCTTCCCGTGTCTTAAGAATAGTCTTTGCGGACTCCCCTACGCTTCTCATCACGCGGGTGATCCGGTCTTCGATATCAATCTCCTCATCAATGTCGAGAGTTGTCCCCTCGACTTCTAAGAGAAAACGTGAGACCTCGCTGGCCTCAAAAAGGAGATCGTCAAGTTCATCAGTGGTAAAAAACCCGCACATCGCCCCATAGAAAAAAGTGGCACTCGCTTTTCGTACCTTTTTCTTGAATGAGTGACGTGCCTGGTTTACCGCCTGCGGGGAGTATTGCTCTTCCATAAAGGGGACAAGTTCCGGGAGATGCTTCCCGATGAAGGTCATCTCGGCTCCCCCGGATGTGCGAAAATCTGTGCATAACCGTGCAAGAGCCCATTCACGGGCTGTTATATATGTGCGTTTGCGCAGGAACTGGTTGACTTTACGGTATGTCGCACCGTCTACTTTTTTAAATTTTTTGTACTTGTTGATTTCCTGTTGAATAATCGAGTCGTCCATTATCAGATCCTCCTGATTAGTTCCTGTTTAATGCCCGATTAGTGATTTTTCTCTTAATCTGGTTAATTATTAGGCCTTTTTATATATAGCGGTATGTGGTTTATATCGGATGAAAACTCAATAAGCCGTACTTCCGAAAGTAGATTATATCTGGAAATATGATCCCAAGGTAGCCATCCTTATAATCAAGATTATATGAAACGCGTTCAACTGTGGATTGTGGGAATGACCTGTAAAAAAGAAAGTATACAAATGTATGGAACTTTTTTGGGATACTTATGTGATGGCAATGTTTTTCATAGTAAACTAAGGTATTTTCAAGAACTGCAAAAAAGATCTATTGTGATCTCGAGCGAGGTCGTTATATACCCTTTTGTTATTATCTAAAAAACTGGTTACCTTTCTTTGGTGCCTGTCACTCAGTGATCTAACCTCTTTTTATTCCTGCTCTGTATGGCCACTGCCCTCTTCTCCCATAATATCCCGGATGTAATGTTTCATCTTTGAGTTAGAACTCGTATCCGTTACCCTTGATACAACAGGATTGTTTGGACGGAGCATTTCGGCGGGTCCTGCACCGTTACCTTTTATGGCATGCGTAACATTTTTAGATTGTGCGTTGCTGTTATGTGCTACGAATTCTTCCAGTGCCGAACGAGAGATGCGCCAAGCCCGATAGGAAATTTTTGTCCCTTCAAGTTTTCCTATGCGGAGCCAATGGTGCACGGTTTTCTGATGGACCCCAAGAATCTCTGCAACTTCTTTTGGAGTTAGAAACTGAGTGTCCGTTGTCATAGTACGTTACCCATAGTTCCCTTTACTTACATAAATAATTCATTCCTTGAACATTTTGATGGTGCCCACTAGTGGTATCATGGGGAATTTCCTTTAATTATACGAATCATGCTCTGCAGGAAATCTGGGGAAGGGTATGGATGGAACCAGGTGGTCTCTGGTTTGGCAATTGCTCCGTAACAGCTGATTATGCCGGCTGTTGTCCGATCGGACACCCTCCGGACACCCTTGGGTTCCAAGCGGAAATCATTCAGGATTGTAAATACGGATTAAAGTGAATTTGGTACAAAATTCCTTCAGCCTGCGCTAAAAAGCCAGATATCCGTTTGGTTTTTTCTCATTGCTTCCAATGTATATATGATCGGGTCCGTGATCCCGTATTGAACGGTGATAGTACTTGACGGGTCCCTTTCTCTCTTTTTCAACAGCCCGTTATCGTTTCAGATTAAAATTGACCGTTTAGTGTATAGCATCATATGGTTTATTACGTATCGAAATTGTATTATTTCACAGTAATCTCTGATAAAAGGTGCTCAATTTGGAGATTATTGCAACTCTGTCAGAGTATGCTCCTCAAATCCATACCCTGACCCAATTTGTCTTCTAGCTACTTGTTAGATGATACCTCCATTATTCAGTATACTTGAACATCACCTGTCCTACTGACGAGAAGATCTGTAGCAGCATCGCGTTGTCCCGTTTCTTCGTCTGGGAGCAATTAGGATCAATTATAATTCTGAATAATTTACCATAAATGGAATAATTCCAAACGATTTTACTTCGATGGAACCAAATTTTTTCGGATTATCTAAAAAATCTGAATTATCCGTGTCTCCTCATTTTCATGAGACATCTACAGAAAATCAGACCCACTGATGGTAAATTAGGGGAGCAATGTGGATTGTTATGGCGGATTTTCGGACGTTATACCCTAATTTCAGGAGACCATCATTCCACTTTCTGCATCCAGGGGGGGGGCTGCAATCAGCATCGGTACGTATCATCACCCCGTATCTAAAAATTACTTTGGACCTGTCAAATCTGGACACATTGTGATAAGTGGAAATATCCAAAGCAATCTTCCCTCGGAACAAATCTAATTTATCCGGATTTTCCAAAAATCTTCAAATTAATTTTACCCCCAAATTTCGCCAGTTCCTCAAAGAAATTTCTATTCTGCCATAGTTGAAGAGGATAATGATGAAGTAAATGTTACTGTGAATCTGTCAAGGCGACGTACCCGATAGTTTTCCAATATTGGGGTATATCTTTTAACTGGAAGCTGTCAACATCCCCGATTGGAATAATTACCCAATTCCAGAGAGTACTTTTGATCCGTTACGAATCTGTATATCCTAAAATAAATGAAATTTACCAAAACAACTTCACGTCAGTAAAAATCCGATTTATCCGAATTTTCCAAAAACATGCAAAATATTTTTACATCCTATTTAGCCAGGCTATTAGAGGAATTCATGCACATGGATGGTCGAATGAGATAATCGTGAAGTGAATGTTATCTCTTTTGCCGTGAACGATGAGTGTCTACCGACAATTACGTGATTTCCCTGTGGCGGATCAGTGACTATAAACCCACATAAAATTTCTTTAACATTGCCATACCTTGGAGAGGTTGTAAGGCGGGAAACTTTCTCAATTTTTTTATAACCAATATTTTTTAAATTTCGGCGTAACACCTATCGTTTTATTTCTTACTCTAGTGAACCAAGTTTGTATTCCCTGTCCTGAAAATATAACCTTCAAAAATACTTCCCGGCCTGGAAATATCTCCCGAAAATATGGGAATGAGAAGCAAAGTAATCGGCCAACCCATTTCTTTTATGTATCTCCCCCTTTGGGTTTTGTTTTTCATAAGAGAATTTACCCGGAGTTGAACCATTTACGTCATTATGCCTTCAAGGAATTTCAGAAAATCCTGCGGATGTTCCTTTCTTCCCGGGTGATAACAAAACCTCTCAAAGTTCAGCTAATCGTCCCACAATTTATTCTCTCCGATGTAAAACCCTCACAGCGTGCGTTACGGAGCGGATTGCAATAGAGTTTGGATAATCTCTGGTTGAATGCAAAAAAACCCCGTTTTTGACAAAAATCGTCAAAAATCATTACCAAAATCGAACGATTGAAAATACCGAAATATTTAACCCATTTTGGAGTCTTTATTTTACTAAAAGGCTAGACTTATGATAAAAATTGGCTATGTCCGGGTTTCCCGGGAGGATCAGAATGTCGAGAATCAAATCAAGGTTCTTCTCGATGAGGGTCTGTTCAGGGAATCCATCTATGTGGATCATGTATCAGGTATCTCAACAATGGAAGAACGTGAAGGGTTTGCCAGGATGATGCAGTTTGT
>Ga0209099_1002417_pt1 | contig 16463 bp, 17 predicted proteins | sample AD_JPNHW2_MetaG_FD_184430 | JGI IMG/M metagenome (GOLD analysis project Ga0209099, IMG submission 184430) | Active sludge microbial communities of municipal wastewater-treating anaerobic digesters from Japan - AD_JPNHW2_MetaG (SPAdes) (version 2) | ecosystem: Engineered > Bioreactor > Anaerobic... | reverse complement strand
TCATCTTTTCAGCCCATTCATATAATTTTTCTTTCATAATTTTGCGATTGTTTTCGCAAATATATAGTTAATATTGAAAACAAAATTTTATGCTTTTATAAAAAATTACTTCATAATTATTTTAAAAAAATAGTATGTTTGAAGAAAAAATGTTTTCAGAAAAAGATAAGAGGCAGATACAAAATTTGGGTATTACACCTGAGCAGATTGAATTACAACTTGAAAACTTCAGAAAGGGTTTCCCGTATGCAGAACTTGCAAAACCCTCAACACCCGAATCAGGGCTAAAATCCTTTACTGAAAAATATGCCGGGAATTTCGCTGCCTATTTTTCAGATAATATGCTGTTCAATAGTATCGTAAAATTCGTTCCGGCATCCGGGGCTGCATCGCGAATGTTTAGCCATTTATTTGCCTGGCTTGAAAAAAACAACAGCACAGAAACCCAATCACTGGCTGAGTCTGAATATAGTTTAAATAGTCCTGAATATTTTATTAAGAATATTACAAAATTTGCTTTTTTCAGCGATTTGAAAGATGTGATGGCTGCAAAAGGGCAGGATGTTATGGATTGTATTAAAAATCAACAGTATACTCAGATTATTGATTTTCTGCTCAACGAAAAAGGGTTGAACTATGCCAATCTGCCTAAGGCGCTTATAAAGTTTCATAGTTATAATGATATGAACCGCACAGCACTTGATGAGCATCTTGCCGAATCGGTCGAATACTGTCGCAACGACAACTGCGAAGTGCATATTCATTTCACTGTTTCACCCGAACATATCGAAAAATTTGAAGCTCAGCTTAAAAAATCTTTGCCGTTTTTCGAGGAACGTTTAAATGTGAAATACCACATCAGCCATTCGGTACAAAAAACTTCCACCGACATTATTGCTGTTGATGAAAACAATGAGCCTTTCAGAAATGCTGATGGTAGTTTGTTGTTCCGCCCGGGCGGCCACGGGGCGCTCATTCATAATCTGAATGACATCAATGCTGATATTGTGTTTGTTAAAAATATCGATAATGTTGCTCCCGTAAGCATGAGTAAGGATACGGTTTTTTATAAAAAAGTCCTCGCAGGATACCTGCTTTATTTACGCTTTCATGTTTATGAATATTTGAGGTTGTTGGAAACGGATACTATTACAGACGATTCGCTGTCGAAGATCATCAATTTTATTCATGCGGAATTTTCACATGATTTTCCTGACGGTTTTAATGAACTTGAACTCTATAAGAAAATCAGCTACCTCAGAACCTATCTTCACCGGCCTTTGCGTGTGTGCGGCATGGTTAAAAATCAGGGAGAACCCGGCGGCGGTCCTTTCTTTGTAAAGGATTTGCAGGGAAATATCAGCCAGCAGATCGTGGAAAGTTCGCAGATAGATATGAACGATGAACAACAAAAAACCATACTTAGCAGCGCAACACATTTTAACCCGGTTGATTTGGTATGTAGTTTTATAGATTACAAAGGGAATAAATTCGACCTCTTGAAATTTGTTGATCCGTCTACCGGGTTTATCAGTAGCAAGACCAAAGATGGCAAACCATTGAAGGCTCAGGAACTGCCCGGATTATGGAATGGTGCCATGGCAAAATGGAACACTGTTTTTGTGGAAGTACCGGTCAGCACTTTCAATCCTGTGAAAACAGTAAATGATCTTTTACGAAAAGAACATGTTCAATAAATAGGATTACAAAAATGTCTACGGATTTCTTTAATTTTGGAAATCTTACAATTGAAAAAATATGGAAATAGATAAGGAAATTGTACTCAAAGCCCAGCAATGGCTTGGTGCCGACTTTGACGAAGCTACCCGTAAGGAAGTAAAAAAAATGATGGACGAAAACCCTGAAGAACTTATCGAATCATTTTATACAAATCTCGAATTCGGAACCGGTGGCTTACGAGGCATTATGGGTGTGGGTACCAACCGCATGAACAAATATACGGTGGGTACGGCCACGCAGGGGCTTGCCAACTATCTGAAAATTATGTTTCCGCACCTTCATCCTATAAAAGTGGCTATTGCTTATGATTCGCGCAACAACAGCAGCTATTTCGCTCAAATTTCTGCAGAAATTCTGTCCGCAAATGATTGTCATGTCTATCTTTTCAAAGAACTCAGGCCAACACCTGAGTTGTCTTTTGCGGTAAGGCAGCTTGGTTGCCAGAGCGGTATTGTAATCACGGCTTCACATAACCCTAAGGAGTACAACGGCTATAAAGTTTACTGGAATGATGGTGGTCAGCTGGTAAGTCCGCATGATAAAAATGTAATAAAAGAAGTGCTGAAAGTTTCTTCAATCAGCATGGTAAAATTTGAACTGAAACCCGAAAATATTCATAATATAGGCGTAGAGGTTGATACCGCGTACTTGTCGGAAATAAAAAAACTTTCTTTTATTCCTGATATCATTACTAAAAATAAAGATATTTCAATTGTTTACACCTCACTGCACGGTACGGGTATTACAATGGTTCCTCAATCCCTGAAAAATTTCGGATTTCAGAATGTTCATATACTTGAAGAACAGTCGGCACCCGATGGGAACTTCCCGACGGTAAAATCTCCGAATCCGGAAGAAAAAGCTGCGATGAGCATGGCGATTGAAAAAGCGAAGGAGATAGATGCCGAACTTGTTTTGGCGACCGATCCCGATGCCGACAGGGTGGGCGTGGCTGTGAAAAATCAACGGGGAGAGTATATCTTATTGAACGGCAATCAAACGGCTTCCCTTTTGATCTATTACCTCCTGAAACAGTGGAAAAATAATGGAAAGCTGAACGGGAATGAATTCATTGTTAAAACTATCGTTACCAGTGAACTTCTGGCGGATATAGCCAAAAAATCCGGGGTGGATTACTATGATGTGCTGACCGGATTTAAATACATCGCCGAGATCATCGGGAAATATGAAGGAAAGAAAACATTTATCGGAGGCGGCGAAGAAAGTTATGGTTACCTGGTCAGCGATTTTGTGCGCGACAAGGATGCCGTTATATCCTGTTGCATGATAGCCGAAGCGATGGTGTATGCCAAAGACCAGCACAAAACGCTTTTTTCGTTATTAATGGAAATTTATGAAGAATTTGGCTTTTATTATGAAAGTCTGCTTTCTATTACCAAAAAAGGCAAATCCGGGGCAGAAGAGATCAAATTAATGATGGATAATTTCAGGGAAAAACCACCAAAAGCCATCAATAATTATGATGTAATTTCTATAAAAGACTATTTGTTACAGAAGGAATATTTGCTCACAACCAATGAGTATATACCCATTGACCTGCCTAAATCGGATGTGTTGCAGTTTTTTACAAAAGACGGTAGCAAAATAACTATCCGTCCCTCCGGAACTGAACCAAAAATAAAATTTTATTTCGGCATTAAAACGGAATTGAACGATGTTTCGTGTTACGATGAAACCGAGAAAAGCTGCAAAGAAAAAATAGATAATATAAAAGCCGATTTAGGGCTTTAGATATTAAAATCTTTTTTTAAGAACTATCTGAAGCTTTTTGTATTAAAAAATTTCTTCAAACTGTTTGATTAATTGTTTCTTCAGACGTTTCATGAACTTTACTCATTTGGATAACATACCAAAGAACAAAGCCACTTGCCAGTGCGCCAAAGAAACACCATACCGACAGCACATGCCCGAAGAAGAATATCCGGGAAAATATATAAGATGCAAGATTTATAAGCCCGAGTATCCACATCTTTTTAACGCTGGAAACCATCATGGAAACAATGGTTGGGATCAAATATATTAAGCCGTAAATCCATTCTAAGGGTGGTACATAATCAAGGCTATAATGGATATGCAGTTTTGCTGCTGAAGCATCGATTTTATGAAAAATTAGGATATACAAAAAACCAAATGTCAGTATAATGCCTATTACAAGAAAACCGAGCAACACTTTTCTTTTTGTAGCATTTTTTTCTAGCATGGCCATGGAAAAGGGCACATATACGGGCCAGACGAGCCAGGCAAAGATAAGAAAGCCGATAATAAGACTATGTTTCCATACCTGGTAGTCCGGATTATTAATGACTATCCATAAAAAACCTTCCATCAATTGCTGAAAAGCAAAAAACAACGGAATGATCGCGAAAATTTTTAGCGGAACTGAGTTGGCTTTTTTTATAGCAAATACACCCATTACTGAAATTAAGGCGCTTGCCCCAAAACTGGCTTCGGCTGAAAAACACATAATAGATTTTTTTTACAAAGAAAAATAATTTTTTAAATATGATATAACGCGCCTTGTTAAAAGTTCTTAATTTTTTTGTAAGAAAGGAAACAAAAAAAGCCTCCTGTTTTTGGCAGGAGGCTTTTTTAAAGCTGTAAGTTGTTCAGAACTATGCTCTTTTAACGTTTACTGCGTTAAGTCCTTTTTTTCCTTCCTGAAGTTCAAAACTTACTTCATCGCCTTCCTTAATCTTGTCGATCAGGCCTGATGCGTGTACGAAGTATTCTTTATCGGATTCATTGTCTTTGATAAATCCAAAACCTTTTAATTCATTGAAGAATTTTACTGTTCCTTTTTTCATTGTATTAATTTATTGTGTTTTAAAATATTTGCAAAGATATGAAAAATTTAATTACCTGCCAAAAAATAAAAAAAATCACAAATTTTAAACTAAAAAATAAATTATACATTTACAGTATGAATTTCGGCGATGACGACTGAATCGAAAAATTTTATTGTTTACAAAGCTTCTGCCGGTTCCGGGAAAACCTACACGCTTGTAAAAGAGTACCTGAAACTTGTGCTGGTAAATCCGCAGAAGTACAGACATATTCTTGCTGTAACATTCACAAATAAAGCAGCTTATGAGATGAAAAGCCGGGTAATTACCTACCTTCAGGCGCTTTCTGAACTGAACGATACCACTATTCCTGAAGCATTAAAAGAAAAAAATAATGGAAAATATGCGGAACTGATTCATGACCTGTCTTTTTATTCCGGAATGGACGAAACACATTTATCTGACAGGGCAACTGTTGTGCTGCAAAAGATATTGCATAATTACTCTGATTTTGCAATTAGTACCATCGACAGTTTTGTTCAGAAGATCATCAGGACATTTGCTTACGATCTGAAATTATCGCAGAATTTTGAGGTGGAGCTTGACTCAGAGCGTGTGTTGTCTCAGGCTGTCGATGTTATTTTGAGTTATGCGGGCGTTGATGAAGAAATAACCAAAATTCTGATAGAGTTTATAAAACAAAAAATGGACGACGGCAAGAGCTGGGAAATTGAACCCGACCTGAAAGAATTTGCCGGGCAGCTGTTAAAAGAAGATACTCAAAAATATATCGGATTGTTCGAAAATATTTCCTTGGCCGATTTCGGCAGGGCAAAGGCGGGCGCATTCGCACGCCGCGCTTATTTGAGTAAAGAGGCGGTGAAACGTGCGGAAAATATCCTGAAAATAATTAATGATCATAATATTGACATAAAGAGTTTTTATTACGGAAATTCGGGAATGCCGGGATTTTTTCAGAAGGTAATAGATAAAAATCTGGGCGCAGTTGCTACCAATTCGTACTGTATAAAAGCGATAGAAGAAGATGTATGGTACGGCAAAGGTACAGCCGAAACCCAGAAACAAAAGATTGATGCCATAAAGGATAGTATTGCAGCGGCGTACACCGCTATTAGTGCCATGATCGTGGAATACCTGAACCTGACGCTGATGATCAAAAGCCTGTATCCACTGTCACTGTTGAGTCTGATTGAAAAAGAGTCGGAAGCCATCAAAGCGGATGAGAACATTATTTTTATCAGCGACTTTTACCGCAAGATACACGAACAGCTGCTCAACGAACCCGTGCCTTTTATTTATCAGCGCGCCGGTGAAAAATACGAACATTTTTTTATCGATGAGTTTCAGGATACCTCGGTAATGCAATTTCAGAACATGCTGCCGCTTATTGAGAACTCTCTGGCTTCGGGCAATACCAACCTTATTGTGGGCGACGGAAAGCAGGCCATTTACCGTTGGCGCAACGGCGAGGTAATGCAGTTTGCGGCCTTGCCATTGGTTTTTGACAAACCAGCGCTGCCGCATTTTGATGATATTGAAACATCGCTTGAACGAAATTTTATTTATTACAATGATTACGACAAAACCGCCAAAAACATAAATTTTCGTTCGCAAAAAGAAGTGGTTGAATTTAATAACGGCTTGTTTGATTTTCTTTCGGCCGAGTTGCTCGATGAGAAAACACGAACGATATTTCATGACCTCCGACAACAAGTGAAAGCCAGAAATGACGGCGGTTATGTTAACATCCACTTTTTTGAAAATGATGAAAACTATGAAGATTCGCAGCTGAATAATATTTTACACTTAATTGCCGGCCTCACCGAAAAAGGTGTGCCGCGTAAAGACATCGCCGTTATTTGCCGTACAAATATAACTGCGGCAAACGTAGCCGTGTCATGCCTTACGAATGGCGTGGATGTGGTATCGAGCGAATCCTTGCTTTTAAATTCTTCGGCCGCTGTTAATTTTCTTGTTTCGGTGTTTTCGCACATCAACAAGCCGGATGATGATTTGCCGGTTGCATTTATTATCTATTATCTGCAAAAAAACTTTTCTTCGGGCCACAGCCTCAACCAGCTGTTCATGAAATACCGTAATAAGTTAAGCCGGCATGCTTCGGAATTAGTAGAAGAACTGATTAAATTGTTTGCAATTGATGTCAGTTTCAGAAAGTTGTCTTTGCTGCCTTTGTACGACCTCACGGAGGAACTGATACGCATATTCGGATTCAATAAGAAGGCCGATCCTTTTGTTGTGTATTTTCTCGATGCCGTTAATGAGTTTATTCAGAATAATACGCCGGCCATTCCCGAATTTCTCGACTGGTGGAACAAAAAAGGATCCTCAAAATCTATTGTGGTTCCAGACAAGCTTAATGCGGTTAAGATCATGACCATTCATAAAGCAAAAGGGCTTGAATTCCCGGTGGTGATTTACCCGTTTGCCGATGAGTCGGATGTGTCGAAAAATGCCACAGCATGGATAGAATATACGCACCAGGCCGTTCCCGGCATTGCTGCTTTTCCTGTTAATATCACAAAATCCGGAATTGAAGGATCGTCATTTCAGCATTATCTTGACGAAGAAAAAAGCAAGGCGACACTCGACATGTTGAACATTTGCTATGTGGCGCTTACCCGGCCGGAAAACCGCCTGTACATTCTATCAAAGAAATACGGCGAAAAGGAAAGCCGGCGATTCGGGTTTATGCTGAAAAAATATTTCAAACATATCGGGGTATGGGCCGACGAAAAAGATGAATACGAGTTTGGTGTGGATGCGGCGCCCGAAAAGAGCGAAGCGAAAGACGAGAACAGCAGTACGGTAATACCCTCGGCGCTTATTTCTGCACGGTGGCCCGATAAAATGCTTATTCGTTATAATTCTTCGATTGTATGGAGCGACGACGAAGCGGGCAACAGCATTTCGTGGGGCAACATCATTCACCGGGTGCTTTCAGAGATACGCACGGCCGACGATGTTGCCGCGGTGTTGACTAAAATGGAACGGGAAGGTGTGGTAAACCCCAATGAAAAAGAAAAAATCAGGCAGTATCTCGATGAGTGTTTAACGGATCCTGATATCGGGGCGTTTTTTGAAAAAGGCCTGAAAATACTAACGGAAGCGGAAATACTTACGCCCGAAAACAAGCTTTATCGGCCCGACCGTATTATTTTTGGTGAACAGAAAAGCATTGTAATTGATTTTAAAACCGGCGCCGAAAAAGAAGAGCACAAAACACAAATTTGCAATTACGCCGACCTGGTAAGCGAAATAAGCGGTAAACCCGCTGAAAAATACCTGGTATACCTTCACGAAAAGGTAAAAATTGTAAAAATATGAACAAGCCGGCGCGCACAAAGGCCTCAGTCCAACTATATATTATCCTCAATTTAATTTAATTTTGTTCTTCGATTATTTTTTTGTTTTAACTGCGGATAAAATCTTAATTGATATAAAACATTAAAAAAAACAAATATGAAAAATTTAATATTCCTGATTTTAATATTTAGTTCTTCTATGTGCTTAGCTCAAGAAAATACTATTTCAGAATTAGAAAACATAAAAAAAGAAATATTACATCAGATTAATATTTTGAATGATTCCATTAAAAGAATTGATTATGAAATAAATGCTATAAAGTCAAATGAAATTCAAAAAATGATTACTGATTCGACTTTAAAATCGACTGTTCGAAAGGGAGCGAAACTAAAGAAAAACCCTGATGTTTATGGAGAGTTGATCACAGTTTTATCGGAAGACAAGGAAGTTGCAATATTAGATTATATTGATGGTTATTTTGGAGTTTGCACCGACTCAATTTGTGGCTATATGAGTGATTTATGGATTAATAAAAATGATAAAATAAATGAATTTATAAGGCTAAAAGAAGAAGAAAAAAAAGAATTCGAACGATTAGAAAATGAACAAAAACTTAAAAAACAGAAGGCTGAATGGGCAGAATTAGAAAAAAAATACATTAAAAAATATGGACAAACAACATACAACAAACTTAAGCAAGGTTACTATTGGATTGGAATGACCAGAGAGATGGCTACAATATCTTTAGGCAGTCCAAAAGATATAAATAGAACTGTTGGTTCTTGGGGAGTGCATGAACAATGGGTATATGATAGCATATACTTATATTTTGAAAACGGAATACTGACATCGTATCAGAATTAAAACGTATTTCAACACGCAATAAAAAACATAGGGCGGAAAGTGCAAAATTTGAACAACATAAATTATAATAAACTGCTTAGTAGCATGAAAGGGAGGCTTTTATTAACGCATTGCGATTCTTATTGCCAGACCGTTCGCAACGCGTGCAAATTTGAAGAACGTTACATCACATCCCTTTTTGCTCAAAATAAAGTTTCAGGAGCTTGGCCACATATTTTCCAAATACATCAAACTCAATATTTATTACGCTGCCTTTTTTAAAATTATGGAAGTTGGTAACCTGATAGGTAAACGGGATAATGGCAACAGAAAACTGCCCGGGCAGCGAATCTACAACCGTTAGGCTCACACCGTTAACCGAAATGGAGCCTTTTTCAACCGTAATATTTTGTTTGCCCGCGTCGTAATCAAACCAGAATTTCCAGCTGCCGTCCATTTCTTCCACCTTCGCGCACACTGCCGTCTGGTCTACATGCCCCTGCACAATATGGCCGTCGAAACGGGCTTCCATCAACATGCTGCGCTCCAGGTTCACTTCGTAACCGGCCTCCCAGGTGCCGAGGTTTGTTTTATCCAGCGTTTCCTGAATAGCCGTAACCACGTACTGCGATTTTTCATGATCAACCTTTACCACCGTAAGGCAAACACCGTCGTGGCACATGCTCTGGTCTATTTTCAGCTCCTTGGCAATGGAGGTTTCAATGGTGATATTAATATTGGTGCGGTCGCGATCAATTGCTACAACCTTTCCGGTAGTTTCTACTATTCCTGTAAACATGGTGATGTATGATTTAAGATTTTATGCAAAAATAACAAAAAAGCAGCATTCAGAAAAGGATTTGAATTTATAAATATACCTATTGTATTTAATGCTTAATGAAAGAAAATCAATTTGTTTCCCCCGTCCCTCAAGGGTGCAAATTGATTTTCAACACTCCCTTCAGGGTGGGGTAAATGTTGAAAATCAACACTCATATTCGTTAACTATAAATTCAAAATAGTTTCCCAGGCTCATGTGCAATAAAATGACTAATTTTGAACTCGAAAATTAGGAAACATGAAATTCAGAACAACATATTTAACGCTGCTTATCATAATTTCTTCGCTTTTCTTTTTTCTATCGTTGGTATCCTGTAAAACACAGGCCCGAAAAGAAAACAAACCGGCCATTGTTGCTTCAAAATTCTTAAAGCACTTCAGGGCATTTGAGTTTGAAGAAGCGCGGAAACTCGGCACCGAAACCACCGGCAAAATGCTCGACATGTTTTCGATGATGCTCGAAATGAGCAAGAAAAACGGGAAAGATGCCAGCCTTCAGAAAAAAGATATAACGGTTGAAGTGGTGAAAACCGCCATCGACGGTAAAAATGCCGTGGTTACCTACAAAGGCGAAGACGGCAAGGAACAGCAGTTAGAACTTGTAAAAGTAAAAGGAAAATGGCTGGTAAATATGAAAAAAGAAATGCCCGCCTTAACTCCCGGCAATAAAAGTTAGTGTCGAATACCCTTGCGGCCTAACAGTCTAAAAGTCTAACAGCCTAATAGCCTAAAAGAGTCCTGTAAAAAATCAATCCAGATTTACAATATTATTTTCGTGCTCAATAATAAGCATGGTCATATCTACAAGTTCGCCTATGGTTTCCACCGGGTGTTTTACCACATGTTTCCCAATGGTTTTCAATTCGATATTCAGGGAGTATTTCTTTTTGAAGATCTCGATCAGTTCGAGGAACATTAAAGAATCGCCGTCGATGTCGCGGATAATATTCGTTGTTTCGCTGAGCGATGCCGCATCCACTTCGCATTCTTCGGTAAAAAAGTTGTAAACAGTTTCTAAAACTTCGTTCCGGGTGTTATCGTTAATCTGTGCCATCAGTTTTAAATTTTGTGCAAAATTAATTATATTTTTTAATTACCAAAACAGCATTATGGCCTCCGAAAGCAAACGAGTTGGACAAGGCGCATTTAACCTCCTGATTCCTTGATTTATTGGGTACGTAATCCAGATCCAGTTCGGGGTCCGGCTGGTCGAGGTTGATGGTGGGTGTAATTACCCCGTTCACGATGGTTTGTATGGTAATAATTAATTCTATGGCGCCGGCAGCTCCGATGGTATGGCCGATCATTGATTTGGAAGAGGATATCGGGATCTGGTAAGCCCGTTTGCCGAAAACTTTCTTTATGGCAAGGGTTTCATATTTGTCGTTCAGTGTCGTTGATGTTCCGTGAGCATTGATGTAATCAATTTGTGAGGCCGACACCCCGGCATTTTTCAGCGCCAGTTCCAGTGCATGGGCAATACCTTCCCCGTCTTTCATTGGAGCCATAATGTTGTATGCTTCGCTCGAGGTTGCATAACCGGCTATTTCTGCAATGATTTCAGCATTGCGGGCAAGTGCATGTCTTTCCGACTCCAGCACAAGCACACCGGCTCCTTCGCCAATAACAAATCCATCGCGGTCTTTCGAAAAAGGCTTGCTGGCTTTCTCCGGATTGTCGTTTTCGGTCGAAAGTGCATAAAGATTGTTAAAACCGTCAATTTCTTCCTTATTCACAATAGAATCGGCACCACCAACGATCACCACATCCGCCGCGCCGTTCTTTATCATATCGTAGCCGAGCCCGATAGCATAAGCAGATGAGGCGCAGGCAGAAGAAACGGTAAAGTTAGGACCCTGAAGTTTGTATTCCAGCGATATCCATGCCGACATCGCGTTATTCATGCTTTTCAGGATACGATTCTGTTCCGTAGTGCCTTTTTCGGCTGAGGTATTAGCCGTAGTTACCACGCCCAGTATTACGCCGCAGCGGTTTCTGTCTGTTTCATCAAAATTGATCCCGCTTTGTTTAACCGCTTCTTTGGCGCAAACAAAACAAGCCTTGGTCATGCGGGTCATTTGATCAGCGGCTCTTTTTTTAATGTAATTAGGCCACAAGGTCTCAAATTCAGCAGGCAGTTCAGCGGCAATCTGAGTCTGGCACGACGACGCATCAAACAAACTGATTTTCTTTACACCGCTCTTTCCGGCTTTGAGGTTTTCCCAGTTGCTTTGCATATCAAGCCCCAGAGAGGTGATCATGTGCATTCCTGTAACAACAACTTTCTCCATTTTATTGATTATTTTGATTTAAGGAAACAGAAAATGGTCCTTGTTCCGAATTCATATATTCTTTTGCTGCGAATTCCAGCGTGGCTTTATCGCATACACCTTCGTTTACAAGTTCCTGCGCTTTCATAACGTAAGCGCTTGTTAACCGTTCAAGAACTAAAAAATAATAGTCGTTGCGAATCAAAGCGCTTCCCTGTTTATTATTTACACCAGTATAATCATAAAATCCTGATTTGGATTTTACGCCCAGTTTGTTTTCAGAAATAAGTTCTTCCAGTTTTGTAATCATTATCCGGTAAGGCAATGGATTATCGGCTGTATAATTCCTGATAGCCTGAAGCATAATATCAATCCCCACCTGATCGAAGAATTTAAAAACCCCTTCAGGGAAAAGATGTTCTGCAATAATAGCATCGATCTGTTCAAAGGTGTAATTCTTTTCATTATGAATTAAAAATGCTTCGTTCTGGATATCGAGAAAAAGCCGATTAAGCCAGAAAGCATTTTTTTCATCCTGCACTAATTGTCTCTTTGCTGTTTTAATACAAAATTCGCTTACTTTTTCAATAGTTTCCGCGGAAGTATTCGTGGTCTTGATAACTTCCACTATGTTTTTTAGTTTAACCGGATAGAAAAAATGCAGGCCGATAAATCGCTCGTCAAAGGTAGAGTCGGGCAGCAGTTGCGACGGCAGAAATGACGATGAATTGCTTGCCAGAATACACTTGCTGCTTAGAAAGGGAAGTATATGCTGGTACATCTGCTTTTTTCTTACGATATCTTCCCAAATACATTCAATGATCAGGTTGCAATCAGACAAATTTTCAGCCCGATGGCTTATTAATACAGAATTTAGTTTTTCCTTTAATTGCTGATCATCGAAAATCCCGCACTTATGAAGCCGATTGATTCTTTTTTCAAACGACTGCTGAAGGAAAACGGTTTCAGTTTCGTCAATGCAAATCCATACGAGTTTATAGTCGTTTGCGATCAGAAAATTAAAAATGTCGGTACCCATCCGGCCGGCGCCGATTATACCTATTTTGTTTATTTCTGCCGAATCCATTTATAAAAAACTATTATTAAACTAATAGTAAAATTCGTTTGGGAAATTATTGCTGAAGATTTACCGCTTCCACTGATTTGATTTCCGGGATGGCTTTTATTACAGCTGCTTCCACACCGTTTTTCAAAGTCATCAGACTCATGGGACAGCTGCGACAGGCTCCGTGCAGTTCTACATTAACAACATTATCATCGGTAATTTCAACAAAACTTATACTTCCGCCGTCGGCTTCAAGGTAAGGTTTTATCTGTTCAATTACGCCCTGTACTTTTTGAATTAATTCTTCTTTGGTTGCCATAAAAATTTGATTTTAAGTTTGTATTTTTTATTTGATATTAATTATTGTTGCAGTTACAGCCGCTTTCTGATTTTGCGGTGTCAATGATTTCTTTGAATTCACTCCAGATGGATAATTGCCTGCTTATTTCTTCAGCCAGATGCATAAAGGCTATGGCTTCCGGGGTGTTGTCTTTCAGGGATGCCGGTATTCCTTCATCGCCCGAATCGCAAATACTCTGTACAATGGGTATTTGTGCTAACAAAGGCGTTTTCATTTCACCTGCCAGTTTGTTGCCGCCGTCTTTACCAAAAATGAAGTATTTATTTTCAGGTAATTCAGCGGGAGTAAAATAAGACATGTTTTCTATAAGCCCTAAAACCGGAACCTTGATCCCGTCCTGCCGGAACATGCTGATTGCCTTGCGGGCGTCAGCCAGTGCAACTTCCTGTGGTGTGGTCACAATAGCTACTCCGGCAACAGAAAGTGTTTGTAATAGTGTAAGATGAATATCTCCTGTGCCCGGCGGTGTATCAACCACAAGGTAGTCAAGCGATCCCCATTCAACATCAGTAAATAATTGTTTCATTGCATTTGATGCCATAGGTCCGCGCCAGATAAGCGCTTTTTCAGGATCAACAAAAAAACCGATTGAAATCAGCTTTATTCCATATTTTTCTATAGGAAGGATTCTTGTTGTACCGTCTTTTTCAAATGCTTTCGGTTTTTCATTTATCATCCCAAACATCAACGGCACGGAAGGCCCGTAAATGTCGGCATCGACCAAACCAACGCTGGCTCCTGTTTTTGCAAGTGAAACAGCAAGATTTACCGCAACTGTAGATTTACCTACACCACCTTTTCCGGAGGCGATAAGAATAATATTTTTAACATCCGGAAGAATAGCTTCTTTTTGCTTGGGCTGGGGGCTTGTCCTTACCTTTGAGCCAAGTTCAATATGAACATTTAACTCTGGGCTTACATGATCTTTAATTGCCTGAATGCAATCATTCTTTAGTTTTTCCTTCAGCGGACAAGCAGGAGTGGTGAGTATCAGCTTGAATTTTATTTCGCTGCCATTGATCTGAATGTCTTCAATCATACCCAAACTTACCAGGTCTTTATGTAAATCAGGATCGATAACTTTGCTTAAAGCATTGATAATTATTTCTTTAGTTGCATCCATTAATTCTTATTTAGATTTTGTAAAGATAGCAATTTTTACAATTCAAAAATAATTTACGTAAAAAATTTATTCACAATTTCCGCAAACTTAGATAAACACACCTCTGACTGTTATAAATCCGCCAGTTTCTTTTTATGCTGTGAACAAGGAATCCACAATAGTATTTTTATAAAAAAATCAGATGAGCGATCATAAAAACATAGTCAAATTTAAAAATCCGACTACATATTTTATCAGGAATGTGAAAAAAGAAAGTGATTTATTTGGTCGTGGGATTGAAAAAAGTAATATATTTGCACCCACTGGAGAGATGGCCGAGTGGTCGAAGGCGCACGCCTGGAAAGTGTGTAATCGTCAAAAGCGGTTCATGGGTTCGAATCCCATTCTCTCCGCTGATTTTTTTATTTCATTATCATATCATTGTTTTTTAAATTATCAGAGAAACCATGAGTGCTAAATATCATTTGGGAATTTGGACCATTTTCGGCTTGTTCATGGTATTGTTTTATATCGGGCTGGGTTTCTTTATTATGTTTTTTCCTGATTTTAATGCAAAGTTTAATATTCCGGCGCAATATAGCGGTATAAAAGTTTTTTTTGGAATATTTCTGATCGCTTATGGAATTATGCGCTTCATTCGTATTTTGCCTAAACTTAAAAACAAACAAGACAATGAAAAAGAATAATTCAGTCCGTATAGCAATTTGGGTATTAATTGCTGTCTTTTTTTCCGCTTGCGGTTCATCCGGAAAAATCAATGAAACACCGACATCGGGTAATATTAAGATCAGTGTGGACGAATCATACACCCTGGCCATGGATGCCCAGGTTTCCACATTTGAGTCCATATATACGTATGCCATTATTAACGCAGCCTATAAGAACGAGGTTGATTGTTTTACCGATTTGATGAATGATTCGGCAAGGCTGATAGTTGTGAACCGAAAACTTACCGCTGCTGAAGAGCAGAAATTAAGCAGCCAGCAAATTGTCCCGGTTACTACAAAAGTAGCTTACGATGCTCTTGCTATTATTATCAATATAGAAAATAAAGATACCATTTTTACCTATGAACAGATTGAAGAAATTTTTAAAGGTAAAATAAGTAAATGGTCCGATATCCATCCCGACTCCAAAAACGGCGAGATCAATGTTGTTTTTGATAATAATAAATCGGGAAACCCACGATACTTCAAAGAAAAGTTTAAACTGGACAGTAAATTTCCGGATTATTGCTATGCGGTAAATTCAAACGAGGAAGTAATTAATTATGTTCAGAAAAATATTGGAGCTATTGGTATCATTAGTGTTAACTGGATCAGTGATTCGCAGGATACCGTTTCGCAAAAGTTCTTGGAAAAAGTAAAAATTGCAAGGGTATCGGAACAAGGCAACATTGACGGACCGTTCCTGAAACCTTATCAGGCTTATATCGCTGACGGCTCTTATCCTTTTGTTCGTGATGTATATATGATAAGCAGAGAGTATTTTCACGGACTTGGCACAGGTTTTGTTTCGTTTGTTGCTGGTGAAAAGGGACAACGAATAATATTAAAATCAGGACTTGTACCGGCAACCATGCCAATCAGATTGGTACAAATAAAGAAAGACTAAAAGAAAATGGAGGAAAAATCAATGAAAACCAGATCAAAAAAATTAACAGCCATCGCTTTTTTAAGTGCAATGTTTTTTTGTTTTAATGTGTCGGCTCAGCCCTCAAATCCTGAGGTGTTAAAAGCCAGAAGTTATACAAACAGCGAACAATTTGATTCGGCGAAAGAAGCATTCGAAGCTTTAATAAAAAGCCAGCCCACTAACGGCGATGTTTATTTTTATTATGGAGAAAACTACCTGATCGAATATTTTTCCGATACCATTTATACTTCAAAGGCAGGTGCAATGAGCGAAGCGGAAAAATTATTCAAGAAAGCGATAGAAGTGGACCCGAATAATACAGCAGGTTATGTTGGGATGGGTAAAATAAGCCTGATGAAAAATGATGAAGTAAACGCTGAAAAATATTTTGCTGAAGCTCAGGCGAAATTTCCGAGCAAAATCAATAAAACATCAA
>Ga0209099_1002412_pt1 | contig 16483 bp, 8 predicted proteins | sample AD_JPNHW2_MetaG_FD_184430 | JGI IMG/M metagenome (GOLD analysis project Ga0209099, IMG submission 184430) | Active sludge microbial communities of municipal wastewater-treating anaerobic digesters from Japan - AD_JPNHW2_MetaG (SPAdes) (version 2) | ecosystem: Engineered > Bioreactor > Anaerobic >... | reverse complement strand
CAACATGGAAACGGGGAAGACCCGTTATCTGACCAGAAAAAGCCGCTATTTCTTCCCCGCGCTTTCACCCGATTCCCGGAAGGTGGCGGCCGTCCAGGTTGATATCATGAGCAACTGCTCGCTGGATATCCTGGATGCCGGCACCGGAGAGGTGACGAAAAGCTATCCCTTCCCCGGGAAGATGCTGGTTACCGAACCTACCTGGTCACCCGATGGAGAAGAGATCTTGTTCTGCACCGTCACCGACCGGGGAAAATCACTGGCGGAGATACACACCCGGTCCGATTCCCTGATCTGGCTGATCCGCGACAGCCGCGACAACATCTCGGGACCCGTCTACCTTTCCGAAGATACCATCTTCTTCACCGCCTCATACACAGGCATTGACAACCTCTGCTACTTCGATGAAACCACCCGTGAAATCTTTGTCGCCCATTCCTCGCGTTTCGGGGCATACAACCCTAATTTTACTCCCCGGAAGGACCTGCTTTTCTGGTCATCCATCACTTCTGACGGACTCATGTTGAGGAAGAGCCGGGTGGAAACGGCGAAGTGGACCCGTGTAGATCATACCACCAATCATTCCATCCGCTTATACGAACCACTGGCAGCCCAGGAGCAGTGCAACATCCAGGATTCCGTGTTACATTATGGCCTAGACAAACTGCTGACAGGCGATACCACCGGCATGCCGTCATACCCCGAAAAACGGTATTCGAAACTCTCTCATCTCTTTCTTCCTCACAGTTGGGCTCCGGTCGCCCTGGATGCCACGAACCTGGATGTGCAGCCGGGAGTGTCGGTGATTTCACAGAATGAGCTCAGCACCATGACTGCCGAAGCCGGATACCGCTATCATCCCGGTGATCATACCGGTAAAATTTACGGTAATCTTACTTACTCGGGTTTATATCCCGAAATGGGAGTTTCCATCGAATACGGGGAAGAAGCACGCTATGTAAAGGATACCGCCGGCAACAGCCACCGGTACACCTGGAATATCAGCGATTTCAGTGCGAATGTCAGCATCCCCTGGAACCTGAGCAGGGGTAAGTATTCCCGGTACCTCACTCCCCGTATCAACACCGGAATTGTTCATTACATACACAATCCTGAAACTCCGGCAGCGTATTTTAAAGGATTCGTCTGGCATCTCGATTACGCTCTTTATGCCGCCAATTATCAATTTTCAAACTTCAAAGACATGTACCCGCGATTCGGGCAGAACATCTATATCGCATACAAGCACGGGCCTTTCGGAGGGTACGACCCGGGCAGTATCCTGGGATGCGAGGTAAACCTGTACTTCCCCGGTTTTTTCAAACATCATGGAATACGGCTATATGCGGGAGGACAACAACGGTGGGAAAGCCGCAAAGGCAATAACCTGTTTTCCGATATCCTCGCTTTTCCGCGCGGTACCACGAGTTTTTATGCTGATAAGATGTTCAGTCTGTCAGCCGGCTATAAGTTGCCCCTTTGCTACCCGGACTGGAGTATCGGTTCGCTGATGTATATCAAGAGGTTCAAACTGAATCTCTTTTATGATTATGCCGAAGGAACCCTGAATGATCGCACCCTGAATTCCTCGTCTGCCGGAGCTGAACTCACGGCCGACTTCCACCTGCTGCGGTTCATCTACCCGTTCGAAGCGGGAGTGAGAAGTTGTTATCTGCCGGGTGATGAGAAATGGCGATGGGAGATGATGGTAGGAATCACATTCTAGGGATTTCCTCAAAAAAGAAAGAGCCGGCAAATCAATGCCGGCTCTTTCTTATGTCAGATTATCAGATCATCTGTATTAATATCCGAATACATCTTCCAGCTTGAGAGCCTTGACGGGGCCATAAGCTCCAAGGACATTCATGTCAAGCTTATCGTTCTTGCCAAGGACCATGATCGTGTATTTTTTATCCTTGATCATCTTTTCCTGGAAAGCTTTCAGGTCGGCGAATTTCATTTCCGGGACGCGGGTAAAGACATCCTTCCTGATATCGTAGTTCACTCCCAGTCGTTGGAGAGAGAGGTAGGTATTCAGGATGTTTCCTTTGGTGATGCGCTCGGTGCGGATCTTGTTCAGCAACGCTTCTTTGGAGGCAGTCAGGGCTTTTTCACTTTCCGGCATCTGGTTAAAGATCCCGAACATAGTCTTCATGGCTTCGGGCAGTTTGTCGGTCTGTGTTCCGATATAGGAGAAGATATAATTATGCTGCCATGGCCAGGAAGCAGTGCGGTAACCACCGCTGGCGCTGTATGCAAGTCCTTTGGATTCACGGATTTCCTGGAATACGATGGAATTCATCCCGCCACCGAAATACTCGTTAAAGAGGCGAATCTCGGGGATAATGGCTTTATCGTAAGAAGCAGATTTCGAGAGCATGACAATCTCCACCTGTTTCATATCGTAATCAACCGTAAAGACTTTGGTCTGATCGTTTTCCTGTTCGGTGAAGCGAGCCCCTGCGGGGATGGGTTTCAGCGAGGGAGGAGTCTTATGACCTGTATTCAGGATTGATGTAAGCTGATCAACCGGCATGGGGCCATAATAAAGGATCTGGTGCTGGAATCCGGTGATTCCTTTGATCACGGAGATCAGGTCGGCGGGTTTCAGGGATTTCAGTTCCGTTTCCGAAAGGATGTTGGTGAATGGAGAGGAAGATCCATATACGCCGTAGTTGTACATGGCATTCCACAAAATCTTGCTCTTATTCAGTTTGTCATCTCCCCTTGTCTTGAGGATATCGGAAACCAGGTTATCAAGAGCTTCCGGGTTAGGTTGTGCATCAGCCAGAAGATGTTCAAAAAGCTGGAGACCTTTCTGCATGTTTTCGTTGAGACCGGTGAGCATCACCCTCATCTCATCACTTCCGCTACTTACATCAAAGGAGCATCCGAGTTTATAGAACTCTTCCTGGATCTCTTTCGGTGTGTATTTTGAGGTTCCGAGATACGGCAGGTAGCTGAGAGCAGTACCTAAAAGCCTGTCATTATTGGTCCCCATCGGGAGATAGTATGACAATGAGAAGATATCATCTTCGGTATTCTTCACATACAAAACAGGGATGTTCTGTTTGATCTCGAAGTGATTGATCGCCTTATTGTAATCCACAAATTCCGGTTCAATGTTTTTCGCAGGTTCAGCCATGATCTTCTTCAGAAAGTCTGATTCGGCATCCCGGTTCATGGTCAGCGGGGTGATCTCCGGCTTTTGGACTTTCACCGGTTCAACAGGGGTGCCGGTCCGTTTGTAAACGATCACGTAGTTATCGCCATAGTTCTTGTTAACAAAGTCGATAATGTTCTGTTTGGTGATCTTCGAAAGGCGGTCGATCATCTCCACTTTATCTTTCCTCGGAATTTCCTGGATAAAGCCATCGAGCATGTTGAACACTCGTCCCATGTTGGTTTCCTGATCCTTGATCTCTTTCAGTTTCAAGTTGGTGATGACAGCAGGGATAAGCCAGTCGGGGAATTCACCTTTTTTCACCAGGTCAATCTGGCCAAGAATCAAGTCTTTCACTTCTTCCAGCGATTGTCCTTCTTTTGCTTTACCGTAATACATATCGGCGGTGAAATCGGTCAGCGTATAAGTGCTTGATCCGGCTTCCAGCACTTTCTGTGCCTGGTTCAGGTTCAGGTCAAGGAGTCCGGCAGTGCCGTTGCTCATGATACCTGAGAAGATAGTAGCCAGATCAACATCAGCCGATTTTGCTCCGCCCAGTCTGAAACCGATCGTGATGGATTCGGCATCGGGACCGAAAACTTCCTTGCTGACCGGCTTGGTGATGGGAGGTTCAGGGTTGACTTTATAACTTTCAACGGGTTTCGCCTGGAGGTGTCCGAAGCGGGAATCGATCTGAGCGATCACCTGATCGGGATCAAAATCACCGGCCATCATGATAGCCATGTTATTGGGGACATAACGGCTGGCATAGTATGCTTTCAGCGATGTCAGCGAAGGATTTTTCAGATGGGCTACTGTTCCGATCACGCTTTGTGTTCCGTAGGTATTGTGGGGGAACATGTAATAGAAGAGGGTATCGTAGATTTTGTCGTCATCAGTATCCAGGCTGATATTTTTTTCTTCATAGACTGTCTCAAGTTCTGTATGGAAAAGACGGAAGATGGGATCTTTAAAACGTTCGTATTCGATATCCAGCCAAGGTTCGATCTTGTTCGACGGAATGTCGTTGATATACACGGTTTCTTCTGTCCCGGTGAACGCATTGGTGTTTTTAGCGCCAATCGTTCCTACCAGTTTATCGTACTCATTGGCGATAGCAAACTTGCTGGCCAATTGTGAAAGGCTGTCGATCCGGTGATAGATATCCTTGCGTTTATCGGGATCGGTAGTTTTTTTATACACTTCAAAGGTTGCTTCGATCTGATCAAGCAGCACCTTTTCGCTGGCGAAATCGCTGGTACCGAATTCATCGCTTCCTTTGAACATCATGTGTTCCAGGTAGTGCGACATTCCGGTATTGTCGGTAGGGTCGTTTTTGCCACCGGTTCTTACCGCGATGGCTGTCTGGATTCGTGGTGCGTCCTTATAAACGGAGAGGTACACCTTCAGCCCGTTGTCGAGCGTATAAATCCTGACTTTCAGGGGATCCCCTTGGACGGACTCATACTTGTAAGTTTTCTGAGCCTGAAGGCCCGTAACTGCCATGATCAGGAGGATCAGACAGCTGATTCTGAATAACGTACTTTTCATATGATTAGAGTTTAGGTCTATTATTGAAAACGACAGAAGTCCTGACCAGAAATAGTAACCGGTATAAGGGCGATATAATTATTTATGCACTTTTCTGATAAACTCTTCCACTTCGGGAACACCGCCCTGGTAGATGAGGTAACCGTTGTAAGGTTCTCTGCGGGTAATCTCTCCGTTAATGGGGGTAAGCATGATCTCTTTCACTTTTTCCAGATCGTTGGTTTGTCCCAATGCCCAGCTCAATTTGATGAAAGCCACTTCCGGCAGCATGTTTTCCGCGGGGATGATACCCTTGGCCATGAGGTCGCGTCCGGTATCGTACACGAACATGTGAACATAACCCCAGAGGGTCTGAACCGTCATGTAGATGGCGACGCCTTTTTTGATGGCCCGTTCAATAGCGGGGTAGATCGGTTTATTCACGTGTCCCAGTCCTGTACCGATGATGATGATCCCTTTGTAACCAGCGTCCACAAGGCCGTCGATGACATCGGGTTGCATATTGGTATAGTAATAGAGCATCGTCACCTTTTCTTCGTAGTAAGGCATGATCTTTACTTCGCGGTCGGTGCGGCGGTGGTGGTAATCCTGTTTCAGCGGTGTCACACCCTGGCGGGTCACAGTAGCCAGTGGGATGTCGCCGATGGTGCGGAAAGTCGAGCGGTAGGATGAATGCATTTTCCGGACGCGGGTTCCGCGGTGCAGGAAGCCATACTCATCGGAGGTTGGTCCGAACATACATACCATGACTTCGGCGATGTCGCCATGAGCGGCGGCTGTAGCGGCATGCATCAGATTCAATGCCGCGTCGGAGCTGGGACGGTCGGAGGAACGCTGTGAACCCACCAGCACGATGGGGATGGGAGAATTCTGAACCATGAAGGTCAAAGCAGCCGAGGTATAATGCATCGTATCGGTGCCATGACCGATGATGATTCCTTCGGTACCCTTTTCGATCTCCTGCCCGATGGCAACAGCCAGTTTCTTGTATTGTTCAGGACCCATGTTTTCGCTGAACACGGCGAACAGCTTCTCGGTAGTGAGGTTACAGATGTCGGCCAATTCAGGGACAGCTCCGTAGAGTTCACCAGGCGAGAACGCGGGGATCACGGCCCCGGTACGGTAATCAAGCCGGGAGGCAATGGTACCGCCGGTACCCAGCAGTTTCACGTTGTGTTTTTCTTTCGAATACGGAAATTCCTTTTCCGGTATCTTATAAACGGCTTTCTTGTATCCCAACTCCACGATGCCGGTGATGGTATTAACGTCAACACCGATATTGTATCCTGTGAAGATCTTCAGGACAATGTGCTTATCATCGGTATTTTCCGCCCGGGGAAGGATCGTCCCTTCAAACTCCCCGCGCGAGGAATGAATTTTTACCTGTGCCCAAACCCGGGCATTGAATTTCTGCAGTACTTCGAGTGCGTGTCCTTTATAGCCTTGAAAAATATCGTCGCTCATGATTAAATAATGAAGAATTGATATGTTAAGTATTATAACTTAATAAGTTGCGAAAGATTTGTTAGGCAAATGTTACCAAGGCCGATTTTGCTCAGGTTTCCCATGATCCAGCGGTGGCCGGCAGCATTTTCTTCCGAGGTACGGATTTCTTGATATTTCTTCACCAGGAAGGGTACCTTGGACAGTATTTCTTCTGCCGGTATCTCTTTGAAGCCGATGTTGGTCAGGATGGATTCAGGATCCATTTTCGGGTGTTGGAACTGAACTTCAAGCATCTTCCGGATGATCCGCAAATCCATTTTCTTTTCTTTCAGATATTTCAGAATATCGTACACCTGTTGGTAGCTGAACCCGGTAGTTTCCGGATATTTATTTTCCAGGTGTTTCACGGTATGTCCCAGCACGGTACCCGCGAAAGAAGCGGGGATATCGAGCTCGTTGCTGATCTTCTCAAGCAACGGCACCAGGTTATTCTTCAGCAGGAAGGTATAGGTATCTTCCGGGACATTCCAGTCTTTGAGTTGTTTAAACCGTTCGGAGACGAGGACCGGGAGATGGTTTTTCATTTCCTGTATTTCGGCATCATCCAGAGGAATAGGAGCCGAGTCGGTATCGGGATACATGCGGTCAGCGCCGGGAAGAACTCTTTCAAAAATGGTAGTTCCATCTTCAAAAGACTTACGTGTTTCGTTGGGTACTCCGGTGAAAGCCATCTTGCAACGTTCTTCGATCGTATCGAGTGCTGTTTTGATATCGGCTTCCGGTCCCCAGAAGAGGATCAGTGCATCACCGGGTTTGCTGCCTGCCAGTTTCCGGAGTTTTTCCCAGGTTTTTTCGCCAAGGGCATTTTCCAGCATTTCCGAGTGGTACATGTTGGGTCGTTCAATGCAGGCGATCACTTTCAGTCTGTCGGTAAAATCGTCAGCAAAAACTTTTCCCGGCTGGGTAAAATGAGATAATATCCCTTCAAACTGGGGCAGGTTCACCACTACCAGCTTGGTGGTTTTATCTTTCGCGTGATTGGGAGGCAGGTTGAATTTGAATTCTTTTTCTGTCAGTTCCCGGGAGCTGAGCTTCCAGGTGGTGGGATCCTGAACGCGTGCGTTCAGAATGTCGCGGACATGAAGCAGCGCCCATTGACGGAAGACTTCGATATGGGTCAGACGAGGCATCCAGGCAGTATGAGCCACCCCTTTAATTTCGACGCGGGTACCGCCTTTGCAGCTCACGTTCACGTCGGCGCGGGTCGAACCGATGCCCATGCGGGCCTTGCCGGTACTGCGATTCAGGAAACGGATATAATCAGCTCCCTCTTTCACTTCACCGGGGTTCTTGAACTCGGGATAGGTGACGGTCTCAATCAGGGGCATGCCAAGGCGGTCGGTACGGTATACTCTGACATGGCCGATATCCGATACTTCGCGACAAGCATCTTCTTCAAGACTGAGCTGGATCAGCTTTACTTTTTTGTTTTTCAGCTGAATCTCTCCTTCCACACCGATGATGGCGGTACGCTGGAACCCGGTGGGGATACTTCCATCGAGATACTGCTTACGGGTGATGTGCACTTCACCAACGATCTTCAGCTTTGACAACAGTGAAATTTCAATGGCTTGTCTGAGCGCTTCCCGGTTTAAGGGGAAAGGCGGAGTGTCGTCGACATCGTAAGTACACGCTGTTTTATTCGAAATACGATAGATGATATTTTTGCGGGTCTTGAACTCCATCAGGGCTGTGCCGTCGTATTCACCCAGTTCACTCAAGGTGGGTCTCATATGCCTGATCAATTCGGCATCGTATTCATCGGGTTTCTGGAAGATGCCGGCAGGACAGCGGCAGAAGAGTTTTTCGCGGGTGTTCAATTGCTGGTGGACTTCCAGTCCCGACATGAATCCAACACGGTCATAGTCAGACTGGGTAGCCTCTTTAAGCGTTACATATCCGATAGCTTCACGTGTTTCCGCATAGTTTTTCTGAGGATCAAATGGCTGCTTCATTTCTTCAATTAAATAGAAAAATTAGGGCTTCAAAGGTACTGATTTTATCGGAAATGAATGAATGTCAACCTTGTTTTTTTACACATTCTGAAGCCCGATGTCAGAAATCGTAAAATCATTAGCTTTGCATCACTAATTTTTCTGCATGAAACGGATATTGTTTTTCGCCTGTTTTTTGATGCTGATAGCCGGACGGCTGACTCCTGTTTTTTCTCAATCGGGAGGCACCACCCGTATCCTTCTGGAGCAGGCCGACACCTGGCAGTACGACAAGAAACTCAATCCCGATATCCAGCGGATCATCGGCAACGTGGTGCTTTCACACGACAGCGCCTATCTTTATTGCGACAGCGCCTGGCTTAACGAAGCTGTTAATTCGGTCATCGCCTTCGGGAACGTCCACATCATGATCAGCGACACCCTGAACATCTTCGGCGATTCGATCCGCTACGACGGCAATACCAAAATCGCCCGTCTGAAAGGAAATGCCAGACTGGTGGACAACCAAACCGTCCTTACTTCCGACACGATCATCTACGACCGGACCACAGATATCGCCCGGTACGACTACTGGGGAAAAATTGTCAACGATAAAAATGTCATGGTCAGTCACTATGGCTTGTATTATACCGATAAAAAAGAGTTTATCTTCCGGGAGAAAGTCCTTGGATTCAGCCAAAAATATAAAATGAGGTCCGACACGCTCCATTATAATACGGTCAGTGAAAGAGCCTATTTCTTTGGTCCGACCACCATCGTGGGCAAGGAGGATTCGATCTACACCGAAAACGGGTGGTATAATACCAAGACCGACGAGGTCCATCTCAGCAAACGCGGGAAAATATTCCACGAAGCCCAGATCCTCAGCGGCGACACCATGTACTATAACCGTTCGACGGGCTTCGGCGAGGTCTATGACAACGCCATGATGGTCGACACGGCCGAGAATGTGCTGCTGGCCGGTAACTTCGGACAATACTACCGGGAACCTGGGTACGCCTTCATGACCGACAGCGCGCTGGTGGGTCTGATTGACAAAAGCGACACGCTCTTTATGCATTCCGACTCCATCCAGGGATATTTCGACACAACACGTACCGTGAAAAAGATTTTTGCTTTCCATAACGTCAGGTTTTTCCGACAGGATCTGCAAGGCCTTTGCGATTCACTGGTATATACCGGGATCGATTCCACCATGCGTATGTATAACAACCCGGTGGTATGGTCAGGCGAAAACCAACTCAGCGCCGATACCATGTCATTAACCCTTCATAACGGGAAGATGGATTCGCTGGTGATGTACAATTCTTCCTTTATCATCTCGCGCGATGACAGCCTCCGCTTTAATCAGATCAAAGGAAAAGACATGATCGGGTACTTCCGTGACAATCACCTTTATAAAGTAGTGGTGATGGGCAATGCGGAAACCGTGTATTATGTGCGCGAAGACAACGGATCGCTCGTGGGTATCAACAAAGGGGTATCCAGCAACATGTTGATCTTTGTTAATGACAATAAGGTTCAGGATATCACCTACATCGAAAGTCCTTCATACGCTTTGTTCCCCGAAAACGAACTTTCCCCCAATGATGTCATCCTGAGGGATTTCAAATGGGAGGAAGACAAGCGACCAATGGAGAAGAAAGATATCTTCCGGGAGCAAGAGCCGGAGAAGACCGACGACCGGGATTAAAACACAGAGACCTTCACGTATTTTTTGGGATTCGCCTTGATATCCTCGAGCAGGAGATTCAGGTCACGTGCGGCTTTTTCCACTTCGTTGTACAGTTTTTTATCATTAACGAGCAATCCGACGGAACCATCGCCCCGGTTGATTTTATCGACGACAGCATCGAGGTTGGTGACCACCCGGTTCACTTCAGCGAACGTGGCCGGGACATTTGCCTTGGCAAGAGAATCGCTGATATTCGAAAAATTAGTCAGGATGGTGTTGATCTTTTCGTTGTTCTTTTTCAGGTTAGCGCTGATGGATTCGACATTGCCGATGATGCGGGCCAGGTTATTTCTTTCGGTACTGACCAGCGTATCGATGTTATAGGTGGTATGAGACAGGTTGGTCAGCGCTTCTTTGATGTGGCCGATCGCCCCGATGAGATCCTGCCGGGTATTTTCATTCAGCACCTGATTGATGACCGTGGCGATGGTGTCGATAGAACTGATGAGGTTTTCCGCTTTCCGTTTCAACGGGGCCAGTTGCCGGTTGACTTCTTCCCCGAGGGTGGCTTCGGTGAGTGCGCTCAGCGTATCTCCGGTTTTCAATAATTGAGGTGAATCACCCAGGGCGATAACCACCTCTTTGGAGCCCATAAGGTCGGAACTGATGATGCGGGCCAGTGAATTTTTCGGGATCGGGTAGCTGGCATCATTGATATAAAGGGTAGCGATAATCTTCTTCGGATCCTTTTTACTGAACTCAAGCGATTTGACTTGTCCCACAGTAAGCCCGTTGATGGTGACCGGGTTAGCAGGAACCAATCCGTTCACTTTATCATACACAGCATAAACAATCATCCTGTCCCGGAACATCTCCGTCCCTTTCAGGAACATAATTCCCCAGATTAAAATGGCCAGCGCCACGACAAAGAGGAACCCCACAATGACCTCTTTCCTTATTTTCAATTTTTTCGGATTCATGGCTACCTCTTTCAAAAAACAATCAAAAGTACGAAATCAGTCAATTATTGACAGATAAAAAACGTTTTCCTTCTGTAAAAATTATCCGTTATTGTCCCAGCAGCTTCTTTGCCTGGCTTATGGTGATCCGTTCCTGCCCGTTAAAAGCGATCACAAAGGCATCACGGAAGCCCTTCTTTTTCACCCGGTTGAGCAGTTCGAGCGCCTTTTCGACAGTAGGTTCTTCTCCTACACAGTACTTGTACAATCCTTCGTGGCGGTACATTTTCACGCCTTTTAATCCATTGAATGATGACGCATCGGTATTCAGCTTTTTCGGTGAGCTTTTCACCTGTACACTATAAAAAACAGCGGAGGATGGTGGTGTGGACGATTGTTGGGAAGCCGATGGAGAAGTATCGGCTTTGGGTGTCGCAGGTTTGGGGGTGATGACGGTACTGGCGGATTCTCCGGGGTCGGGAGCGGCGGTATGACGGTAATCTCGGATTGCCCGGTATAAGGCTGAGGCGATAAAATCCTGTCCCTTTTCAGAGATCAGGAAATCTTCTTCAGCCGGGTTACTCAGGTAGCCGATCTCAGCCAACACGCTGGGCATGGTTGTTTTGTACAGGACGAGGAACCCTGCCTGGCGGACACCGCGGTCGTTCAACCCAACCCGTTCCGACATTTGTTCCTGGATGGTGGAGGCCAACTGTGAGCTCATTTCTAGATTGGCATTCTGATAAAGGCTGAAGATGATGTAGGATTCATCGGAATTGGGATCAAATCCCTGATACTCTTTATTATAATCAGATTCGAGGAGGATGGAAGCATTTTCCAGTTTAGCGACTTCGAGGTTGGCGATGGAACGATGAAGCCCCATGATATAGGTTTCGGCGCCGCGCAAGGTCTTGTTTTTGTTTGCGTTACAATGCACAGAGATAAAAAGGGCCGCTTTGTTTTTATTGGCCAGGGCTGCTCGCTGGTAGAGTTCGATGAACTTGTCGGAGTTGCGGGTATACATCACCTCCACGTCCTTCATGTTTTCGGAAATCAGTTTCCCCAGTTTCAGGGCGACGGCCAGGGTCAGCGACTTTTCCTGGGCTTTCCTTCCGATAGTGCCCGGATCCTTTCCGCCATGTCCTGCATCGATGACAATCACATCGCGGCGGGTCTCAGGCTGAGCCTTCAGCTGATCCGGCGAGAGGAATAACCCTCCGAAAAGGGCCAGCAGCGTGAGTTTGTTAAAGTATCTTAAAAAACCCATCCTTCTCAACTTTTTTGCGTAGTTTTGACCTCCGTTGGCATAGCTATTTCAGGCATTCCTAGACTATTATTGATGCAAACAAAGATAAACATTAACAATCTATTTACAGGAACAAATTGTTAACGTACTTATCAACAAGGGTCCGACCCGTAATGATTCCCCTGCTGGGGTTCCTGATGCTGGTTTCCTTGAACCTGCGGGGACAGGACAACCTGCCTGTTCAGCAGACAGATACGCTGTCGGTCGTTCCTGCCGCAGACACTGTCGGGAAAGATACCACCATCGTCAAAAAGGCCAAACAACGTCTTGAGTCACGTGTAGAATATCTCGCCAAGGATTCGATCCGTTTCGAGATGAAAGAAAAGAATGTCATCCTTTTCAATGCTGCCGACCTGAAATACCAGGATATTGAGCTCAAAGCCGATTACGTCGTGATCAATTTCCCGAAAAATACTGTTTATGCCACCGGTGTTAAGGACACTACGGGCAAAGAAACGGGAATTCCCGAATTCACCCAGGGCGATCAGAAGTTCCGTTCAAAGGTGATCACCTATAATTATCAGACTAAAAAAGGATATATCCAGCAGGTAGTTACCCAGCAGGATGAAGGGTATCTGCAAGGGAAGATCATCAAGAAAGAGCCCGATAATACCGTTTATATCAAGAACGGCTGGTACACTACCTGTTCCAATGAAGAGCATCCTCATTTTGATTTCCGCTTCGGGAAAGCGAAGGTCATCCCGGGGAAGAGCATCATCACCGGCCCCGCTCACATGACCATCGCCGAAGTGCCTACTCCGTTGTTTTTACCCTTCGGGTATTTCCCCAACAAAAAAGGGCAACGATCGGGAATCCTGCTTCCTGCTTACGGAGAATCGGAAAACAGGGGGTTCTTCCTGGAGAACGGAGGATACTACTGGGCCATTAATGATTACATGGACCTGAAAATCATCGGTGACATCTATTCGAGGGGGAGTTATGCGCTCAAACCGGTATTCTCCTATAAATACCGGTATCATTACAGCGGCACCTTAAATCTCAGTTATGCCCTGAACCGCACTGGTGTATCCGGCACTTCAAGTTTCACCAAGGAGAAAGATTACCGGATCATGTGGACGCATATGCAAGACCGGAAAGCAAGACCCAGAAGTACGTTTTCGGCCAATGTAAATATCCAAAGCCGGAATTTCAACAAATACAATATATCCAGCACCCCTGACCAGTATCTTACCAACACGCTGCAGTCGAGTGTCAACTATTCCACCAATTTCGGCGGGAAAGTGTTTCTTAACCTCAACTTCAACCACAACCAGAACACGCTTGAAAAGACCATGACGATCAATTTTCCGCAGGTATCGTTGTCGGTCAACCAGATGTACCCGTTCCGGAACCCCGAGCGAGCCGGGAAAGCAAGGTGGTACGATAAGATCAGCATGCGATACAACCTGGATATGCAAAACCAGTACGACACCTACGACACCTGCCTGTTCAATCCCGGCTGGACCAAAATGCTTCAGAACGGGATCAAGCATTCTCTCCCCATCTCAGGCACCTGGAACATCCTGAAATACCTCAATTTTTCGAATTCACTCAACCTCAATGACCGCATGTACCTTTCGACGACCCGGAAAAGTTACATCGATCAGGTCATTTCCAATGGCGACACCGTGTCGGGGCATTACCAAACCGACACCGTATACGGCTTCGCCAACGCTTTTGACTTCAGCTATACGACGAGCCTCAGCACCCGTTTGTACGGGATGTACCAGTTCAAAGGCGGCCCGGTAAAGGCAGTCAGACACATGATGACCCCTTCGGCTTCCTTCTCCTATATGCCCGACTTCAGTTCACCTTTCTGGGGATATTACAAAGACATCGAAAACGATACGGCCGCCACCCCGGGCAGATACAGCATCTTTCAGAATGGAATATACGGCGGGCCTTCGTCAGCAAGGTCGGGACTGGTTACCCTTAGTCTTGCTAACAATCTCGAGATGAAAGTGCGCAACCGGAAAGACTCCGTTCAGAATGTTAAGAAAATCTCACTGATCGACAACTTTACGATCTCCACCTCCTATAACATTGCGAAAGATTCCGTGAACTGGTCCCCCATTCAAATGAGTGGAAGGACAACCATTTTCAAAGGGTTGAACGTGCAGTATGCAAGTCTTTGGGACATGTATGCCCACGATGCAAAAGGGAACCGCATCAACCGGACGGAATGGGAAAAAAGCCGGCGCCTCCTCCGTCTGGATAACACTTCCTGGAATGTCGGCCTGAATTATTCACTCAGTTCGGGAAAGGGGAAGAAAAAACAGCAGGAGGTTCAGCAGATGTCATCGCGGACTGACTTATCGCAAGCGGAAGAAGACGTGATCAGGTATTATGACAATTACGTTGACTTTGATATTCCCTGGAATTTCAACATCAACTATTCCTTCACGTATTCAAAAAAATTCAGTTCCTCGACCATGAACCGCGAGGAAAATATCATTCAGACACTGGGATTCAACGGACAACTGAATATCACTCCGAAATGGAAGGTAAGCGTATATACCGGCTGGGATTTCACGAACGATGAACTGGCTTACACCCGTATTGACGTTTACCGCGATCTTCATTGCTGGGAGATGCAATTCGGATGGATTCCCAAGGGAGGGCACCAGATGTGGACCTTCTCCATCAATGTGAAGGCATCTGTATTGCAGGACATGAAACTGAGCAAGAAGAAAAATTACTGGGACTATTAATAATCAGCAATAACATTCAACATGAAAAAAACGATACATACCGAGAAAGCGCCTAAGGCAATAGGGCCTTACAGCCAGGCGATTGAAATAAACGGATTCCTTTATATTTCCGGACAAATTCCCATTGATCCGGCAGTAGGGAAAGTGGTTGAAGGCGGCATCAGGGAGCAAACCGAACAGGTCATGAAAAATATCGGTGAGATCCTGAAAGCTGCAGGCTATGATTATCGTGATATTGTGAAATCGACCTGTTTATTGAGTGACATGGACAACTTCGCGGCCATGAATGAAGTGTACGGGAAATATTTCACCGAGAATCCACCGGCTCGCGCCGCTTTCGGCGTTGTAAAACTCCCGATGGGTGTGCTCGTGGAGATCGAGACGGTCGCAGCCAGATAAAACAAGTGAGAAAGGTTCCCGATCCCGGGAATTATTTTGTCATCAGCACAAACGCAGCCCAGAAATACGGCGATGCGGTAGCCGGGTCGTTCAACATGCGGAGACGGGCGCTACGCAGAGATTCCGGGAAGGTATTTCCTCCCAGGTACGACCGGTAGAAGTCTTTCATGAATCGTCGTGTATACTTGTCGGAGATGTTCCACAGGCTGTACAGCACACGTTGAGCCCCTGCATCCAGGAAGGTACTGCGCATATCGTGGTAAGGTCTGGCTTCTTTCACGTCAAAACGTCCCAGCGGACAGGAGCTCAGGGTTAGCAATTCGCACGACAGCCGGAGGCCATTCACCTCCCCCACTTCCAGGATCCCATCCAGCAACTCATCGCCGGAACCAACGGGTGACTGCTTCCAGAAATGCAACCCCGACTGCCGGGGATGATCCGGGTCCAGTTTGGAATGCGTGGCGATGTGAATGATGTTCCCAACCGAAAGTTTATCCAGGAAAGTCGCTTCGTCGGCTTCCTCACCGGCAAAAACTTCCGCCATACAACCTGAGGCCCGGAACATTTCGCTGATCTCACGGGCTTCCGGCTCTGCATTCCCGAGTTCCGCCAGGTGCTGTTGTTCGCCAAACGCAGGTGAGAAAGCCAGAAAATCACAGGCATGATCTGTATGGCCCTTTTCATCCTGCTGATCCCAGCGCCCATCCGGAGTAATCTCATCCAGCGACAAATGATAAGACAGGGTAAAACGTTCGGCCAGAAAACGTGGCAGGCGCCCGTTTTCAGGTTTCTCCCTCAGGCATTCAAACGGGAGACCTGACAATTGCCTGCCCGGGATAATGTATAAGCGGGTTATGCCTTTCAGCCAGGTCAGCGCAGGGTGCACCAATGTCCCGGATACAGCATGAGATAATGGTTCGAAGGATGATTCATCGTCCGTCTGCAGTGCGACTTTCAGCTCTTTTACCAGCTCCCGCAAGCGCGGGTCGCGTTCAGACCGTACCATAACGATGGTATCGTTCCGAATAATAAAAAGATAGATCCATCGATTTGCAACGATATAATCAAGGATGGCCTCATGCGATGACAGCCGTTCTCCCGGAGAGCCCTGTGTGTTCATGCCCGGGTCGGGAGGATAGTGGTCATGGATGATGGCCGCCAGCGAGTCATACTCATTTTTCAGGAGGAACATTCGTTGTTCCCGGACAGGATCCTGCCATTGGTCTGTTGAAGCCAGCTGAAGTGCAAGTTTCTCTTC
>Ga0209099_1002411_pt1 | contig 16493 bp, 19 predicted proteins | sample AD_JPNHW2_MetaG_FD_184430 | JGI IMG/M metagenome (GOLD analysis project Ga0209099, IMG submission 184430) | Active sludge microbial communities of municipal wastewater-treating anaerobic digesters from Japan - AD_JPNHW2_MetaG (SPAdes) (version 2) | ecosystem: Engineered > Bioreactor > Anaerobic... | reverse complement strand
TAATGGATGATGCCCCCTCTCTTGACCATCGAGAAGGCCTTGGGCAGGAACTGCCAGGTCACGTTCACATAGCCCATGACCACCCGGTCGGCGAACCCCTCCCCGGGCAGTTGGCGATTGTCGCCCTCGAAGACGGTGACCCGATCGGCGACCTGGTTGAGCTCGATGTTCTTCTTCAGGAACCCTATGGCATCCGGGTTGATCTCGCAGGCGATGACCTGCTCCGCCCGGGCCTTGGCGGCCAGGGGCATGGTGAAATAGCCGATGCCGGCGAACATGTCCACCACCGTCTCGCCCCGGCAGTCTAGGGAGGCCATGCGCAGCTTCTCGTCGAAGTTGCCGGAGGAGAACATCACCTTGGTAGGGTCCAAACGGTACAGGATGCCCGACTCCGAATGGGTGGTCTCGGTTTCCGTTCCGAACAACAGCTCCATGTCCGGCCGGCGCTCCACCCCGCGGATGATGCCCTTCTCCAACAGCACCGTCTTGGCCTTGAGAACGAGAGCGTAGGCGGCCGCAATCTCCTGGCGGTATGGGAGCAACTGGTCCGGAAGACGGAGAACGATCACGTGCCCCAGTCGTTCGTACTTGTCTGGCAATAGGGCATTAAGCTCTTTCGGGAGCATCAATATCTCGGCGATCCTCTCCTGCGGCGGGCGGTGGCGGTCCTGGGGTTGCAGTTCCGCGTCCACCACCGGGTACTCGGGAAAAGGGTTATCGCCGATCAGCGGAAGCAGGACCATCTCTCCCGCCCTGCCCGGTCTCCACTCGAGGTCCAGCTGCCGGCGGCGGTTGAGCTTGTCCTTCACCCCGTCGGCCTCGGACTTGGGAACGGACAATGCTCTCATCGCTCACCTCCACAGCAGCCGGAAGATCAGCAACGGGGCAATGGTCAGCAGCGAAGGGCAGGCCTTCAGCAGACCAGGCGCCAGAGCGGTCGGGAAATCGATGTCCCCGGTGGCCAGCACATTTTTCGCCTTCTCGTTGTCCAGCCGGGCGCCGGCCTTGTCCAGGTCCCGGTCGCTCATGCGGACGAAGACCTTTCGGACCCGGTACGAACTGCGAAGCTCACTGCCGTAGACCGCCTTCCATCTTTGCTCGTATTTGGAAAGGTTCGTTTCAGAAAGGTCGTTCGAACGGAACGCTTCCAGGAAGGTCTCCGCGGCCAGCCTTCCGGCGGTCATGCCGGTGAACAGCCCCCCACCGCTGATGGGCTTGGCCATCCCGGCGGCGTCCCCGGCCACCAGGACGCGGTCCGCGTAGGTACGGGGGATGTGACCCAGGGGGATCGCTCCCGAGTAGGTCCTAACCCGTTCCGCTTCCCCCCAACCTTGGGCCTCAAGCAATCTGGTAAGGAACTCCTGGGGAGTGCCTCGGTCCCTGGAAACGCACAGCCCCACCCGGGTGAGGTCGCCGCAAGGGATGGCCCAGGCGAAGAAGCCCGGTGCCACCTCATTGCCCAGGAATACTCGGACCTTGCGCTGGTCCTCGGCCTTCAGGCGCAGATCGACCTCCAGCCCGCGGACCATGTCTTTGGCGGCGGCGAACCCAAGCGATCTGGCCACTCCGGACCGGTAGCCGTCGGCGGCGAGCAACGCCTCACATTCCACCTCTTCCTCGGGTGTGTGGGCGTTCATTCCGCTCTTCGTCCTCTCCACCGAGGCGACCTTTCTCCCGGTCAGCACCTGCGCTCCATTTCTCGTGGCCAGGGAGGCGCAGCGGCGATCGAACTCCCCGCGGTCCACCACGACCGCTTTCACGGAGTTGCCCTGCAGCTCGATGACCCTTCCGCCGGGGAAGTGAACGTAAGCACCGTCGATGGTGTTCAGAACGGTGTCGGAAGCGGAGGCCATCTCCACCACCCTGGGCGTGACCAGACCGGCGCATTGCACCGGTTCTCCCACTCCCGGATGTTCCTCCAGGACCTTCACGTCCAGTTCGCCGGCCATGCTGGCGGCGGCCAGGCAGCCGGTCGGACCTCCGCCTACCACCAGCACGTCGCACTTCATCCTGTTTCCATCCGAGGCGGCGTATTTCAAGGTTCTCGCCTGATAAAAAATGAGGTTCGGGAAGGGGTTTACTTTTTACCTACGGCTTGGAGACCTTCTCCCAGTCCTTGAGGAAGCGCTCGATGCCGATGTCGGTCAGGGGGTGCTTGAACATCTTCTTCAGCACGTCGAACGGGATGGTCGCCACGTGCGCTCCCATGCGGGCGGCGTCGGTCACGTGAATGGGGTCCCGAACGCTGGCCACGATGACCTCAGTGTCGAAATCGTAGTTGTCCAGGATGTCCATGATGTCCGAGATCAGGGCCATTCCGTCCTGTCCCACGTCGTCCAATCTACCCACGAACGGCGATACGTAGCGGGCGCCGGCCTTGGCCGCCAGCAACGCCTGGTTGGCCGAGAATATGAGGGTCATGTTGACCGCCACGCCCTCGTTCGAGAGCAACTTGGTGGCCTTCAGGCCTTCCTCGGTCATCGGGACCTTGACCACGATGTTCTCGTTGACCGCCGCCAGCTTCATGCCCTCGGCGAACATCCCGTCGGCCTTGAGGCTTATTACCTCCACGCTTATCGGGCCGTCCACGACCTCGCATATCTCGTTCACGATGGTGGCGAAGTCCTTCTTCTCCTTGGCGATGAGGCTGGGGTTGGTCGTAACTCCGTCCAAGATGCCCCAGGAGCTCACCTCCTTGATCTGCTCTATGTTGGCGGTATCGATGAATATCTTCATTTCTTCCTCTCCATGACCCTGATGGCGGCGGCTATAACTTCCTTTTCGCTGAGCCCGTACTCCTTCATGAGCTCATCGCTTTCCCCGGACTGCCCGAACACGTCCTGCATGGCCACCCTCTCCATGGGGGTGGGGTGCCTTTCGGCCAGAACCGCGGCGACCAGAGTGCCGACGCCGGAGACTATGTTGTGCTCCTCGGCGGTCACGACGCATCCGCATTCCCTGGCCGCTCTTTCAAGCGTACCAACGTCCAAGGGCTTGATGGTGCTAAGATTGATCACCCGGGCATTGATGCCCTTCGCCTTGAGCGCGTCCGCGGCCAGCAGGCAGGGGGCTACCATCTGTCCCACGCCGACCAGCGCCACGTCGGACCCCTCACGAAGGGTGGTAGCCTTCCCGATCTTGAACGCGGCCTCCCTGGGAGTGATGACCGGAACCTCGCTCCGGCCCATCCGTATGTAGACCGGACCGCGGTGCTCGGCCGCCGCCAGCACGGCATTGTAGGTCTCCGGCCCGTCCGCCGGGACGATGACGGTCATGTTGGGTATGGCGTTCATCAGGGCGATGTCCTCCATGGTCTGATGGGAAGCGCCATCTCCGCCGACGGTGATGCCGGCGTGCGAGGCTACGACCTTTACGTTGAGGTTAGGATAAGCTATGGACTGCCGTATCTGATCGTACGCTCGTCCGGTCGCGAACACCGCGAACGTCGAGGCGAACACGGTCATACCGCAGACCGCCAGTCCGGCCGCGGTGCCCATCATGTTCTGTTCGGCGATACCGCAGTTGAAGAATCGGTCCGGGTAGGCGGTCTTGAACTCCACGGTACGGGTCGAACCGGATAGGTCGGCGTCCAGGACCACTATGTCCTTCCGGCGCTTACCGAGCTCGACCAACGCCTTACCGTAGTTCTTGCGCTGCGATTCCAGGGCCCAGCTCATGCCGATCCCCCCAGCTCGCGCATGGCCTGCTCATACTCCTTCTCGTTCGGCGACTTGCCGTGGAAGCCCACGTTGTTCTCCATGAAGGAAACGCCCTTCCCCTTCACGGTCTTGGCCACGATGACCGTCGGGCCTCCCTTGTGCTGGCGCGCCTCGTTCAAGGTCTCCAGCACCTGCCACATATCGTTTCCGTCCATGAACAGCACGTTCCAGCCGAAGGCCTTCCACTTGTCGGCCAACGGCTCCAGGGCCATCACGTCCTCCGTCCGGCCGTCTATCTGCAGGCCGTTGCGGTCGACGATGGCGATGAGGTTCTCCAGGTGATAGTGGGCGGCGAACATGGCCGCCTCCCAGATCTGGCCCTCGGCCATTTCCCCGTCCCCGCACAGGCAGTACACCTTGCGGTCCAGGTTCTGAAGGCGCAGGGCCAGGGCCAGGCCGTTAGCGACGGAGAGCCCTTGTCCCAGCGATCCCGTGGACATCTCCACGCCGGGGGTCTTCACCCGGGAGGGGTGGCCTTGCAAGCGGGAATGCAGCTTGCGCAAGGTGACCAGTTCTTCCACCGGGAAGTAGCCAGATTCGGCCAGAGCAGCGTAATAGATAGGGGCGGCGTGCCCCTTGGACATTATGAAATGGTCCCGGTCCTGGGAGCCCATGCGCTCCGGGGAGTGGTCCATGACCTCGAAGAAAAGGGCGGTCATGATGTCCGTGGCGGAGAGCGAACCGCCCGGGTGTCCTGAACCGGCGGCGTAGATCATTTTAACGACGTGCCTGCGCAGGGAAGCAGCTTTCTGTTCCAGCTCCTTAACACGTCCTTCATTTATGGATTTCAAAGTAAAGCACCTAGGGATGGGGTGTGGTCATTATAGGGCCATCACTTAAAAATATTTTCCAAATGTCAAAACAGCGGTACCACCGAACAATCAAGGTTTAATCTATTGACAAGGACATCTCCCTCGTATGGCGTTCGAGGTGCCCGTCCAGGGCAATGCAAGATTGTCCACGTTGTTGGACCGCATCAACTCCGACGAGGAGGTCAAGGCCCTCTGGAAGGCGTCCAACATAAACGCCATAGACCGCCTGGGTTTCAGCGACCACGGCTCCACGCACGTGCGCATAGTGGCCCGCAACGCCCTTCGAATGCTCCGCCTGCTGATGGAGGCCGGGCATCAGCCAGGTGTGGTGAAGAACTATGGGCTGACCAAGGAGGACGCCGAGGTGGTGGTCGTTCTGGCCTCCGCGATGCACGATATAGGTCTCTCGATCCACCGCGAGGACCATGACCATTTCTCCATAATGATCTCCCCGCCGATACTCCGGCGCATGCTGCTCGGCCTCTACGAGGAGCCGACGCTCACCTATATCGTGGCCGAGACGCAGCACGCCATGATCTCCCATCATGAGGGCTTCGTGCCTTACACCATCGAAGGGGGCGTGGTCCGGGTGGCCGACGCTCTGGACATGGAGAAGGGAAGGGCTCGCATACCGTTCGCCAGCGGTAGCATCAACATTCACTCGGTGAGCGCTCTGGCCATCGACAAGGTCCGGGTGGGAAAGGGGGCGGAAAGGCCGATCCAGATAGACATTCTGATGAACAACTCGGCCGGGATATTCCAGGTGGACGAGCTTTTAAAGGAGAAGATCGCCCGCTCCGGTCTACGGGAGCTCATCACCGTAGAGGTGAAGATGCCCGAGGCGGAAAGCGGGATCGTGAAGGGTTTGCGCCTCTAATCGTTCTCGATGCGCGGGGCCAGCAGGTAGCGGACGCTGCCCTTGCCGCCGGCGATGTCGAAGTCCAGGCGTACCGGCAGGTCGTTGCCCAGGTTCACGCTGACGTTGGTGCCGCTGGGTATGGCCTTTATGATGGTCGAGAAGTAGTCCATGGGGAACAGGGAGCGAATGCTCTCCGAGCACTGCAGGTCCACCAGCAAGGCCTTGGGCAGCTTCAGGCTGACGGAATCGGTGTCACCATCGGAGACCATCTCGAAACCCTCGGTGTTGGCGTTGAGCGCCACGTGGTCGGATATGCTCTCCGCGGCCTTGATGCCCCGCTGCAGTTCGTCCACGGTGACGGTGATGCGGGCGGGAAGCGTCAGATTGGGGACCTTGGGGTCGCTCATTCCTTCGGTGGATACCAGGTTCATGCGGCGGGTGACGTTGCCGACCATGAGCACCAGACGGCCGCGTTCCTCGTCCTGACGCATCTCGATGAGGTCGCCGGACTTGGATAGTCGAATGACCTCCTTCAGCTTCTCCAGGTCCAGACCGAGGTCGGTCTCGGCGGCGGAGTACTGCTCGAAGGCGTCCTTGCCCAGGGTCAGGTCGATCATGGCCACGTGGGCCGGGTCGACCGCCTTGAGCTGGATGCCGTTCTCGCCTATCTTGAACTTGGCCTCGTCAATGAGCGTGGAAACGACGTCGACGATCCCTTTCAGAATGTCGGATCTTAATTTAGCCTGAAACATCGGGTCCCCTTCTTTCCACAGTAAAGCCCTATCTAATTATAACTTTTCTGCAAATCGAAGGCTTATTCAGTACTCTCGCCAGGAGTGCCCGCAGGAGACGCAACGGTATATCTTGGTCTCCGGCTCATCGGCGGCCCTGGTCTGGCGCAGCACCCAGAAAGCTTCCTGGTGCCCGCACTTGGGGCAGTCGATCCTGGTGCGGGGAAGGGTAGGGGCGTTGCCATCGATTATGGTCATCTCCTTTTCCTTCCCGCAGGTGGTAAAGCAGAACGGTTTGATGTCCTCGACCACCTCGTGCTTGCAATCTGGATTCCTGCAAACGAATTTCCCTTTGTCCGGCTTCATGATCCTGCGGCATTTGGGACAGAACATTAGACACTCGCCAAAGCACCACAAAAGATAGGCCTATAAAAAATTATTCAGCGGACCTAGATGAACTTCCAATCGCCTGGCTTAGGTTTCTTGCCTTTTTCGGACCCCGGGGAGGACCTCTTGGCCAAGCCGGCGATGTTCTTCGGCACGTCCTCATCGGGCTCCTCGCCCTCCTCGTACCACTGCTCCCCGCGCTCGGTGTACTCCTGAACGTAATCCTCGTCGCTAGCGGTGGTGAGGTCCTTCAGATCTCCGAAGCGTATGACCTTCTGCGCCTGCCTGGTCTTGACCTGCTTGGCGGAGACCGGGCGTTTTCCACGGGCCGGCCTCTCCTCCGCCACTTCTTCCTTGGCCGCCTTTTCCCCTCCGCCGACCATCACGGTCATGGAGTTACCGCCGTGCTTGGCCACATAGTTCATTTCCAACCTGGACTGTTCGGCCAAGATCCCGCCGATGTAGGCGAAGGCGGCGGTGATGATGTACACGTCCACCCGGAGGTCGGTGGCGATCTGTATGGTGTCAATGAACGCCGTGAGGTACATCTCGACGAACAATATGTACGGGGCCAGGAGCGGGATCATGTCCTTCGCCATCTCTAGGATATGAGAGGGCGTCCAATCCACGCCGTTGATGACCGAGGGTATGATACCGTTGTCTACCAGCAGCGATAGGATGAACACTATCGTAAGGGGGACCAGCGCGGCCACCACTCCCTTCCAGGGCTTTCCGGCGCGGCGGCCGCTAACGAAACCGGCCACCATCTGACCGAAGACCGGGAGCCACCACAGGAGAACGGTCAGAATCAAGGAGTACTTCACCGCGCTCCAGAACGAATAGGGGGCCTTGAGGTCCTTGAACTTCTTGATCTCCTCGTCCTCATAGACCTCGGAGAGGCGGTAGACCCCGCGGTCAATGAGCGTGTTAGTTATCTCATCGTCCGCATCGGCGCTACGCCTGAATACCATCCCATCCCCTTCGGTCGGACATGTGTCCGACAATTACAATATGACACGGTTACTATAAATCACTTTTTCCGCGTCGGCCGAGTGCCAGCATCACCTAGGGATGTACCCGCCGAGGCCGTACATGGCCAAGGCGCTCTTGGTGCTCTCCAGGGTCACCCGGTTAGGTGGGGTAACGTACTGAAGGATATCGTGGTAAGGATACTCCAGATAGTCGGCCAGGAGCTTCAATCGGGATACCGGGAAGGCCTGCTTCCCCTGCATGATCTGCACCACGCCCCATCCTGGATGGACGCGCGATCGGTACCCCATCCTTCGTCCCAGCTCATTCACGGAACCGGCCTTCTCGATGCCCATCTTGATCAGCTGGACCCGGAAGCCCGAGCTCAGCCACACCCGGTCGCCGTCTAGAGGTCCTTTCGTCCGGTAGCTGATGGCGAACTCGCCCATGACAATTCATCGCACACCTAGGTATAAAAGATTTGAGTTCGTCGTTTCCGACATCTCAGACGGGTCTGCCCGACCAAAAATAGTTTATACGCATTTGGAGTAGCCTGAACGAGCATATTGCAACGTTCCGTTGCTGCACGGTGTCCGCGAACAAGGGCGGGACAGGACCGTACGGCAAGCGGGTGAACGATCACTATCCATATATCACAAATATAAGAGGTCAGAAAAATGAAGATCAAATTCTTAGGCGGCGCCGACCTGGTCGGCAAGCTGGGAATGCTTGTGCAGAACCAAGGCGCCAATATAATGTTCGAATACGGAATGCGTCTGGTCAAACCGGAGATGCCCCACTTCCCCCTAATGCCGGAAGAGAATGTGGACGGGGTGTTCATCACCCACGCCCACCTCGACCACAGCGGAGCGGTACCTCTGCTGGTGCAGCAGAAGGATTGTGAGGTCATCTGCAACGAGCTGACCATGGACATCGCGAACCTGCTGTTCTTCGACTCCATTAAGATCGCCAAGTCCGAAGGTTTCACCACCTTCCCTTACAAAGACACGGACATCAAGCATGCCTGGCAGAACTACTCTCCGTTCTACATCGGGGAGACCCGTTCCATAGCTGGACTGGAGATACTGGCGCATAACGCCGGGCATATCCCCGGGGCGCAGATGTACGAGATCAAGGGTCACAACACCTCGCTCTTCACCGGAGACCTGCACACCGAGAACACCCGGCTGACCTATGGGGCCAAGCCGGTGAAGTGCGATAATCTGATCATCGAGGCCACCTACGCCGGTAGGAACCATCCCCCGCGGCCGAAGAGCGAGGCGCTGCTTCAGCAGAGGGTGCGGGAGGTCGTGGAACGCGGCGGGACCGCCATAATCCCCTGTTTCGCCGTGGGGCGAATGCAGGAGGTAATGATGATACTCAAGGACCTCCCCTATGACATGTGGGTGGATGGGATGGGCAAGACGGTGAACAGCATGTACACCGATCACCAGGAGCATCCCTACCTCCGCAGCATGAGGGATTTCAAGGCCGCCAAGCGCAAGTTCAACCCGGTACGGACGTCGTCCGCTCGCGAAAAGGCCCGCCAGGGGCAGGTCATCATCACCACCTCCGGTATGTTGGACGGCGGCCCGGTCCTGCATTACCTGAAGGACCAGAAGGACAACGTCAAGAGCGCGGTCATGATGGTCGGCTATCAGGCCGAGAACTCGAACGGTCGCATGCTCAAGGAGAAGGGAAGGGTCGAGACCATCCAGGACGGGATCATCGACATCAAGTGCGAGGTCATGACCTTCGACCTTTCCGCCCACGCCGACCACGACCAGCTGCTGAGCTTCATCAAAGGCTGCCAGCCGGAGAAGGTCGTGCTCATGCACTCCGACAACCGCGCGGAGCTGGCCCAGGACCTGGAGGGCGACTACGAGGTCCTGATGCCCATGCCCGGGAACAACTTCGAGCTCTGAGGGCATCCTTCATAAGACCAGACGGTGATTGACCAGCATGGACCTCATCGATCTATATCTGCAGGAGGACCTGGGGCAGGGGGACGTCACCTCCCAGGCCTTGGTCGACGACCGGGACGGCCGGGCGGTCATCACCGCCGGGCAGGGCGGCGTCCTTGCCGGCATCGAGGAGGCCGTGGAGGTCTTCCGCCGCCTGGGGTGCTCCTGCCAGGTCCTGACGAACGATGGTGAGGAGGTCACCTCTGGACAGAAGGTCCTGGAGGTAAGCGGTTCCCTGAAGGGATTGCTGGCCGGTGAACGTCTGGCCCTGAACTTTTTGATGCGCATGAGCGGTATCGCCACCCTCACCCGCCAGGTCGTCGAGTCCTGCCGCAAGGCCAACCCGAACCTGGTCATCGCCGCCACCCGCAAGACCACTCCTGGCTTCCGCCGCTATGAGAAGAAGGCCGTCAGGATCGGCGGAGGGGACCCGCACCGTTTCGGACTGGACGACGCGTTCCTGATCAAGGACAATCATCTGACCGTGGTCGGCAGCGTCTTCAAGGCCGTGCGCAGGGCGCGATCCTTCTCCTTCGGAAAGAAGGTGGAGATCGAGGTGGAGGACCTGGATGCGGCCAAGGAGGCAGCCAGGGCCGGAGCGGACATCGTCATGCTGGACAACATGACGCCAGCCCAGGCCAAGGAGTGTTATCTGGCGATTAAGGGTATAGACCAGCGCATCACCGTGGAGGTGTCTGGCGGCATCACTCCCCAGAGCGCCAAGAGCTACGCCCAATACGCGGACGTGATCTCCATGGGCGCGCTCACCCACTCCGCTCAGGCGATGCAACTGTCCATGCACATCCTGGAATGATCAGTACCTCATCGGCGGCGCCTGTCTGTTATAGTCATCGGCGCAGCGATAGGCGTCATAGATCTGCCAGATGTAGAAGATCAAGGCGATTATGCTGACCACCACCATCAGGGCGAAGAATCCTGCGAAATTGAAGCTCGCCGGGTCGAAGATGAACAACAGCGGGATGAACGACACCAATCCGAACAGGCCGGAAATAACCAATATCCCAATCCCCCGGCCGATCCTTCCGCAATATATCTGTCCCACTCCCGGAATTATCAAAGAAAGGATAACGGCCAGTATGATCTCCTTCTCGTCCTTCCGGTAGGTGTAGGGCATCGTGGTCTGATTGCCTTGGCCATAGCTCTGGAAACCGCCCCCCAAGGATGCGCCGCAACGGTCGCAGAACTGAGCGCCCTCCGGAACCTGGCTTCCGCATCTTGAACAGAAAACCATCTCAACTTCCCCGGAACGATCATTTTTTTACTAACTTAAGAAAATTTCGAAAGAGCTTTATCGATAGGGGACGGTGGACGCACCATGGACTTCTCTAAGTACAAGTGCCAGTTCTGCGGCCGGCCGGCCAAGCAGTACGTGTTCGCCGCCTTCTGTTGCGAGAGCGAGAACTGCGTGGACCAGGCCCGCGAAGAGAGGGGCGGTCCGGGCGGCCACATGAAGGCCAAGATGCACGGCGACATCGTGAACATCAAGGACGAATGAAGGTTTTTAGAGATACCCTTAAAAACCACCTGGAATTATTCCAGCCGATCATGATCGCCAGAATAGTCGGATTCGCCAAGACCTCGCTTCTCGATTGGGACGGAATGGTCGCTACCACCGTCTACCTGCAAGGCTGCAACCTGCGCTGCCCGTTCTGTCATAATCCCGACCTGGTCGCCGTCACCGGGGAAGTGGAGGAAGCTCCCTGGGAGGTCCTGGAGGAATATCTGGCGGACAATACCGATTTTTTGGACGGGGTGGTCGTCACCGGAGGAGAGCCCACGTTGAACGAGGACCTTCCCGAACTGATCAGAAGGATCAAGAAGCTGGGTCTCAAGGTCAAGCTGGACACCAACGGCACCAACCCGGATATGTTGCAGGACCTTCTGCAGGCCGGTCTGCTGGACTGTGTGGCGATGGACCTCAAGGGGCCTCTGGACCAGCAATATTCCCAGGTATGCGATGCCGAGGTGGACCTGGAGGCCATCAAGCGCTCCATTAACCTCATCATGACCTCCGGCATCGACTACGAGTTCCGGACCACGGTAGTCCCGCACTATCTGAAACCGGCCGACATCGAGCGCATGGCGTCCTACATCGGCGGGGCCAAGAAGTACGCCCTGCAGAGATTCAAGAACGACCGCACGCTGGACAAGCGTCTCAGTCAGATCGACCCCTACTCTGAGGGGCAGATGCTGGGCATGGCGGAGACCGCTCGGAAGTACGTCAAGAAGGTCATCGTCCGCGGCATCTGATAACCGTCGACGAGTCCTTTATTAGCCTGTAAACGCATGGAACCCCGAAAGGCCTGGTGGCTGGGGGTCGGGGAGATGGAAGCGGGAGACGGCCGGTTAAAGACGTACATCGAGGGTTTCGACAGGATTCTGGAAGGAGGGATACCGACCGGGCACATAGTGCTGGTGGCCGGCACCCCGGGGACTATGAAGTCGTCCATAAGTTACTACATGCTCTACAATCACGCCGTGGAGTCCGGCCGGACCTCCGTTTACGTAACTCTTGAGCAGAGCCGGGAAAGCCTGCTGCGCCAGATGGAGAAGATGGGCATGGACATCGAGAAGGTCAGCGAGAACCTGAACGTCCTGGACCTCTCCTTGATCCGAAAGAAGCTCAAGGAGATCGCCGGCGGCACGTCCTGGCTACATGTGTTCAAGACCTACATAACCAACCTCAAGCAGAACCTGGACTTCGACATCCTGGTCATTGATTCCATGGAGGTCCTGGAGACCATGGCCGAGATCCGGAACCGCCGCACGGACCTGTTCTACCTTTTCGAGTGGATGCGGGACCTGGGAGTCACGGTATTCCTCATCTCCGAAAGTTCCGCCGAGCGTTTGATCGAGGGGAAGTTCGATGAAGGTTATCTTTCGGACGGCATCATCACCTTGAAGATGCAGCTGATCCGCGACGTGGAGATGCAGCGCCGCATCAGGTGCGTCAAGATGAGGGAGACCAACCACGATCCCTCCTACTATTCGTTGCTGTACAACGGCGGCCGCTTCCAGGTCACCAGGGTGATAAGCGAGTGATCTGATGCGCCTCCCGCCCAGTAAGTTCGAGTGTCCCCGCTGCGGCTTCGGCGTGCGGCCGGGGGAGGAACAGTGCGGCCGTTGCGGCGAGGACCTCAAGCCCAAGGCCAGCCAGCCGGTGCAGGTCAACCTGGCCTCGGTCAAGCTGGACCGCGATAGGGACGGTGAATGCTCGACGGTGCGAATTCGTTCCATCGAGACCATCCAGGTGGGCCGGCCGGACAGCGCCATGCAGGTCCGGACGGACGAACTGAACAAGCGGGAGAGGGAGCTTCAGGAGCGCGAGCGACGCCTGAACGTCAAATCCAACGAGATCGAGGAACGCTCTAAGGAGATCAAAGAGAAAAAGGAGCCCCAGCCGAGCGTGGACATGGATGAGGTGCGCCGCCGGCTCAGGGAAGAGCTCACCCGTCACTTCGAACCGGAGCTGGAGGCGCTGCAGGCGCAGCTGGACGAGAAGGAGGCGGAGCTGCAGGAAGCTCGATTGAAATTGCAGATGCTGGACGCCGGACAGGAGATGGAAGTGGTGGACGAGGCTGAGCTGGCCCGCATCACCGAGGACATATTCCGCGAACTGCACGCCCAGGTCGGGGCTTCCCTGAAGGTCGTGGATACCGGTCTGCTGCGCACGCACATCAACCGTCTGGACGAGGTGCTCGGCGGCGGCATACCGCAAGGGCACATAGTACTGTTCAACGGCTCGCCAGGTACGATGAAGAGCACCCTAGCCTACACGATATTGCACCGGGCGGCGGTGAACGGAACTCCTGGACTGTACCTGTCCGTGGAGCAGAGCCGTAGATCGATCCTGAGGCAGATGGAGCGCATGGGCATGCCCGAGGCGGACACAGACGGAAAGCTCAGGGTACTGGACATGCGCGAACTGCGCAAGGAGATGGCGGCGCACGAAGGCAACTGGCGCGAACTGATCATGGGCTATGTGCGCCGGGAGCAGGAGGCCACCGGTTTCAAGGTGTTCGCCCTGGACTCCCTGGAATCGTTCAAGGCGCTGACGGAGCACTGCTTCTCCCGTCAGGACCTCAAGGACCTCTTCGACTGGTTCAAATCCCTGAACATAACCGTGCTGGTTATCTCCGAGAATACCTCGGACGAGTATGACGAGGCCGACCAGGGCGAGGCATATCTTTCCGACGGGATCATGGAGATGCTCATGCGGGAGATGACCGACTCCCGGGTGCAGCGTTGGGTGCGTTGCGTGAAGATGCGCGGGGCCAACGTCGACAACCGCTATTACAGCATGTTCCACAACGGGAAGGAGTTCAATTTCGCTCTGCCCCTGGCCAACCAACCTTTCTAAAAAATTAAATTTTAAATACGGTATTATATACCTGGTATATCCATAAATCCCCGAGTGAATGGGCATGGGCGTAGAACGGGTGAAGACCTACATCCACAACTTCGATGATTACATCCAAGGTGGAGTGCCGAAGGGTCACGTAATTCTGATATCTGGTACGCCTGGCACGATGAAGTCGTCGGTATGCTACAGCATCCTGTACAACAACGCCAAGAACAACGGCGTACGCAGCGTCTACATGACCTTGGAGCAGAGCAAGGAGAACCTCCTGCAGCAGATGGAGCTGATGGGCATGAACGACCCGAAGGTGCAGGAGATGGTCTACGTTCTGGACCTGGCGACGATTAGGAAGAACGTCACCGAGATGATGGCCAAAGGTTCCTGGCTTCAGGTCTTCAAGATGTACGCCGAGACGGTCAAGAAGGACTTGGGGTTCGACCTTCTGGTGCTCGATTCCCTGGACGTGCTGGAGATGGCCGCCCAGCTGACCAACGACCGACGTAACGACCTGTTCTACCTTTTCATGTGGCTGAGGGGTATGAACATCACCTCGTTCCTCATCGCCGAGACGCCGGTGGACAACATCAACGGCGGTCGTTTCGAGGAGGGCTATTTGGCCGACGGCGTGATCTCCCTGAAGCTGCAGAACATCGGGGAGACCGACGTGCAGCGTCGTATCCGCGCCGTGAAATTGCGTTCCACCAACCACAAGACCGGCTACTTTTCGCTCATGTTCAGCGACGGCATGTTCCGGGCCACCCAGGTCATCAACGAATGATGGCTGGTCATCCGCTAAACATTTTTATATCCCGTTCCCATTTGCATCGCCTACCGAAGGGCTCATGGTCTAGCGGTTATGACGTCTGCTTCACACGCAGAAGGTCGCCGGTTCGAATCCGGCTGAGCCCACCACTACTTATATCCAGACAATTATTTTTTGAATTCAATTCAATCGTTTTCAGCCTTTATAGCTGGCTCGGTCCGAAACATGCTGTTGTATGTTTCATTGACCCGGGCGAACGCACGGTCAGCCTTGGCGCGGCAATAGTACCGCTCCGTCGTCTTCGTCGATGTGTGCCTCATGCTCAACGATACCTGATCTATAGAAACGCCGCCGTCCAATGCCAGCTGCCCTCCAGTAGGCCGGAAGTCCTTCCACTTGAAGGCGATGCCCGTACGCTTCACCACGTCGTTCTTCAACCGCCCGAAAGCTTGCTGAGTGTAGTAGCCTGCGCCATTGCAGGAAACTGCCGGTATCAGCGGTTCCGCGAACGCGATCCCCTTGGACCTGAGCATCTCTTCCCTCGTACTGAGATATTCGAGCGCGAAGGGCTTCAGGACGTCCGGTATCTGCAGGCGGCGAACTTCGCCGTATGAATCCTTGCCTTTGGGATTGGACACGAGGAAGGTCCACTTCCTCACGTCTAGGTCCCGCACGGACGCCTTCTGCAGCTCCCCCGGGCGCAGTTGGAGGAAGGTGCACATGGCGACCGCAAAGCGGCACACCTCATTCTTCCAACCTCCGAGCGCCTCGCAGGCTTCGATTATCGCCTGCAGCTCCTCCTGTTCGAGGGAGAACGGCTCCCGGTGGTCGCACCCTATGCGGATACGTCCGGTCCTCAGCAGCTCTTCGATGACGTGATTGCCTCCCTCCAGACATACCTCCTTCAGCAGTTGCGTCTGCTTACGGATGGTTGACCATTTGGGCGGCCTTCCCCTCACCTTCCTGTTCTTCAATGCCAGATATATTTCGATGGCGTCGTTCCCTGTGAACAGATGGGGGTTCGAGGTGCTTATCCTGCCCTTGCCATTGAGGTCCTGCACGATCGAGGCGATGAAATGCAGTTTGCGCTCCCTCTCCTCTATCGTACCTTCCCCGAGACGGGCACGGGCGTTCTTCAGGTATTGTCGATAGGCGCACACGAAGGGATATCGACCCATTGTCTTCCCTCTCCTGTGCCCTGTCCGGGAACGCTCGTTCTGCCGGGAGGATTTTATTCCTCTTTTCGTCTTAGGCGTTCCCGAGGCGAGTTTTCCGCGCTTGCGCGGTATCCTCTCCTTGGAGGGAGAAGAGACGGTGAGATTACTTAAGTCTTGAGCAAGCCAGCTTCTCTCATGTGAGTGAATTGCCGGTCTTTTCCTTCTCATTATCTTAGCGCCTTTCTGTTCTTTCCATCACGTCATCTCTGCCGTTTTCGATCGGAAAAAGAATAAAAGGGTTTGAGATCAGGCTTCGTCCAACTCCTCTTCCTCAGATACGTCCTCGACGTCCTCCTCTGATTCCATGCCGTGGAAGTCCTCGATGTAGCGCCGCACGACGTATTCGACAAACTCCTCTATCGACATGTTCTGTTCTTCGACAATCTCCTCTATCCGCGAACGCAGGGGTTCCCGGAAAATTTCTTCCAAGTTGTTATTCATTCTATTTTCCTGCTCTCTTCGATCTCGAAAGAGCGTTTGGTATTATTTCGGAAGGTCGTATATATTCCCCGCGTGAGCAGGATTTCCGCTTCTTTTCAATTTAGTTATTTACGATCTGGCCTGTCCAAACTTTTTTAAACAGTGTTGTTACCACAGTGCCCGAGTATTTCCGAATTTAATCGAAATCGGAAATCCTTTGAGACGCAGAATTTCAATCAATTCTTCGGCCGGATTTCTAAAAAAAATATCC
>Ga0209099_1002410_pt1 | contig 16493 bp, 13 predicted proteins | sample AD_JPNHW2_MetaG_FD_184430 | JGI IMG/M metagenome (GOLD analysis project Ga0209099, IMG submission 184430) | Active sludge microbial communities of municipal wastewater-treating anaerobic digesters from Japan - AD_JPNHW2_MetaG (SPAdes) (version 2) | ecosystem: Engineered > Bioreactor > Anaerobic... | reverse complement strand
AAGAGCTTACAGAAAAAACCTTCTCACATAAAATTGATACGATTTGGACTGATTTATTCTGGAAACACAGAGGAGTTGACAATCAGATTGATAATGAGTTTTTGAAATTTGTTTCTGGCATTGCCATAAATAACTACGCTCAAAGTTTGGATATTTATAAAAACATAGAAGATGAACAGAATACAAGAAAATTTCTCGAAGAAAAGAAAGATAAAAACATTACTGATTTAGCTGTTAAAAGAGAAAGGATAGAACGCAGAATTACAGCCCTTTTTAATAATCCTGCTGATGTTAGTCCTTCTGATTTTCCAACGAAAGAATCTTTTGAGTATTTAATAAAATGTTTTGATGTTTACTCAAAATATCAGAATGATGAATTACTTCCAGCCAATTTATCTTTATGGGATTTTTGTATAACCAAGAAAGTAAAAATCAACAGTGATACAGAAATTGATAATAACTTGTTCATTGAATTTATTAAAGAAACTGAAACAACGTATTCCCAAAGAGTATTGTTCTATGCACAAACATATTACATATTAAATACAGAAACTTTCAATCCCGAATCATTTTCAGAATGGATGAGAGTTGTACGAAATATAGTCCAAAACTCAACAATTGATAGCGCTGCTGCTTTTATTGGTGCAATTGGACTAATAAATGACCTTTCAAACGGTTGTGAAAAAATTTATAAATTTCTTGCAAGTACAACACTTAAATCTGGATTTGCGACAAGACAAATCGAAGAAGAAAAATTGAAGGCAACTTTGATACAAACTGATAGTAATTGGAAGTCACAAATATCCAAAGCTGAAGACGATATTTTCCTTAAAGGTGAAATTAAATTTCTAATTGATTTTTCTAAAGTTACCGAGGAATATAATATTAAAGTATTTACGAGCATTTCTGACAAGTTTTTGTTATTATTTGAAAGCAAGGATGATTTATTACGAAAAGCCTTACTAACACAAGATGACTATCCTATTTGGGATGGAAGGACATCTTCTCTTGGTTGGGCGAATAGATACTCATTGTTGAATACTGAAAATGAATGGAAAGATGCGTTTAGGAAGAAATCGGATAAATTTATAAATGCCGTTTATAAGTTAATTTCCACTTCATTTAATTTGAGCGAAGATAGAATCACAATTTTAAAAAGTGTGATTCAGAACGCTGTACCTTTAAATGACTATCGAAGCCATTTGATTCAAAATGACTCCCTTTTAAGAGATAGCTACCATAAAAGAATATGTTTAAACGAAGAAGAAACTATACTATATGTACTTGAGAAAACTAAGGTTGTTGGTGAGAACTACAAAGAAATTAAAGTATAAAATAACTGCGACATCTATTGTCGCACCATGTCCATATCTTTGTTCAAAATATTACTGGTATGGAACAGAATATAAAGTTCAGATTATTGGAAAGCATTGGCAAAATATTTGAGCAATCAAAAGATTGCAAACTCGATTCGGTGTATTTTGAAAAAGTTGACGCTGACCTTAAATACCTTTCAGATTATTTTAAATGTTCCCGTAACCAGTCGTTGATTGTAGCTATGGTTTTTGCTCTCAATTACAAAGGTGATACCGTTGATTTGAAAGACCTAATTGAGTATTTCGACTGTAATCCTATGAAATTATTGGAATTTAGCGATGATTTTGAAACGTTGTACTCAAAGGGAATTTTTAAAAAACAAAAATCTTCGCACAGAGTTAGACTAACCCTTTCAAACGACCAGTTTACAATAAACGAAAAAATTACCGATGCAATACTGAACAATAAACCAATGCCTGTAATTGAGCGTGAAGGATTTAAAGATGTGATTGAACTTCTTGAAAAATTTCACAAGTTAGGCGAGCAACGAGATAGCGAAGAACTATCTACTTTTGAGCTATTCGCCCAAACAAAAGAACTTATTTCTTCAAATTTACACTTTCCTCTAATCAAGAAAATTAATGATTTCCAGTTTAGCATTGAAGATACATATCTATTCCTTTACTTGATTTGGAAAACGATTACAGGCAATGAAACTGCTGATATTGGTCGTGCAACAGAAGGTATTTTTGACAATACTTCGGAAAGGGTTAATTACGTTCAAAAGATAATGTCGAATGAGAATAAGTTAATCAGTCAAAATCATTTAGAAATAGTCGAAGCCAATTTCTTTAGCGATACCGAAATGAAACTATCTGAATCTTCAGTTAAAATGCTACAAGAATTAGGGTTAAAACTTTTCGCTAATAAAAAGAAACGGGATAATATTATTGAACCGGCAAAAATAGACCATAAAGCACTTTATTTTAATGAATCGGAGCGTAAACAACTCGATTTGTTAAAAACAGTATTGCAAGAAGATAATTTCAAAGAAACGCAAAACAGATTACAATGTAAAGGTTTGCCGAAAGGTGTTACTGCTTTATTGCATGGTTCGCCTGGTACAGGAAAAACAGAAACAGTTTTACAAGTTGCTAAGGACACAAATAGAGAAATTGTTAAAGTTGATATTAGTCAGTCAAAATCAATGTGGTTTGGTGAAAGTGAGAAAATCATAAAACGTATTTTTACTGATTACAAAGCATATGCTAAAGCTTGCGAGCGAATGCCCATTTTATTGTTCAACGAAGCCGATGCAATTATTTCAAAACGGAAAGAGAACAGCACCATGAACGTTTCACAAACTGAGAATGCAATCCAAAATATTATACTTGAAGAACTTGAAAATTTTGAAGGTATATTTTTTGCTACGACTAATCTTGTAAAAAATCTTGACTCGGCATTTGAAAGGCGTTTTTTATTCAAAATTGAATTTCAAAAACCCGAAATTTCAGTAAAAGCTAAAATATGGAATTCAAAATTACCAAGCCTTTCTGAGTCTGAGTGTGAAACCCTTGCAAACCGCTTTGATTTTTCTGGAGGCCAAATTGATAATATTGTCAGAAAGAATGAGATTCATGAAATAATTCACGGTATTTCAGTGGATTTTAGCAATATAATCGAATCCTGTAAAACTGAATTATTGTCAAAAAACAATAGTATTAGAATCGGTTTCACAAAAGCATAAAATTATGTCAAAAAGAGAATCAATTGCACGATATAATCTTATAATTAAAAAACTAAGAAAGCAACCATCTTCCTTTTCGGAGCTTTCAGACTACCTCGCTTTTGAATCAGATTTTCAGGAATATAATTTCAATGTATCGAAACGCACCTTTCAAAGAGACATTGAAGACATTCGTTCGGTTTACAATATTGATATTCAATATGATTTTTCACGAAGGGTTTATTATATTGATTTTGATGAGCAACCAGAAGCAAACGAAAGGATATTAGAGGCTTTTGACACGTTTAATGCTCTCAATATAATCGATAGGCTTTCAGACTATATCCATTTTGAAAAGCGAAGGCCTCAAGGAACAGGAAACCTATACGGTTTACTTCATGCAATTAAAAACCAGATTCAGATTAATTTTATTTATCAAAAATTCTGGGAAAATGAAATGACCGAACGAATTGTAGAACCTTATGCGTTGAAAGAGTTTAAAAACAGATGGTATATTTTAGCAAAAGACTTGAAAGATAATCAGGTGAAGAGTTTTGCTCTTGACCGAATAACTGAATTAGACCTTAAAAAAAAGAAATTCCAGATTCCCAAAGATTTCAATATAAACAACTATTATAAAAACTGTTTTGGAATTATTAGCCCAAACGGGCAAAAAGTGCAAGAAGTTATATTGTCCTTCAACTATTTTCAGGGCAAATACATCAAATCATTGCCCCTGCACGAATCACAACAGGTTCTGATTGATAATGAAGAAGAATTACGTATTAAGCTGAAATTGTTTGTCACTCATGACTTTTTTATGGAATTACTTTCGTATGGAGAAAGCCTGAAAGTAATTGAACCTGAAAATTTAATAAAAGACATTAAAACTTCATTACAAGCAACTTTGGAGCAATATTAAATGATGCCGATACAAGAAATAGTAGAAAAGTTGAATCAAGCATTAACTAATGTGGATTTTAACAAAGACGAAGTTGAAAACCTTCTGGTTTTGCTAACAGAACACCAACAGGTAAAGGTAAAAATATTGGACTTTGAATATTATAATGAAGAAAGATTGGAGTATGCAAAGAATGAAAAAAGTAAAGAAGTAAAATTCCAAAATTTTGAACAGGCAGCTTCGTGGAGGCATCGAGAAAAGAAAATCTTAAAATATATAGAGTTGCGAAAGGAATTTAATATTAAAAAATCTGGATTTCATTTTGAGGAAGAATTCTTGTTCTTTTTTTACCTCGGAACAGAGAAAAATGATAAACTGTTTAAAGAAATAATAATAAATAAGTTTAAAATATAAGCAACGCTTCTTAGCCATAGTCATTCCCAACCATGAAAACAAGCTATGGAATCTGATTTTTTAACACCTTTATTGAAATATTTTCTGCAATCAATTTTACTTAAAGGAAGGCCATTCTCCTTCCCTCAATATTTGGTTCATATTGCTTTGTGGAATATAAGAGTGTAAAATCTTATACTATTGGTTTCTACTTCAACTTGAATAAAAAATCAATATCCGCAATGGACCAGAGCCAATAGTCGATGGAAGAGTCGAGATTCCAATCCAAGGTACTTATTTTCAAATTTATTATGTTCTGTACCTTTAGATAAACAATATTATCGTCCAGCCAAACCTCAAGCAACCTAATAGGTTCTGTTTTACTATCTGCCAGCCAATTCTCGATTTTTATATACAAGCCTCCCAGAGTCAATATTTTTTTTTCTGTGAGTATAAACGGGAGTTCAAGTCGTATGGTATGTTTTGAAAGATACTGAAGGACATTGCTATTTCGCTGTTTGGTGTCTGTCTGCTGGTTAGGTCCATTTTTCATTATGAACATTGCTGTTTTACATAAATACTCCTATACCTGAAATATGTACAAAGTGTTTTATGGATTTCTTCTTGAGAACAAAACTGGATAATCTTTGGGTAATTGTTAATGTACGTACCCCTCCATTAGAGAGTATCCCCCGGTAGCTCCCCCGCCATAGGTAGGGGGTGTCAGGGAGGGCTGGGGTGCACCGTAGAGTTATTCTTTTAATTCTCAATACTTTTTAGTTAGGAATCTGAAGCAGAATTCCGAATTAAAAAAAACTTTGACAAAAAAAATTCTAAAAAAAATTCCCAGAATTGTCCCAATGAGGTTTCAAAAAATTTTATAAAAAATCATGAAATTATTGTGGCAATAAACCACCTTTAGGTAGAATCATCTAAATACCCTGTTCATTTCCTTCTTCATGTGGTCATCACTCACTTTGATATACCGTCTCATGACGGAATAGCTTCCCTGTCCAGTCCATTTTAATATTACTTCGACAGGAACTTTTTTCTGGATACATATTGAAATGAAAGTGTCTCTTCCATTATGGCTGGTTCTTTTCTTCCATTTCAATTCTTTAAACATATCTTCAAGATTATCATTATACTTTTGATTGCTTATCCGAAGAGAGGTTGTATCGTAATCATATTTCTCAAGAATGGCTTTGCTGAACTTGTTTAAGTTGATGTATATAATATTGTCCTCTTTGGTCTCTGCTGTTTTTTGTGGTTTTATTACAATCCGGTTATTTTCAATCTTATCAGGAGTTATTTTATCAATATCTGAAAACCTGAGTCCAGTACTGCACTGTAAGAGGAAACGGTCTTTTGTTTTGTCAAGTACTGGATTGTTAAAATCCTTTTTTGTTAATTCTATAAACTCTCCGTACGATAATGGATTTGCTTCATTTGCTTTTTTCTTCCCTTTTTTAAAGTCTTCATCCATAAATGAATCATCCAATTGTATTCTAAGTTCATTTCGCCTCTTATAGTAGTGTTTTAAAAAAGTCTTTAAAACCGTGAAACTTTTTTCAACAGTGGATGTGTCATATGGGACGCCATTCATCCACACGCTGAAATTGTCGCTGAATGTCAGTGTCATGTCAGGAAAGAATAGCTTTTTCCCTGTGTGTTTTTCATACTTTTTCAGTCTATTCTTTACCGTAATGAATTCTTTCCAAGTTCCACGGGCAGCTCCATTGGCTTTTCGGTATGCAACGTATTCATCAAGATATTCAGTAATGCCCTTAATGCTTGATTGCTTTTCAGGTGGGAAAAGCTCATACAATTTTTCGAAATCCGTGCGGAACTTTTCAATATTTGCAGCTAATACAGAAGGTGCATGGAAACTTATTGGAAGTACTCTCCGATTGTTAAGATATGTCTCGATAGCATTATTTTTATCGTTAATAATTACATTCTTTTCATTGCAAAGAGGGTCTTTGTCAAGAACCATCTTTTTTTTCTGTGACCAATTTTGTGGGTGAACCCATATTTCGGTTGAGATTCGCAGTATTTTTTTCCTGTAGTCACCTGTACCATGGTAGGAGTATTTAAGTACCTCAATATAAACCTTGACTTCCCCATCAGCATTCTTTTGTCTGGGTATAATCATTTTTCGAACCTTCCAGTCAGTTTTACCAAAGTAACTCTGAAAAATTTCTTTTACATTTACTCCATCAATATTGGTCATTGTAGTAGAAAAAATATGAGTTTTAGATAATGCTCATAAATATAGATTATTATTGCGAATGTTCAATAGAAAAATGCAATATTTTATCAAATGTAGTAGAAATTGTATAATTGATTATCAGCCAGATATGCTTAAAATATAATCTTCTCACCCCGACTAAAGACAAAGCCTGTCCCCGCCATTTGGCGGGACGGGCTTTTTTGTTTTTACTGAGCGTTGCCAGCTTGCTGGCATAAGCGAAGGAAAAATAAAAAAGCCCGTGAGTGAGTGGAGCGAACGACAGGCTTTGTCTTTGCAAGTCGCCACCTGGAAGTCCGCGACTCCGCCATAGCGGAGGAGCAATCTTTTCACCTTACTCAACATTGTACATCGAAAGTCCTTGATTTTCAAGGACTATTTTATTACCCGTCACCATCATTTAAAGAACATACTTTTTGCGATTACAAAGTTTTTGGTACAGGTTATGAATCCAGCAATTATCTCTTAACCTGCTAAAATTCTTATAAGGTCATCATTCAGGTAGTAAACTTCAGAACCATCTCTTTTAGGAGTCAGTACCTTTGCAGATACCAGTTCTTCCATTCGTTTTGTGAGAGTTGTCCGTGAGGTTCTGCCTAAAACATTGCCAATTACCTTAGGTTTGATATATGGTTGACTGAAAATAGCCTCATTTACCTCTTTTGTGTACCAACTGATTTTTGACTTTCCATGTTTCAGTGTTGAATCCATTTGATCCAATATGTCATTGATAAGGTTATTTGTCAGGACAGCTGTGTTTTCAACAGCATCAAGCATAAAGAGGATCCAGTTTTTCCATGAACCCATTTGAGTTACTGATCCCAGATTGAAATAGTAGTCTGCTTTATTAGTAATTATATATTTCGACAGGTAAAGAACAGGTTGATTTAATAGTCCGCATTTTACGAGGTAAATCAGGTTTAGAATTCTTCCTGTTCGTCCATTGCCGTCCTGGAAAGGATGGATTGCTTCAAACTGATAATGCGCAATACACATTTTTAATAATGGATCAGTCGGGTATTTGATGTCGTCATTAAGATAACTTAAAAGATTATCCATGAGCTGCTCAACAATATCATTTCCCCTGGGGGGAGTATAGATTATCTCTCCCGGACGCAATTCACTCTGTCCTCTTTTGATAACAACATTAGCCTGTGGGGGCCTAATTCCGGATGTTGTATTTTTTATCTGGCGAAAAATTGAGAGTACTGACTGGAGATCTAAGATTTTCGTTTCTTTAAATGCATGATAACCGGCCCAAAGAGCTTCCCTGTATCTTAGAACTTCTTTCACTGCCAGGTCAGCTTTTTCCTCACTTTTGTTATCTGAAACTGCTTTATATAATTCGTCTTCAGTTGTAAATATGTTTTCAATTTCAGTTGAGTTTTTAGCTTCCTGCAATGTAATTGTGTTCACCAGCATATAAGGATTTGGAAGCCTCATTATATTAATATTAACCGAAGACAGAGCTCTTGAAGAAGAAACCAGCTTTTTCAAAATATCGGCATCATCATCTATTTCCCCCGACGGTGGAAGATAAGGAAGATCATTAAATGGGTTCTTTCTGTCGAATTTTGTCTCAATCATGGATGTTCAATATTTACCAGTATATGGACATAATGCAAATTTATGCTCTATTTAAATTATAAACAACAAAATGTGTCCAAAATTCCGACAGTTTTGGACACGATTGTAAAACACGTCCATATTCGTTCTGAATATAGTATCACTGTTGTAAAAAGCCGGGTTAGCTAGCTTACTCCGGCTATAATTGTGAGATTCTTTCAGATGTTGGTTTTCAGATGATTTCATAGTGGGTTGTAACAATTTCAAGACCTCAATAATCAATTCCGGGTTTTTCACCCTTGAATAACTAATAATCAATTATTCCTTAAGCTATTCCACTCCTCTATTATACCTGATAATAATTAAAACTTGGAGTTTGTGTCGCAGGTCATTGAACCGTTACATAAAAACAAGGGCTTTTATCTTCAAATCGGGACCATATTGCCTCACTTCCCCAGCGTGTATAGATGCAACCCTTATTCTTCTTTTCACTAAAAAGAACATTGGCAGTATATTGTTTTTGCCCATTCATCTTCATTAACTTGTTACTATTTAACCCCATCACTTTGATCCACTCTAAGGATAAAACGATATCACCTTCAAACACAAGATTATATTTGCTTAAATCAATATCAATCCAACCTGATTCTTTCTCAACTTTAATTAGTATTTCAGAATTAAGTAATTCCTGACCGGGCATATTATCAACGAGGTTACGTATGTGTAGTCTAAATAGGGTACTATCAAAAGATTGTTTATGAAGGTGCAGATGTAAGCTTTTAATTCTGACCGGGTTTTCACCTAACTCCAATTTTGTGCCAATTTCATAGCCCTTCCCAGGGTCTGTTCCTCCCCATCCGCATAAAATTCCTTTTGAGATTTGTGTTGAGCCAATTATCACCGGTTTCCCTAATGGTTTTACTATTATCTCTGTTAATTCAGTAATCTTACTTTCAAGGCGAATCTCATTTTCTTTATCGATAAGGTCGCCAATTGTAAAAGTTTGTGGATTGTATCCAATCATTGAAACTCTTATAATAGCATTGGCAGGAATGTTTTTGACATCTAAATGAAAATTGCCCTGCTCATCGGATATTGTTCCCTGATTAGCATTAACGATGCCTATGCTTGCATAAATTAATCGTTCCCCATTTGAAGCGTCAGCTACTTTCCCGGTAATTATCTGGCAATTTATCTGCGTGCTAATGAGGAAAGACAAAATAAAAAGTGAAATTGTTTTCATTTTATTCCTGCTATTGGTCATATTTCCGTAGTCAATCTTCCATTAAAAATACTTACAAGTTGTGAAAAATGCTTAATAGTTTCACATTATCGTGAAATACACTTAACTCGTTCCGGAACAAAAATTTACCCGTCACCGAAACCCGTCACGATTATGTAAAATTCCACCTTCTTTTACCATGAAAGTGTAAAACAGTAATAACACAACAACCAGATAATGCACTGATTATCTGGTTGTAATTAACTGGTAGTGTAAAAAGGATTTTTAAAGTCAAATACTTTTCGCCCTGACCAAAGACAGTGCCTGTAATCGCCGTTTGGCGGGACGGGCTTTATCTTTTATTCACTTCCCATAGCTTCGCATACCCTTAAAACAGTCTCACTCCAATTTTTAATCCCACCCAGGGCTTTACATTGTCGCCAAACCAATCAAACTCTGTGAAATGATATGGGTCTATGGTGCTGTAGGTGTCGGCATACTTTGCGTCATCGTCATCGGTATAGAGGAGGTTAAATGTCAATCCTGTATAAAGTGACATCTTTGGTGTGATCATATGATCAATTCCTACATTGAGCCTGGTCAGGTAGTTTTCCCCGCAGTCGTGGCCGTAATAGATCTGGTAATGCATTGCATCGATGCTGAGGGATGTCTTGCTGTTTATTGCAAACATGGTTCCCATACCCAGACCTGTATTCCACAGCGGACCGTTGAGATCGTCGGGTTTTATGCCTATCGATGCAATCCCATGTAACTTCTTTACTCCGGAACGCAGCCCGATGTTTGTATAAAACATCTCATCTCCTGATAACTCCAGTTTCATGTATCCATTCTTTCTTACAATATTTATCAAACCGACCTGCACGCCATGGCATGAATCGGAGATGTTCACCAGACCTACCTGTACCCCTTTAAAATACGTGCATGAGTTTACTATGCCGGCGATCTGAATTCCTTTGTTTTCAGAACAGCGATTTACAATACCTGCAATCTGTGCGCCACTGGTACTGCTGCAACTGTTAAATATGCCTCCAATCTGCAGCTCTGACGCTGAGGATGTGATGTTTCCAATCCCGGCAATCTGCGTGATTGCTCCGTGTGAGGTATTAACCAGCCCGCTGACCTGAAGAGGTTGCCTGCACTTTGTGCCTGATGAATCAGCGCTGGCACTGTTTATCAGCCCTGCAAGCTGAGTGCTGTTACCGTTGTCAGACCTGTTTATTATGCCACCGATCTGTATCCCTGACGATTTCCCGGCGGTATTCACTATGCCTGCAACCTGGGCACCATGGTGCTCCGCTGCCGTGTTGAAGATACCACTGCACTGAAACCCAGTTGACCTGTCGCGGGTAATGTTTCCTATCGCAGCAACCTGTGCACCCGGGACCGGGTTATTGAAGATGTTAACCAGTCCATATGGCGCCACTGCTGCCGGCTTTTTCTCCTTAGTGGTATCAGATGCTGCACCAAAGCTGGATTCACATGATAAGAAGCCTGCAAAAAGTGATTGCTGAAATAAAATCAATAACAGGATTGTTGACAGTGTTCTAAAAAATGCTTTCATAGTTCAGTATTTTAAATTCTGATCTAAGACAAGCACATAAAGAAATACCCCTAATCAGAATGGGGAAAAATTAAAAAAATCTCAGAGCCACCCTTGCACCGACCCAGGAATCATACTTATGAAAGTCCCCATCTTCTGCCAAATGAATAGAATAGGGAGGAAGACTTTCGTAGACATAATCAAATGTTGTATACCATTTCACAACCAGATAGTTTAACGTGATGCCGGCAGCAACAGAAAAATTACCGGATGTTTTGCGGTCTATTCCTGCATACAGCCTGTACAACTGGCAATCACTGATCAATCCTTTATGGTAAAAAAGCTCAGTGGAGGTAGCTTCAATATCCCATGATGTTTTGTCAGATTTACCAAGCGATGTTCCAAAACCATAACCTGTTCCCCATGTTCCGCTCTTATCTCCGAAGGGTCGAATTCCTGTTGTTATTATACTGTGAAAGGTTTTAGTGCCACCACGGAATGCGAGATTGAAGGATAATATTTCATCAGCAGAAAATTCAAGCTTATGGTACCCGTTTTTCACCAGGTTAATAAGGCCGATGTTTACTCCGTCAGCTTTTTTCGAATAATTGATGAGCCCCACATTCACTCCTGAGGAGGTGTCGGAAAGATTCACCAGACCCACCTGAAGGAACTTCGAGTATCCGGCCCTGTTTACCAGGCCTGAGACCTGTACCAGGGCCGAGTCGGCATTATTTAGTAAGCCTGAGACCTGTAAATCCGCTGAGCGCTTTGCAAAATTTGCTATGCCCGTGAGTTGAATCCTTGAGTCGTGGCTTTTGTTGGCAATGCCTGAGATCTGAACGTCAGAGCTGCCTTTTGAAACGTTAATGACGCCACTTACCTGGGTGCCTTTAACGTTGGAGGCAGAGTTATAAATGCCGGCAATCTGAACGCCCTTTGATGTTTCCCCTACAAAGTTGCAGACACCTCCAGCCTGACAATAGCCTGCATCTTCCTGCACTATATTGAAGACACCGCCCAGCTCAAGGATATCCACACTCCCGGTATACCCGCCTATGATGTTAAGGGAGAACTGATTTTCGATATTGCCTCCCATGAGCTTGTTAGTACCAAGACCCGGCACCAGCGATAGCTGAACGGCCCTGGACCATGACTCCCTTATATTGACAGAGTTCGCCCATATATTCCGTGGCACAAGCCATGATGGGACCCTGATGGGCCGCTTTGACCGGGAGCTGTCAGCATCAGGGTCAATCTTATTCATAACCAGCTCGATGAGCCTGTTATTCTTATTATAAGCCGTTTTGACTATTGAAGTATCAGCATAGCCTGTTTTGCAGATCTGAAAGGATGTGCTATCTGAAAGAGGTGAGAGCTCAATGGAAAAATATCCATAACTGTCTGTCACTGCCGATTTCATCAACCTCCTGTCATATATGCTTGCATTGCTGATCCTCTCCCCGGTACGTGAGTCGTACAGGTATCCTTCAAGTACCAGTTTTTCCTTAAAGCCGGCTTCAGACTGAAGTATGACATACTTACCCATCTCCCGGAAAGTGACTGAATTATCCAAAATGTCTGACAGGACAAATCGCACTGACTTGTTTTCTGCCTTATATGTTACCAGTTTATAGGCATTAATAATATCCGGGTTATATGAAAAGATGATCCCGGCCTGACGTGAGATGTCATCCAGGATTGATTCAACTGTTTTGTTTTCTGCGCTGATGGTTACAATACGCTCCAGCAGGGGAAACTCATAGTTCTGAGCCATTGCGCCAGGTGATAAAACAAACAGGAAAATTACAGCTGTCAGTGTTCTGTTCAGGCAATGTTTATTCATGACTAAGGATAATGGCTGTGCTGTCCCGTTCTACTTTCAGACTTAGTGTCTCTGCGATTACTTCGGCAATAGAATCAATGGACTCATTTTTAAAGGTTACAGTAATCTTCTGGTCTGCCAGATCCGTGTCAGCAAAAATTATTTTCCTCTGGTAAACATTGTTAAGGATCCTTGCAACCTCGGGTAGTGAGTTGTTTCTGAAGACAAAGATCCGTGTTTTGTAGGCGGTGATATTAGGATCTGATTCAATGACCAGGGCAAACTTTTTTTCTTTCTTGTTATAAACTCCTGTTTGGCCCTGGCTGACAATTATTCCGTTGTCCTTACTGGTGAAGAACTCAACCTTCCCGCTTTCGACAAATACTTTCACAACGTCATCGGAAGGATAGGCCCTGACATTAAATGAGGTCCCGATGTCGCGTATAAGGGTTTCGTCGGCTCTGACCACCACCGATGTATCCTTTGAGTGCCTGATATCAAAATATGCTTCACCTGAGACCCGTATCTCATTCTTTTTCCCGCTTCTGCTGGCCGAGCAGGCAATGGTCGTATTCCTGTTTATTGCAGTGCTGATGGTCGGTGTTATTTTTCTGGTGACAATGCTGTCGTTGCTTGTCAGTTCTGTTGGAGGCAGCAGCCCGGTGTTCTCTGACCTGTTATACAGGATCAGCAGGAGAGATATCCCTGTCAGCAGCAGGAGGGAGGCGGCGATTCTGACCCAACTCCTTTTATAAAATGGAAGTCCGGATTTTACTCTTTGGATTGAATGCCGGGCAGAGGGTTTCATCTGCCGTGAAACGTTATCCCAGCCCTTAGCCGTATCTACTTTAATGAATCTCTTTTCCGTCGCGGTATTCTGATGTATAAACCGGAACTCTTCAAAGTACTTCCTGTGCTCAGGTGATTGGTCAACCCACTCATCGAGCTCAATAGCCTCCTCAGGCAGAGCTTCACCACTGAAGTAGCGTACAATTAAACGTTCAATATGTTCTTCTACGTTTTCCAATATCAGTTTACATTCTTAAACCACAATAGCCATAAAATAAGCGGCAGATATTCTTTCAGCTCAACACGCAGGGTCTTCAGGGCTTTGATCATATGATTCTCAATTGTCTTGACCGAAATGCCCATCCTCTCCGATATCTCGTTGTAGGTAAGATTCTCATAGCGGCTCAGTTTGAATACTGTCTGACACTGGGGAGGGAGTGAGTCAATGGCATTATGTATTTTTCGTTCCAGCTCTTTACCTATCACCTCGTTAGACACCTGTTCATATTCAATATCAGCATAATGAAGATATTCACTGTTATAATCCCTCTTAACCTGTGAATGTTTTATGTGATTCAGGCAATTGTTATGTACGGCACGGTAGAGGTAGGATTTGAGAGATGTATGAACATCAATGATATCGTGCTTCTCCCATAATGTGAGGAAGGTACCCTGAACCATCTCCTCAGCCTCTTCCATGTCGTTAATGAAGGTGTTGGCATAATTGCACAGGCGTTCATAGTAGTCCTTGAATATTGATTCAAAAACCAACTCATTGCCTTCGCGCAATCCTGTTACCAGTTCAAAATCTGAATACACAAATCAGCAGTATTAAAAGCTAAGATATGTATTACCATCATACCATGCAAGAAATGGTGCTTCAGGATGTAAATTATAAGCAGGCGAACCCTGAAACTATGTCCTGAAAACATTCTCCGGAGGTCTGATGTCAATACATATTTTTCCTCTCCACATGGTATAAGACAACTATCTTGTTGTTTACCCCCAGTGAGAAAGAAAATTCTGTCAGGTGAAAATAACAGAGATAACCGGTAAGGTCCGGGCTATTTTACATAGGTGTTGATAGCTTTGAGCAGGTCATCTTTCCTCACCGGTTTTGCCAGGAAATCGTTGCAGCCGGCCTTCAGGGCCTTTGCCCTGTCCTCAGGGAAGGCATAAGCTGAAATGGCAATGATTGGCAGCCTGGCATATTTGGGATTGCTCCTTAGTCTGCGTGTAAGCGAGAGGCCGTCCTCGTCACCGATAATCATTATATCCATCAGTACGAGATCAAACCCGAACTCCTCAAGCATACTGAAAGCGCTGCCGCCTGTTGAGGCAGTATAAATGTCATATTCTGATGAAAGCAGACATTCATAATACTTCTGGCTGTTCCAGTCATCTTCAACAACAAGAATGGTCTTCTTTAAAACTCTGTCAGAAAGCTTTTCTGTGCTTCCCTGCTGGCTGGATTGATCATTATCTTTCATGGGCAGTCTTATTTTTGTCCGAAACTTTTATCTGGGATGCTCACCAGATGCAAAACACAAACATGATGCCAATTTACCTGAAATAGTCTCTCAGATAGTAAAGTTACTATTTAATCAGGTACGGCAGATAGATTGGCAAAAAAATAATGTAATGTACGGAATTTTAAAAAGTTACCGGTTGTGCTGCCAATCTCAGATTTTAACCAGTTCATAGGTCATTGATCCAAGTCCTATTTTCTGAGAGTGTTCAAGTCCCACGGCCCAATTGGTTGATGGGTGTGATAAACTGAATTTGTCAGAGCCGGAGAGATCATCCTTAATGTCTCTGGGAGTTATTTTACTTCCTCTGTTTACCGGTGCAGCAGTCACCATATGGACGCATGCCATATCAAGAGCCACGGGGTCGGTGGAGGCTGCAATGCCAATGTTGGAAACCAGTGGCACATCATTATGTCCCCAGCAGTCACAGTCGGGTGATACGTCCATAATAAAGTTAATATGAAGAGACTGTTTGCCTGACACCACCGCCAGCGAATATTCGGCAATTTTCTTAGAGAGTATGCCGGAATTCTCTCCCCACACCACCTGTGCTGCATCGTACTGGCAGACGGCAATGCACTGTCCGCATCCGGTACATATTGCAGTGTCTATGAAGGCTATGCCGTCGTCTTTTACATGGACAGCACCATAGGCGCAGTTTTCTTCGCACATTCCGCATCCGGTACAGTTCTTCTCATAAATCATTGGTGGGTTGCCTGAATGGAGGAAGAGCTTTCCGCCCACAGAGGCGCATCCCATGCCAAGGTTCTTTATTGCACCACCAAAGCCTGTCTGCTCATGTCCCTTGAAATGGTTAAGTGTGATGATCACATCTGCGTCGGCAATGGCCGAGCCTATCTTTGCTTTTGAGGTATATTCCTGGTTTATCTCAATCTCACGGTATTCAGTCCCTTTTATACCATCGGCTATAATGACGTTACAGCCTGCACTGATAGGGTTATACCCGTTGGCGAAAGCAGCGTTAAGATGGTCCGGGGCATTGGATCTCTTGCCGGAGTAGAGGGTGTTACAGTCGGTGAGGAAAGGTCTGCCTCCCTTTTCCATGACCATGGAGGCTATCTTTGCAGCGAAGTTTGGGCGGAGATATGCCAGGTTACCGGGTTCACCAAAATGAATTTTCAGGGCAACCAGCTTTTTATCAAGATCCATCTCCCCGAAGCCGGCAGCAAGAACCAGCTTTTCAAGCTTCCTTAGCAGGCTCATCGATGATGTGCTGCTCATGTCTGTAAAGTATACTTTTGAATCGGCCATAGCAGTTAAATTTTGAGTAAAAATAAAAGAAAAGTTTTGTTTACAGTAAAAAGAGGAAAAATCGGGAGTAGCCTTTCATATAATTTTTTACCACGGAGGACACAGAGGGCACAGAGAGACTCTGTTATCTCTGTGCCCTCT
>Ga0209099_1002409_pt1 | contig 16497 bp, 7 predicted proteins | sample AD_JPNHW2_MetaG_FD_184430 | JGI IMG/M metagenome (GOLD analysis project Ga0209099, IMG submission 184430) | Active sludge microbial communities of municipal wastewater-treating anaerobic digesters from Japan - AD_JPNHW2_MetaG (SPAdes) (version 2) | ecosystem: Engineered > Bioreactor > Anaerobic >... | reverse complement strand
CGGATTCCAGCACCATGGCATCATCGGTAAATTTTTCATCATAATTTTGCCGGTAAGCTTTTTTTATGAGTTCTGTGCGGAAACATTGCGGCGTTTGAACCCTGAAAAATACCTGGCGGTCCACGGGTTGGTTTAGCGGTCCATCTTTTATCCGCAACGAGTCGGGAATGTTTACTACCGGAATGGCATTGCCAAAATATTCCGCATCGCGGAACCCCTGTGTGATTACGGTGGATGACACCAAGGGCCTGACGGCGTCGTGAATGGCTACCAGGGAGTCTTCGTCGGTGATTTTTGCCAAACCGTTGCGTACCGAATAAAACCGTTCGGGACCCGATTCGGCCATTATGCAGTTGGAAAAGGGAAATTCAAAAAAAATATCATCCAATATGTTTTGTAGCGCGGGGTTGATTACCACCACAAATTCTATGTCTGGCAATGCTTTTTGAAAGGCTTCAAGCGTATGAATGATCATCGGTTTGCCGCAAATTGGCAAGAATTGTTTCGGCGTTTCTGTGCCAAAGCGTTTGCCGGTGCCTCCGGCAACTATGATCGCAATTTTTTTCAATCCGGTAGATTTGTCCAAAAATAATAAATTCGTTCAAATAAAGACTTGAACGACTATTTATTAAAATAAAATGTTAGATAATCATCATGGCATCGCCATAAGTAAAGAAGTGGTATTTTTCGGAAACGGCTTCTTTATAGGCCTTCATGAGAAAATCGTAACCTGCAAAGGCAGCCGCCATAATCATCAGCGACGATTGCGGAAGATGGAAATTTGTTATCATACAGTTAGGAACTCCAAAATCGTAAGGGGGAAAAATAAATTTGTTTGTCCACCCGTCAAATGGCTTCAACATTCCTGATATGGTAACCGATGATTCCACGGCTTTCATGGTGGTAGTTCCAACGGCGCATACTGTTTTTTTGTTTTCTTTAGCTTTGTTGACGATTTTGCAGGCTTGTTCATTAATGATTACCTGTTCGGAGTCGCATTTGTGCTTGGTGAGGTCTTCCACGTCTATAGTGCGGAAATTTCCTAATCCGGCATGAAGAGTAATTTCGGCAAAATTAACGCCTTTCAGTTCGAGGCGCTTCATCAATTCGCGGCTGAAATGCAGGCCAGCGGTAGGTGCGGCAACGGCGCCTTCGTGTTTCGCGTAAATGGTCTGATAGCGTTCTTTGTCTTCGGGTTCGGTATGCCTTTTGATGATTTTGGGCAGCGGGGTATCGCCCAGCGATTCTATGATTTTTTTAAATTCCTCGTAAGGCCCGTCAAACAAAAACCGGATGGTGCGACCACGTGAAGTGGTATTGTCAATGACTTCTGCTACCAGTTCGTCATTGTCTCCAAAATAAAGCTTGTTGCCGATGCGGATTTTGCGTGCCGGATCAACCAGGACGTCCCATAGACGTGATTCATGGTTCAGTTCGCGCAGGAGAAACACCTCGATTTGGGCACCGGTTTTCTCTTTTTTGCCATAGAGGCGGGCGGGAAATACCTTGGTGTTGTTGATGATTAGTACATCGCCTTCCTGAAAAAAATCCAGGACATCCCTGAATACTTTGTGCTCGATGGTCTGTTTTTTGCGGTCCAGTATCATCAGGCGCGATTCATCTCTTTGTTTGGCAGGCCTGTCGGCTACCAGTTCGGATGGTAAATGAAATCTGAATTCTGATAATTTCATAGGAAATTAATATAATATATATTTAATAAAAAAAGAGTGCAAAAGTACGGTTTTTATTGCTAAAAGTCAAGTTTTTTTCAAAAAATATTCGAAAAAAACATGAAATGTCCCAATAAACCAACTACTTATAACTTAACGAAGTTTTTGGTAACTGTATTGTTGTTAAACAAAATTTTTATAAAGTATAATCCGCTGGTCATCTGCGAAATATCAATTACAAAAGAATTGTCTTCGGAAGCAGGCTGGCATTCCAGCACTAGGGAACCGCTCAGATTGTATATGCTGACTTTTTCGGGCTGTGTCCCGGCATGGTTAATGCTTAGTGTTTCGCTCGCAGGATTGGGAAAAATATCAAGCTGGTTTTCGATGGCGGAATAATGGCCGGTAGTCACAATCAAGGTGTCTAATACAGCAATAAGCTCTTTTTCGGGGTCGAAAGAGATTTGCGTCGGCAAAAAATTCAGCAGTATGTCGAAGGTTTGGTTGTTTTGTGTATTATTAAAAACAATGGTGGTGTCGTTGAAGTTGTCAGAGAACCGGATAGGCAATGGCAGGTTAAAAAAGCTTACTGACGGATGACTCTGCGACTGCAGAAAATTGATGCTTACCGTACTGTCGGGATGAATGGTGCTGTTCAGGGTATAGATAGGGTACCCCTGATTATAAATCCAGTTGTTGAAAAAATCAGTCAGGCTGGCGCCATAAGTTGCTTCTGCATGGGCTTTAAAATCATCAGTACTGGCGGTTCCGTACGATAGCAGCGGATCGGTAATATAGTTTTTGAGGCAGGTAAAAAAAGCGGCGTCTCCCATTTTGAAACGCAGCATATTCAGTACCATAGCTCCTTTGGTATAGGACAACCTTCCGTCGAAGATGCGTGATACGCTGGTGGTGTCATCGCAATAAACGGAACCCCATGTTTCTGAAGTGATTTGATAAATATTGTTTGCTTTCCAGTTAACCCAGGCTGAATTATCGCTGAGGAAATAGTAGGCCAGCCCGTTGAGGTAGGTGGCGAAACCCTCGTTTATCCAGATGTCGTGCCAGCTTTTGCAGGTAACCTTGTCGCCGAACCATTGGTGGGCCAGTTCATGAGCCATCAGGTCAAAGCCATAGTTTACAAGAAAAGTCATGGTTTGGTGTTCCATACCGCCGCCCCAGTTAAACTGGGCATGGCCGTATTTTTCGTTGAGGTAGGGATAATCGGAAAACAGGCTGTCGTACAGTTGGATAACGGGGATAAGGCTGGGGGTGTTTTGTCGCGCATAGGTTGAATCTTCGGGGTAAACATAGTTCAGGATTTCCAGGGTTCCGTTATGCAGGGCAGCATAATCGGAATATGCGTAATAATTGGTGACGGCAATAGCAATTAGATAGGTGGCAATTGGGTAGCGGTGGCGCCAATGGAAAATTTTATTGCCTCCGGCCGTGGTTTCCGACACCAGCAGGCCATTGCTTCCCACCTTGTTGCCATTGGGGGTGGTAACATAGATGTCGATGGAATCAATTTTGTCTGTCAGCGAGTTCTTGCAAGGCCACCAGTCTGGAGCACCGAAAGGTTCCGATAGTGTCCAGATAATGGGAGCTCCTGCGTGGTTGCTTTGGATAAACGATCCAAAACCAGCTCCCTGTGGAGGAGCTCCGTGATAATACACACAGAGTGAATCCATGGCCCATGCAGCAATAGGGGTGGGAAAATCAATAGTGAAGCTGTTGTCAGGGTGAGTGAAGTTCAGATTGTTGTTGTGATATTTTACGCTATCGATTGTTAACACGCTATTGAGTTCAAAAACCATTTGGTTGATGGTCGATAGCGCTGTAAAATAAGAGGTTACAGAGCCGCTAATGAAGTTAACGTTGGGATCAACAACCCAACGCATACGGTGATAATTCAGGTTGTAATTGTCTCCCAACTTGGAGTTGCCGACTTTAAAAAGGTTTTCATGACTTTTGGCTTCCTGCTGTGAAATGGTTTTAATAAAGTCCTTATCGGGTTGCCGCTGCGAAAAAGCTGCCAGCGAAAAACACAAGGTTATTATTAATAAGTACTGTTTTCTCATGAATGTTATTTTTAGTTATAAATATAAAGGAATTGCCCGTCGAAATTGGTGTTATATCTTTTCATGCCAAGCGCCGAAGGCCCGTTAACCACCGATCCGTCAATAATCAGAAATTCGCTGCTGCAACTTGGGCATTTCATTATCAGGCCTGATGGCTCGACAGAAACCACAGCAGAATCAACTTTCCAATCGAAGGGACAGGCTCTTTCAAAAGCAACAAATTCTTCCGATGATAAACGATACACGGTTATTCCCCTATAGCCCCCCGAAACATTTACCCAGCCGCCTACTGATGATAATTCAATGTAAAAAGTTGAGGAAATGTTCATCGAAAAATTCACATATACGTCGGGTATCGGATCCTGGATTTCTTTTTTACATGAAATAAAAATCAGGACACTAAACGAAATTATTAAAAATAAGTGATACCGCTTTATTATGTTCATAAAACAATATTGGTTGAAAAACGTTATTTAAAGAGAATAATTTTGTGATTATTTTATTTTTTGTCCTGACAGTATCGTAAAACTTAATATTTTTATCGCTTGTAACGATAAGACAAAGGTAACCAAACTATAAATAACGATGAGATTTTTAAGAAATATTATTTCAATAATAATGGTGCTGACCATCGCTTTATCAGGGAGCGGGTGCAGTAGTTTTCAGCAGGCCAAACGCCAGGAAGCCCAAAGACGTAAGCAATTTGAAAAAGAAAAAGAACAACGCGACCAGGAGGCAGAGGCTGCTTATGAAGAGGCCATACAGCGGCATTATGCAATACAAGACAGGGCTACAAAAAAAATGATGAAGCAGACTGCCAAAAAATCGCAGATGAACCGCGAGCATAAAAAAGATGGTTTTTTTAAACGTTTGTTTGCTCCCAAACAGAAAAAAACCAAATCAAACAGAGAAGAAAAATAACCTACTGAAATGTGTATTTTCGGGAATAGAAACCAAGGCCCTTTATTACTAAAGGTATGTCTATGTTTTTTTTTCTGTTATTTTTTTTCTGTTAATGTTCTGCTTGCACAAACCGGCCTTGATATCAACTTCGACAGAATCTCTTCTGAAAATTATATTGTTGCCAAAGGACTTTCGCAGAATTCGGCCTACTGCATAACGCAGGATTCGAGGGGATATATCTGGATAGGCACCTGGGATGGACTCAACAGGTACGACGGGTATCAGTTTCTGACATTCAGGCCTTCGCTCACCAACAAACCCGGCGAACTGAGCAATCAAACCGTATATTCGCTGCACACTGATAGTCGTGGGATATTATGGATAGGCACCGAAAAGGGCCTCAACAGCTACCATTATAAAACGCGTACCTTCAACCAATATAAACACAGTTCCAAAAATCCTTTAAGCATCAGCAGCGATACCGTGAATTGTATCATCGATGGAGAAAAGGATGTTTTGTGGGTAGGAACCAGTAACGGCCTTAACAAGTTTGACAAAAACAAAGAGACATTTTACCATTATTCACTCGATCCCAATAATGCAAACAGCCTGAGTAACAACAATATTAATGTGCTGCTCATCGACCCTAAAAACAATATCTGGATAGGAACCAATGATGGATTGAATTATTTTGATACGAAGCAGGGGGTTTTTTCGCATTGGTATAGCGGTTCGCGGATAAACAATGCACTCTTGAACGATGTTATCAGGGACCTGATGCTGGATACCGAGGGAAATTTGTGGATTTGTTCCGATGGTGGAATCGACATTTATAGCCCTGTGCAGCAAAAAATCATTAAAAAATATTTTCATGACGCATCCAAAAAAAACTCCCTCAGCGATAACCGGGTCAGGACCATTTTGCAGGATAACGAAGGAAACATCTGGGTGGGTACTTATGGAGGAGGCTTGAACAGATATAATAAAATTACTGATGACTTTTTCCCTTATACAAATGATATTTACAACAACAGAAGCCTTAGTAATAATTATATCAATAAAATTTTTCAGGACAAATCAGGGATTATTTGGGTGGCCACTACATGGAAGGGGGTGAGTAAAATTGACAAGTATTCAAACCGGTTTAACCACATACAACACTTGTCCGAAACTGAAAACAGCCTCAACAATAATAATGTATGGTCAATTTTTCAGGACAAAACGGGCAAGGTGTGGATAGCTACCGATGAGGGAATAAATATTTACGACAGGGTATCCAATAAATTCAGTTTTATTGTCAGCAAAGCCTCTAATGGCAAATCCCTTCCGAGCAACCTGGTGCGGCATATTTATTTTGACAACAACGGGGTTTTTTGGTTTGGCACCTACGATGCTGGCATGTGTTCATACCACCCTCAAACCGGATTTTTCAAACAGTATGCTCACGACCCCAAAAATCCCTTTAGCCTGAGTAGCAACCGCATCAATTTTATTATGAAAGACAGCCGCGGTGTTTTATGGGTTGCCTCGGATAACGGCCTCAACCAGCTTAATCCTCTCACAAATAGTTTTAAGCGCTTTCTTTTTGACCCGGGAAATAAAAATTCAATTTCAAACAATACCGTTTATAGTATTCACGAGGATAAGCAGGGGATACTGTGGATATGCACTCTCGATGGCTTGAACCGATTCAATCCGCTTACCGGCAGTTTTTCTGTTTTAAGGAAAAACCCCGGCAACAAGCATACGTTAAGCACCAACCGAATATTTTCAATTTATGAGGATGCGCAGGGCATCTTTTGGATAGCTACTTTTGGCGGAGGATTAAGTCGTTTTAACAGGGCTACTGGTGAAATAAAAAACTACCTGGAAGAAGATGGCCTGCCCAATAATGTGGTGTACAACATTTTTGAAGATAAAAACAATAATCTCTGGCTTTCAACAAATTATGGGCTTTCGAGATTCAATAAAACCGAAGAAACTTTTGTTAATTATGATGTAAAGGATGGCATTCAAAGCAATGAGTTTAATCGTAATGCAGCTTTTTGCAACAGCCACACTGGCGAGATGTTTTTCGGAGGGATGAATGGTTTTAACTCTTTTTTTCCCGAAAATATTTTAACCAATAATTATATCCCGCCGATTGTCATCACCGATTTTAAAATTTTCGATAAACCTCAACACCTCGAAATTGCTGATGGCGACACCATTCATCTGTCGTACGAAGATAATTTCTTTTCTATTGAATTTGCGGCTATGGATTATTCCAATCCGGCTAAAAACAAATATGCCTATTTTCTTGAGAAATTCGACAATGATACCAACTATTGCGACGCTTCGCGCCGTTTTGCCAGTTATACACGTGTGCCTCCCGGAAGCTACGTATTCAGAATTAAAGGTTCGAACAGCGATGGCGTATGGAATGAACAGGGCTTGTCATTTGCCATCATAATCGACCCTCCCTGGTGGCGCACCTGGTGGTTCCGCATTGGCTATATTCTGCTCATCTCCTTGATAGCCTGGTATATCATTTTTCTGCGATTGCGCAATATTCATATACGCCACGAAGACGAAAAACGCATCCTGGAAATTGAAAAACAGATGTTCAGTCTGGAACAAACAGCACTCCGCCTGCAAATGAACCCGCATTTTATTTTCAATTCACTCAATTCCATCCAAAGTGTTGTGATTGCAAATGATACCGACAAGGCAATAAATTATTTGGCCAAATTTGCCAATTTGATGCGGTTTATTCTTTCCCACTCTCAAAAACCCTTTGTCAACCTGAACGACGAAATCAAAGCCATGGAGATATACCTCGATGTGGAAAAGCTTCGGTTCGACAATAAATTTAATTATAAAATTGAGATAGACCCAGCCATTGATGAGGAATTTCTGGAAATACCCCCGATGATTCTGCAGCCCTACATCGAAAATGCCATTTTGCACGGTTTGCTGAACAAGGAAGGTGTGGGCGAACTAAAAATCCAGCTGATGATGAAAGATAAGGAATACCTCAAATGTATTATAGAAGATAATGGCATAGGCAGGGAAAAAGCTGCCGAGATAAGACAGCGTTCGGGGCTTCAGCACAAATCAAAAGGCATGATGATAACCCAGAAAAGACTTGAGATATTAAACAAATCAAACAGTGACCATGTGAATGTGAACATCATTGACCTCAAAGATGAAAAAAATCAGGCCTGCGGTACCAGGGTTGAGTTAATTATTATTTATAAAGAAGTGTAGAAAGTTTGTAATTTTGTTATTGGTTAAGAAAAAGATATTTTAAGAATTTAAGCCCTGTAAAAATGATACGAGCCATAATAATCGACGATGAAAAAACTTCCAGCGACGCCCTTATGGGACTGCTCAGAAGATATTGCGAAAACATAGCCGTGGTGGCTGTGGCCGACGGTTACAAGACGGGAGTTAAAGCCATTCACGAATACCGGCCCGAAGTGGTGTTTCTGGATATTCAAATGCCTGACGGAAGCGGATTCCAGGTGCTTGAAGATGTTAAAGAAGTCAACTTTGAGGTAATCTTTACCACCGCCTATGACCAGTATGCCATAAAAGCCATCAAATACAGCGCGTTGGATTACCTGCTGAAACCCATCATCCCTTCCGACCTGCTTAACGCCGTAAAGAAAATTGAAAAAAAGACGGAAGACCTCGGAATGACCGACAATATTAAGGTGTTGCTCGATAACCTGAAGAATAAAAGCGCTTCAAAAAAAGTGGTGCTCTCTACCGCCGAAAAAATTCATATTGTCGAAAGCGATGATATTATTCGTTGCGAATCCGACGATTATTACACGAGGTTTTTCTTTACCGACGGAAAAACTCTCTTAATATCAAAAACCTTAAAAGAAACAGAGCAATTGCTTGGCGATACGGATTTTCTCAGGCCCCACAAATCACACCTGGTAAACATTAAATATATAAAAGGATTATTAAAAAACGACGGCGGCTATATAATATTGTCTGATGGCTCCAAAGTGCCAGTATCGCGAAGAAAAAAAGAAAAGGTAATACAAACTATTCAAAATTTATAATAAAAAGAGGTATTTTGCCCACTTTCTCACAAAAATGTTTTACGAAAACTGCCATTTTGTGCCGATAACTTTTTTTTTCCTGCCGTTAACTTATTGACAAAAAATATTTTTTTAATAATTGATAAATTTGATACAATTTTATTTAATGTACCATCCTGCCGGTTTATAAAAAGTTTTGAAAAAAAACAGAGGATTGAAAAAACGAATAAATACCCATTACTTAAATTTTTTTAGCGACCAAAATATAAACCCCCAAAAAAATTATTTGCAATATTAAAGTGATTATTTATATCTTTACCGACCATTTTGGAGGGGTTTATTTGACAAAAAAAATAACATAAACTAAGAAATATGCTTCGAAAGTTACTTATTACAGCGGCTGTACTCATCACAGCAAACATGATGGCATTCTCGCAATCAGGAACATTGAAGGGAAAAATCACGGATAAGGGCACCAACGAACCGATTCCATTTGCGAACATCATCATCGAACAGGGTGGCAAACAATCGGGTGGTACCACCTCTGATTTTGACGGTAATTTTACCATTAAGCCCATTCCCCCGGGAAAATATGACGTAAAAGCTTCTTACGTGGGCTACAAGCCAATAATGATTACCAACCTGGTGGTGGTCGCTAACCAGATAACATTTCAGGATGTGCAGATGGAATCCACGGCTATCAACATTGAAACTTTTGAAGTAGTTGACTACAAAGTTCCTTTGATCAGCAAAGACCAGACCTCTTCGGGTGGAACTATGACTTCCGAAGAAATTTCCAAAATGCCCGGTCGTTCGGCACAATCTGTCGCCATCACCGTGGGCGGTGTGTTCTCGCAGGACGGTTCCATGGGAAGCATCAGGGGCGCCCGCAGCGACGGTACTATTACCTACGTTGACGGTGTAAAAGTCCGTGGTTCTTCTGCCGTACCTAAGGCCGCCATCGAACAGGTTACCGTTATCACCGGAGGTACTCCCGCACAATACGGCGATGCTACCGGCGGTATCTTGTCTATCTCTACCAAAGGAGCCTCCCGCGAATTTGGAATGGGCTTCGAGGGAACCACCTCGCAATTTCTTGATAAATTCGGTTACAATATGTTGGCCCTTAACGTCCAGGGACCTTTGATCAAAGGACGCGACTCCACAAAAACCACCGCCCTGCTTGGCTATTTTATTGCCGCTGAATATACCTATGAAAAAGACCCCCGGCCTTTTGAAACCGGCAACTGGAAAGCCCTCGACGATGTGGTAGAACGCCTCGAAAAAAACCCACTGGTACCTACTGGAAAAGGTCAGGGAACCTACACCGCCGGCGAATTTTTGCGCAATTCCGATCTGGAAAATATCCCTTATAAATTAAATGCAGCAAACAACGACCTTAACCTTTCCGGCAAAATTGACGTGCGTACCTCCAATACCACCAACCTGACCTTTGGCGGCACCTGGCAATCAAATTGGGGAAAAGACTATATACGCGATTATTCGCTGCTTAACTGGAAGAAAAATCCTGGAAGTAATTATAACTCATGGCGTGCCTATGGCCGTTTTACACAGCGCTTTAATACCGATGCCAACAGCAAGGCTACCATAAAAAATGTTTTCTATTCTATCCAGGGAGACTATTCAAAAACCACCAACGTAACCCAGGATCCCGAGTTTAAAGATGACCTCTTTAAATATGGCTATGTGGGAAAAATGAAAACGTATAGCACACGCTCGTTCGAAAAAACTTACATTGATAGTATCGGAAGCGATGTGTATGTCCACAATGGATTTGCCGACACCCTGGTAACTTTCGAACAAACCGACATAAATCCCATCTTGTCAAATTATACTCAAAATTACTATGATTTATATGCCGGTGCTCCCGATTTTCATTATAGAAACATCGACCAGATACAGCTCGGAGGCGGCCTGATCAACGGTGTGTTCCTCGGACGCGACAATGTGTACGGTTTGTGGACCAACGTCGGGATACCTTATAATTATTATGGACGCTCCGAAGCTACCCAGTTTGGTATTACCGCCAACGCCTCGGCAGATATCGGAAACCATGCCATTCAATTGGGATTTTATTACGAACAGCGTAACGACCGCTATATTACTTACAACCCCGTGGGATTATGGCAGGCATTGCGTCAACAGGTCAACAAACACATCATTCAGTTAGACCTTAACAACCCGCATTTTGCTGAAGACGAAAACCATATTTTTATGGACACCATATGGTACGATCGCCTGTATTCAGCCAATGAACAATCATTGGTTGACTATAACCTGCGCCAGAAACTCGGGCTGCAGGTTGATGGTACCGACTGGATTGACATCGACAGTTACGAACCCTCCACCTTTACTATTGATATGTTTAGCGCTGACGAACTGCTGAACGGCGGTAATGCCTATGTGGGTTATCGCGGATACGATCATACAGGCAAAAAAACAAAAGGCAGACCGAGCTTTGATGACTTCTTTACGAAAAAAGATGCTAACGGTAGGTTTACCCGTCCTATTGGCGCTTTCGAACCTATCTACATTGCCGGTTATATCCAGGATAAATTTGCCTTTAACGACCTTATCTTCAACGTAGGCCTCCGTCTGGACCGCTACGATGCCAACCAAAAGGTGCTGAAAGACCCGTATTTGCTCTATGAAGCAAAAACCGTCAAGGAAGTAACTGATTTAGGCCCGCATCCGACCAATATGGGTGAGGATTATGTGGTGTACGTGGATAACATAAAAAATCCCACTGCAGTGAAAGGTTACCGTAGCGGAAGTACCTGGTACAATGCTACCGGTACCGAAATCAGCGATCCTTCAGCTATTGAAACCTCCTCGGGTATTGCTCCTTACCTGGTAAATCCAGATCAGAAAGAAGTAAACTCCAGCGCTTTTACTGATTATGATCCCCAGCTGAACTTCATGCCCCGTATCTCTTTCTCATTTCCGATTTCTGACGAAGCCCTGTTCTTTGCACACTACGACGTGTTGACTCAGCGCCCCTCAGAAGGAAACGTGATGAACCCCACACAATATTTCTTTATATACACCCAGGGACAAAATGCTATCAGCAATCCTAACCTCAGATCTGAAAAAACTATTGACTATGAATTAGGATTCCAGCAAAAGCTTAGCAATTCTTCTTCTATTAAAATTTCCGCTTATTACCGCGAACAAAGAAACATGATCCAGGTGTACCGTTATTCGGGGGCTTATCCTGTTTCTTACATCTCTTATAATAATATTGACTTTGGTACGGTTCAGGGGTTTACCGGAACCTATGACCTCAGAAGAACAGGAAACATTTGGTTAAAAGCTTCTTATACCCTGCAGTTTGCTTCCGGAACCGGCTCAAACTCCGAATCAGGATTAAACCTCATCCGCGCCAATCAGCCGAACTTAAGAACTATTACTCCTCTCGATTTTGACCGTCGCCATTCGATTTCTGCCGTTATTGACTATCGTTACGGCGAAGGAAAAGAATACAATGGACCGAAAATCACCAGAAAGATAAAAGGTACCGATAAAGTAAAAGTTATCCAGTTACTGAAAAATACCGGCCTCAATGTTTCTATCAATGGTGGTTCGGGTATTCCTTACAGCCGCTCCAGTACAGTGGTGGGCACCCAGGTAGGATCGGGAACCTATTCATTATTAGGACAGATAAACGGTTCGCGTATGCCCTGGCAGTTCAGGGTTGATGCCCGCCTGGATAAAGACATTATTATTAAAACAGGCAAAAAAGGCGAAAAAAGCGGAAGGCCTTTATTTATGAATATTTATCTCGAAGTATTAAATGTGCTGAACAGCAAAAACGTGCTTTCCGTATATCGTGCCACCGGTAACCCCGGCGATGACGGATACCTGACCTCGGCCGATTTCCAGGCACAGATACTCGCACAAACCGATTCGCAGGCTTATATTGATCAATACTCTATCAAGGTAAATAATCCTTATTATTATAGTTTGCCCCGCAGAATTCGTCTCGGACTTTCATTAGCTTTTTAACAAAACAGGATGACAGAACATTTTAAAATCACAACCATGAAAAATATTTTTCGTTATTTATTTTTGACACTTTTTATAATCGGATTCTCAAAAAATAACTATGCCGATAAGTGGCCGGTTTTGAAATCCCAAAAAAGTGAAACCAGCACCAATGCCGAGGCTTGTCTGCCCGCCTCCACATCCACCGACCTGAATGTTAATAATGTGAGGGCACGTATTAATACCGGCGGAGATATGTGGTGGGATTTACAAGGAAGCCCGGAATATTTTATCCCCGGAAATACCACGAAAACCTCTATGTTCTCGGCAGCTTTGTGGATTGGCGGTCTTGACGTCAACGGGCAATTAAAACTGGCAGCCCAGCGTTACCGCGGAAACGGAAACGATTTCTGGACAGGCCCCCTGACCAAAGACGGCACTGCCTCGGTAGAAGCCGAAGTATGCGATTATTATGATAAACATTTTGTGATTACCCGCGCCGAAGTGGAAGAGTTTATGGCGGCTTGTGCCAGCAACGGGGGTACGCCACCATCAAGTTATGTCATACCCGAATGTGTAAAGAACTATCCAGCGCATCCGTATTTTACCTCAAGTGTTCACAGCCATTTTTTAGCTCCTTTTATGGATGTGGACGGCGACTTAGAATATGTTCCTGAAAATGGCGACTACCCCTATTATGATTTTGATAATGTGCTCTGTCCGATTAATTATGGCACTGGTTATGTAGCTCCCAAAACCATGGAAGGTAATGGAATATTGTCCGACCAGGTGCTTAAGGGCGATATGACACTATGGTGGGTATTCAATGATAAAGGAAATATTCACACAGAAACAAAAGGTCAGGCCGTAGGTATGGAAATCAGGGCTCAGGCTTTTGGCTTTTCCACCAATGATGAAATCAACAACATGACATTTTATACCTATGAAATTATCAACCGTTCTACTTACCGTCTCACCGAGACGTACTTCAGCCAGTGGGTAGATACCGACCTTGGCGATGCTACCGATGATTACATCGGATGCGATGTGTTGCGCGGGCTTGGGTATTGCTACAACGGTGATGATATCGACGGCACCGGCCGCCCTCAGGACTATGGCCTGCAACCTCCAGCTGTTGGAGTTGACTTTTTCCAGGGACCGTATATCGACGCCGACCAAATGGACAATCCGGCTTATGACATTAATAATCCGCTGGTCAATTGCAATAATGCAATCAACGGAGTGAACTTTGGAAACGGCATAGTTGATGACGAACGTTTTGGTATGCGTCGTTTTGTTTACCACAACAATACCGGCGGTTTAGATGCTATTACCGACCCTGATGTGGCTCCGGAATATTACAATTTTTTAAGAGGTATCTGGAAAGACAACGAACGTATGAGCTATTGGGGTAACGGACATCCCAGCGCTGGCGGCAATGGCCCTGCATGCGATTTTATGTTCCCCGGCGATACCGATCCTTGTATGTGGGGTACCGGCGGCGTGGCTCCGGGAGCTCCATATCCTACTAATTATTGGACAGAACAACAGGCTGGTAATATTCCTTACGACCGTCGTTTTATGCAGTCGGCTGGCCCGTTTACTCTCGAACCAGGTGCCGTGAACTATATTACCGTGGGTATTCCCTGGGCAAGAGCTACTGCGGGTGGCGCCTGGGAATCGGTGGAATTACTGCGTACCGTGGACGACAAATGCCAGGCCTTATTTGATAATTGCTTTAAAGTACTTGATGGTCCTGATTCTCCTGATTTGACCGTGCAGGAACTCGACCGTGAACTTGTACTGTATATTTCCAACAGAAAAGGATTATCAAATAATTATAATAATAATCCGGAAGATTATATTGAAAAAGACAACAGCATTATTGTTGGAGATCCGTACTACCGTTTTGAAGGCTACCAGATTTTCCAGCTCGCCGATGCTTCCGTATCAATCACCGACCTGCACGATCCTGATAAAGCTCGTTTGGTTGCGCAGTGTGATGTGAAAAATGATATTTCCAAGATTGTAAACTATAACCTGTCAGAAGCTTTGGGCGGTAATGTGCCTGTTATGGAAGTAAACGGTGCCAATACAGGTATCGTTCACTCTTTCCGTATTCTGGAAGACCAGTTTGCCTCCGGCGACAAACGCCTGGTAAACCACAAAAAATATTACTATATTGCCATTGCTTATGCTTATAATAATTATAAGACTTACAGTCAGTCAAATTCAACAGATTATGACGGGCAAAAACATCCTTACAAAGCTGGTCGTAAAGCAGCAGCAGGTCAAAATGTTGCGATCACTGCCATGCCGCATATTCCTTCACCCGAAGCTGGCGGAACCATACAGCATTCCGAATATGGAGTTATGCCGCAGATAACCCGTCTTGAAGGTAGAGGAAATGGCGGATTTGCACTGGATTTTACAACAGAAACACATGATAAAATTATGGACGGCTCACCCTATTTTGAACCGAATCTTACCTATGATTATAACAAAGGCCCATTAAACATTAAAGTAATTGATCCCTTAAATGTAACACCGGGCAATTTTACCCTCAGTTTTATCCCTTCTGCCAGCGGTAACATTGATTCCGCTACCTGGGTCCTTACCAATACAGCCACAGGACAAACCTGGAATTCTGAAAGTACCATTACTATTGGATATGAGCAGTTGCTGATGGATTTGGGTCTTTCAATAAAAATTGAACAGGTACGCTATGTGGATCCCGAAAAGACCATTTTAGGCTATGAAAATCAAGTTATTGAAGCGACCATTGAATTTGCTGACAGCTCCAAAAAATGGCTCACCGGTGTCGAAGACCTTGACAATTACAAACCTTTTAACTGGATACGATCAGGTAATACCGTTGACCAAAACGATGCCAGCCTGAACGACTACGAAGTAAAATCATCAGGTGGCTCCATTGTTGGCGATGCTTATGATCCTGATGAAAACTTTGAAAAAATCCTTGGAGGAACCTGGGCTCCTTATCGAATGTCTTCCAAATATGAGTATGGTCCTGCATTGAGTGATGCCGTTGTCATGGCCAGAAATAAACTCGTTAATTTGTACAGTATAGACCTTTACCTTACGCCCGACAGGTCGAAATGGACTCGTTGTCCTGTGCTGGAAATGTGTGAAAACGAAGGCTCAATAGCTTCGCCGCTTACCGAGGGCAATATTAAGAAGTTCGGTTTAAGGGCCGGACAAACAGACGGAGAAGTGGGTATGGGATGGTTCCCGGGTTATGCCATCAATGTGGAAACCGGTGAACGGCTCAATATGATGTTTGGGGAAGATTCCTGGTTGCAAAGCGAAAATGGCCGCGACATGATATGGAATCCTACCTATAAATATCAATCTCCCCTGGGCGATGTGTTGATGGGCGGAAAACACTGGACATACATCATGGGTCATAAAGGTGATTCCTATAACAGTACTTACAACACTGTGATGGAGTGCCCTCCTTATGACGGCGGAGCCTGGTTGAAGAGTATGTTTAATCTTTCAACATCCTTAAATCAAGAAATGTTTAAACGCTGGATATTTGAAGATGTCATGTGGGTGGGATGTCCCTTAGTTGTTGAAAAATTCCAGTTTTCTGATCCTGCCAATATGCCCTGCGAGGTAAAAATCCGAATCAGAGTGAGCAGGCCGTATCAACGATTCTATTCTTCGCCTAATACAGGCCCGGCCGCACCACAAAATAATAATTACCCAATGTATTCATTCAATACAGAAAACATTGGTACTACTTTCGGTAATGCTATGGCTGCCAAGGGTTCGCTCGAC
>Ga0209099_1002408_pt1 | contig 16502 bp, 8 predicted proteins | sample AD_JPNHW2_MetaG_FD_184430 | JGI IMG/M metagenome (GOLD analysis project Ga0209099, IMG submission 184430) | Active sludge microbial communities of municipal wastewater-treating anaerobic digesters from Japan - AD_JPNHW2_MetaG (SPAdes) (version 2) | ecosystem: Engineered > Bioreactor > Anaerobic >... | reverse complement strand
TGCTATCAGGGTTTTACCGATACCTGTCATTGTCACGGTACTTCCGGTCGAAGTGAAAGTGCCGTTATTAGTAAAGTCCCCGCCCACGGTAATCGCCTCCGGGTCGGTCAGAGACGCAACAAGCGCCCCGTTTATCGTTAGATCGTCAAGAACTGTCAGTGAATGCGTGTTCAGCGTTATCGTACAATCGGATATTATGGTCAATAGATCGCATGTCATATCACTGGCAAGCGTGGTCGAATCAAGTGCCGCATCCCCGATAACAATGTCTCCAAAATTTATATTAGCTATGGCATTGTAACTGTTACTCAAACCGTCAAATGTCACCCATGCGTCTGAACTGCTTTTTACGATAGTCCCGGCGCTGACGGTGATATCCCCGCCCAAATAGACAACCGGGTCATATGTATCCAGATCAAGATTCCCGCTCTGCAGCGTAAAAGCTCCGTTCACATCCAGTATCCCGTTAATAATAACCGAATTTGAACCCGCATCGCCCGTATTGTTTATGAACAGATTATTGAACGACGACGCGTTTGTGGCGACCGACTGGCTGGCTGTGCCATTAAAATATATCGTTCCCGCATTGTTCTTAAAAGTACCGTAATTGATAAAATTCCCGGATACACTTAACAACCCTCCGGACGGCGACACAAGACATCCATCAGCAGTGATCGTAATATCATGGAACTCGGCCGCACTGGATCCTAGGATGTTAACAATCCCGTTAATATTCAAAGCGAACGTGCCTTCGTTAAAGGTATCATCATTATACCAGTCTCCGGTGATAGTCCATGTTGAAGCCGAGGCGTTAACCACATTATGCTGTGTGAATGTGGAATTCGAGTACGCCTGTTCGCAATAAAAACTTTTGTCGTTCATACAATCCACGGTTGAAACACCCAATGCGAATGATCCGGCGTTGAGAACAACACTTGTTCCGAGAGTCAGGTCCGAATACCCCTGACACCCATATGAATTCCCTGTCACCAAGCCAATATATTCCCCAAGAGATCCGGCCCCGGCAAGCCCTATGCCCTGGGTCAGAGTTATTGTTCCAACATAGCCTGATAGATCCAGTACCGCTCCGGCAGAAAATGTCTCCGAACCAAGCGACCCAACAAAGATACAGCTTCCATATATCTCGCTGCCGGCAGCCGACGTTATTGACGTCGTCAAAGTGGTTGCGGATATAATATTCAGTTCAATTATCCAACCCGCCGTAAAGATAGAATATGTGGAAGCATTTATGTTCCCACAAATCATAACCAGATTTCCGCCTATCGTGGCATCCCCCATAAGATTCATCACATCATCGCCGACTATCGTAATATCTTTCTCTATCTTTATATCTCCGGCGATATTCACGGTGCCGCTACCGATTTCCATGTAATAAAAATTTTTCCCATCTCCCGTTCCTTTTGGAGTTATTGTCATTGTTAACCCAACCCCGTTATCGTCGAATTTAACACAGGAACCGCCGCCAACTATCGTTCCGTATACATATGTACCGTAATTCATCCAATTCCCGCTTGCCGCGATGTCTTCAAAATCGCTCCCTTCATATGCAGCACTGTTTACCGACTGATATGTACCTATAGTGATACTGGCACAATGCATATTTGTCGCAAGCTGCAGAGTGGATGCGTTCGTCGTTCCGTCTCCGCATATGTTGACATTCCCTATCTGCTGTTTATGTACAGCCTCTCCTTCGTCATCGGTATTATCCGTAAAAATCTGGGTTCCGTTCTTGCAAAAGTATATAGTCCCGCTGGAAATATAGTAAAAACCAGCAGCGATCGTCATATCCCCGGACAAGTTTATATTATTACTCCCTTGATTGAATGTTCCGGTCGTTGAAAGAGAATAGTCCCCCGCTATGCATATTGTTTCGGAAGTTAAAGCGATGCTGCCGGTAGTGGTAAGATACAGATCATTAAACGTAGTTATCATCGAACCGCTTATATTCCCGGTCCCGGTGAATGTAATTGTGCCGGAATTATGATTAAATGTACCATTGTTCGTCCAATTCCCTAAAATATTCAAGGTCGACGGTGCCACCAAAGTACCCGAGATGATCACATTGTTCAAAGAATGCGCACCAGCACCGGTAATGTGTGTTGTATAATTAAACGTAGATTCAGTAGTAAAATCTATTGTTGTCGTACCTGAATCCACTATACTATCATTGAACCAATCCCCTTTCACAGTGATATTCATCGCCCCAAAATCTATTGCGTTACTTCCATTCTCCGTAGCATTCACATAAACAGCACACCCCTCGCACTCATAACTCGTCTCTGTGTGTGGCCCTATGCTAAGTGTTCCTGATCCAAAATTCAAAGTACAACTTCCCAAAATAGACAGCGACGGATCGTCAAAAAGTTCTTGAGCAAGAGTGCTACTCGGCAATACTATTCCTCCATTCACTTCAATATTTCCGGTAAAACCGCTAAAATCACAGGTCAATGTATATGGAGTTCCGTCTTTTTCGTATAATGAAACTAACAGCATAGTTCCATTAATACAAATTCCGCCCCCAGTAGTAGTTCCATCATATATATATATATTGTAGTTTTCTGTACCCGCGTTATATGCTAGCCACCCACTATCTGACGTAAGAGTGTTGCCATTCAAGCAGATCGTTCCCTGAGTGATTGCGACATTCGCAGCTTCACAGTCCGCACCCATATCCAGAAACGCGCCGGTATCATTAAGATCTAACGCACTAACACATATCATCGTCCCAACCGTTTTTACATGCGCTGAAATTGCTACCTCCGAAAACTTATGTCCATCGGAGGTTCCCCCAGTAGTTATTGTAACGTAATCTTCTAACGATCCCTTAAATACAACAAGTGAACAACCCAAATCAGGGTCCGGGGTATTAAATAAATATGTACCGGAATTTGTCCAATTCCCGCTGGTAAGTATGTGCTGATATGTAGTCCCATCCTGGCCATTTGATACGTCAAGCGTTTGATTTTCGTCTATCGTGATATCGTTACAGACCATAACCGACTTTAAACGCAATGTTGTCGGATTATTAATATCACTGCTGCTAATTTGTATATCTCCGATATTTTGCTTCTCGTAATCTCCGGCACTGGTATAAAGTTGTATTGTTTTACCAATAAAATGTATAGTCCCGTCTGAAGTATAATAAAAAGCACTTGTTTTTGACATATTCCCCAAAAGGTATATCTCACCAGTCCCCTGATCAAACGTCCCGGCAGCTGAAAGATCAAAAGTACCGTTTATCTGTATCGAATCTGCAGTTAACCCCACACTCCCCGTAGTAGTTAAATATAGATTATTAAACGTCGTTATAGTCGAACCGCTTATATTCCCGGTCCCGGTGAATGTAATTGTACCGGAATTAGCGATTAAAGTTCCATCGTTAGTCCAGTTCCCGCCAACATTCACATTCCCTGAATATGATGTCAGTGTCGCTGTAGTTCCAATCGAAACATTGTTAAACGAATGTGTCCCGGTCCCGCTTATTGTGGATTCGCCAATGAAATTCACCGTCGACGTGCCTGCGTTAAAAACCCCGTAATTTGACCAATCCTTGGATATGTTCCATGTGGAGCCACCGGCATTCACCGTATTCTGCCCCGATGTTAACGACCGTATTAACACGCTAACAGTCGCATCGCCGACCTGTGTCCCTGTTAAATTAAGCGTACAGAATGATCCAAAGTTCACAGTTGCATTCCCAGCAATACCGTCGGGATCCCCTAACAAACCCAAACCTGTAGTATTAATAGTACCACTGAAACCCGTCATATCCAGAGTTATACTATTGCCTAAGGTCTCAGCTGATATAAGCATGTAATTTGTTGCGCTAAGTGTGACAGGTACAAGCGTGGATGATGTCGCTAGCACGACCGTATCGGATCCACCTTCATTATCGTTCACGGTAAGCGCTCCACATGCCACATTACTATTCCCTATCAACTCAATCGTACTGTTACCGACGACCGCAAATTGACCATTAACCGTTATATTACCACTAAAACTCATATCACTATCCCCCACTATGAGCGTTTCGCACCCTATATTTCCACTAACGGTCTTTTCACTACCTTGGAACCATAACAGATTAAATGTCTTTCCAGCTCCGCTCCCGCCTGTCACGATCTCCCCTGTCGAGCTGGCCAGGATAGTGCTACCGGTCGATATGAATGTCCCCGCATTATTCCAATCCCCCATCAGTATAAATCCAACATTCGTACTATCCAGCGTACCTGTTATATAAACGTTATTGAAAATACCACCGCCAGTAAGCTGTGTATCTCCGCTGAATATCAGCGTACCTGAATTATGATTAAATGTACCATTGTTCGTCCAATTCCCTAAAATATTCAAGGTCGACGGTGCATCCAAAGTACCCGAGATGATCACATTATTCAAAGAATGCGTACCAGCACCGGTAATGTGTGTCGTATAATTAAACGTAGATTCAGTAGTAAAATCTATAGTTGTCGTACCTGGATCCACTATACTATCATTGAACCAATCCCCTTCCACCGTGATATTCATCGCCCCAAAATTTATAGCGTTACTTCCATTCTCCGCAGCATCCACATAAACAGCATACCCCGCACACTCAAAACTCGTCGCTGTGTGTGGCCCTATGCTAAGTGTTCCTGATCCAAAATTCAAAGTACAACTTCCCAAAATAGACAGCGACGGATCGTCAAAAAGTTCTTGACCAAGAGTGCTGCTCGGAAATATTATTCCGCTATCCACCTGAATATTTCCAGTAAAACCGCTTAAATCACAGATCAATGTATAGGGGATTCCTTCGTTTTCGCATAATGAACATAACGCCATATATCCATCAATACAAATAGCGCCCCCTGTAGCGCTTCCATCAGAAATATATACATTTTGGTTTTCTGCAGATTGATTACACACTACAAATCTGCCATCTGACGTAAGAGTGTGGCCATTCAAACAGATCGTCCCCTGAGTGATTGTGATATCTGCAACTTCACAATTCTCACCCATATCGAGAAACGCGCCCGTATCATTAATGTTTAACGAAGCAACACATATCATCGCCCCAACCGTTATTATATGCTCTGAAATAAATACTTGTGAAAACTTATGTCCATCGGAAGTTCCCCCAGTAGTTATGGTAGCGGAACCATCTACCGATCCTCCAAATACTACAATTGAACAATTGTCATCAGAGCTCGGGCTATTAAATAAATATGTACCGGAATTTGTCCAATTCCCACTGGTAATTATGTGCTGGTATGTAATCCCATCCAAGCCATTTGACACGTCAAGCGTTTGATTTTCGTCTATAGTAATATCTTTACAGACCAGATTCGACTGCAAACGCAATGTTGTCGGATTATCAATATCACTGCTGCTAATTTGTATATCTCCGATATTTTGCTTCTCCGAATCTCCGTCACTGGTATAATATTGTATTGTGCTGCCAATAAAATGTATGGTGCCGTCTGAAGTATAATAAAAATCGCTTGCTCGTGACATATTCCCCAAAAGATATATCTCACCAGTTCCCTGATCAAACGTCCCGGCAGCTGAAAGTTCAAAATTACCGTTTATCCGTATCGAATCTGCAGTTAACCCCACACTCCCCGTAGTGCTTAAATATAGATTATTAAAAGTGGTTACGCTAGAACCGCTGATACTCCCAGTCCCGTCAAAAATTACCCTTCCGATTCCTGATAGGAATGTGCCGGTATTCATCCAGTTCCCGCCAATGTAGATATTAGATTCTGCTCCAGCGGAAATTAGCGCACCTCCTGCAATGTTCATATCTCCTGCAAGATCAATCGTCCCCGCACCCACCGTCAATGTTCCGGCTATATTCAATGTTCCCGCCGTATTCACAAGTAAGAAATTTGTTTCTAAGGTCAAATAGGCTCCCGCCGCCACATGGCATGTCGCACTCGTAACGCTAACATTCCCTCCGGGAGCGAACGTGTCGCCGGTCCATATATGCAGTTCATTCTCCGACGATACGTCAAGTGTTCCGCTGGTAACAGAATATTTAATATTTGAGTCCGAGATCTTCGCCGTCGCCAGATTCGCGTTCGTTATCGACGACCCATAATCGCATCTTACCACCACCCGTCCTAGATAAATATCAAACCCCGTTATACCACTGCTCGACACTACTGATACCGTCGATCCGAATGTCGCCCCGCCATTCAGATAAACTATAATGATACTACCGTCCGACAAATTCACCCCGGAGAAGATATACGTGCCGCCGCTAAAATTTACCACCGAGGCCGCACCGCCGTTGACAGAAAGCGACATGCTTCCCGAATCGTACGAAGTCGTGCCTTCATCGGAATACACGCTTCCCGCGATCGTCACACCTGTTATCGTCCAGTTATAATTATTTCCGTTATCCGTCCATGTGGTAGGATTTATGGACGCGGCCGCTTTATTGTATGAATACGAAACCGTAACATAATTCACACTCCATGTCGCGGGGTTAACGTACCATGTACTGCTTGCTGTGCTCAACAAACTTATGTTATTGCCCGAAGAACCTACTACGTTCCACTTGCCGCTTACGGTAAACGTCTCGCCGGATTGAAAATATAAAGCTTTTCCGGCGGTCGTGCAGTAAAAGTTATAAAACGTTGTGGCCCCGCTCAAGGTCGAAGCGGTACTTCCAAGTAAAGTTATAGTCCCGGTACCAGGCGCGAAAGTCCCAGTATTACTCCAATTTCCCGTAAGATTTATTTTTGCCGCTCCCGAACAAAGAAATGTCCCCGAGTTCGTTATATCGCCGGGCACAGTCAAAGTACGCGCCCCCATATTGAACGTTCCGGCGTTCGTCAACGATTTGCCGGTCGCTAGCGTAATATCATATCCGGACGCGTTAAATGTACCGGAATTCACTCTAAGATTTCCTTGAATATAGAAAGACGAGGTTAACGTTTTTGTCGCCGTCGACGAAATGTCGACGTTACAGAAAGTAGTTACGTTTGTATATTCATACTCATCGTAACTCCAGTAATAGTATCCTTCGATATTCGCACTGGCCCCGTCGAATTGGATCGTCCCACTATTATTCGTAAAATATACATACGTGGAATCCGATGCAATATCCCATTTCCCTTCTACTGTAAAAGCTCCTGAAGCCCCCGGCGCCAGAAAATAACAGTTTCTCAACGAAACCCCGCCTGTCCCCACATCCAGCGTACCGTTGGTCGCATATACAGTACCGGTTGTAACAGTTAAAGAAGGAGTGACAACCGACGATGTAACATATAACGTACCCCCGTATATGTATAATGCCGTTTTAACATCAACTGAAACACCTCCCGTATTAAGCGTACCATTGCTACAGTATATGGTATTGGCCGTAAGCGCATCGATCAGTGTAAGCGTGCCTGTACCGCTCATACCCAAAAGATTAAATGTCCCGTTATTCGAAGTCAGATTATGCGAGATCTCTCCGTAGAAAAACACAGATCCTGTACCCGGATTAAAAGACCCACTGGTCCTGGTCCAGTCCCCGGCTATATACATTGAATATGCCCCGGATGCCAATGTTCCGGCTTTCAGGATCAAATTTCCGGCCATATAAAAACTATCCGTCAGCGTTTTTGTCCCGGTCGCGTCGATCACAACATTGTTAAAGGTTGAAACCGCGGTTACATCCGTATCGCTGTAATAGTAATATCCCCTTATATTTGCACTTGCCCCGTCAAAAGTGACTGTACCACCACTATGTGAGTATGTTAAACTATTTTCACTGGCGACTACCGTCCAAGGCCCCTCCACGGTAAAAAAATGTGAAGAATCAGGTGCGATGAACCGACAATTCAACAAAAACACACCCCCTGTACCAACATCAAGAGTCCCGTTTGCGGCATTAAATGTGCCTCCCGAAATATTCAATGTTGTAGCGTTAATACTCGCGCTGGCCATAAATGTACCGCCAGAACAGTACACATTTATCGCTTTCAGCGTATCCAGCAGCGTAAGCGTTCCTGTTCCAGTTTTAGATATCGTATAAAAAGTCCCTGAGTTTGATGTAATATTCTGAGATCCGGTACCGGTAAAATACACCGCTCCTGTCCCCGGATTAAAAGACCCGGAACCTTGCGTCCAATTTCCTCCGACAAACATCCCGTTACTGCCGGCGGCAAGAGTACCAGAGTTCAAAGACACATTTCCGCTGGCATAAAAACCATCTGTCAATGTTTTCGTCGCCGTTCCCGCTGCTGAAATATCGACATGGTAGAAAGTTGTATTTGTTGCATAGTCATCATTTCCGTCATTATACAAATTGTATCCTTTTATATTTGCGCTCGCGCCGTCAAATTTAACCGTACCGCTGTTATGCGTAAATGTTAGGAATGTCGCATCCGATACAATTGTCCAGGCCCCTTCCACAGTACAAAGGTGAGTCGAGTCCGGAGCTCCGAACGAACAATTCTTAAGCGTAACACCAGATGTCCCTACGTCAAGTGTCCCGCTTGCACAGTTAAAACTTCCGCCGTTCACGGTCACACCCGTCACTGTCACAACCGCGCCAGAGTCGGCTATAAAAGATCCTGCTGTCTGATATATTGATGTTGAAAGTAGCGCTCCGCCTATTCTGAATGTCCCACCTGTGATCGTAATTGATGTAAATGTCGCAGCGTTGCCGCCCGCGTTAAATGTCCCGGCTGCGAAACTTCCCGCCCCAAAAGTTCCGTCCGCGCTCATAGTAACGGTACCGGTGTAGCCGTTTTCCATAGTTATGCCGGCAACCGTTACGGCCTCAGTGATGCTACACCCGGCATTAGACGACCCCGAGTTAAAGATCACGGTATCCCCTGAACCCGGGAAATCTCCGGTGGACCAGTTGGACGCCGCTGCGTTCCAATTCGCAGCGGAGCTAGCCTGCCAATAAACGTTAGCATCCCAGTTATAAGTATTCCCGATTTCGCTTGAACATGTCATCGGAACTTCAAAGTCCCCTACATGGTTGGCGTCCCGTACCGCACAAAAATACAGGTCAATACTGTCAAATCCACCTTTTAAATTTGCATACCAATACTGCCCTTCCACATTGCCATAAAGATGTGTTAACTCTCCAAACGCACCATGTACCTGCCAAATACCTTCTATCGTGAATACCCGCCCTGACTCAAAATATATGTACTTGTTCGGTACATAACAGTAAAAATTATTAAAAGTCATATTGCCGTATAAATTTATGGTCTGGGTTCCCGGGAAATTTATGGTACTTGCATCCAAAAACAGGTTTGTTTCATGTCGGTATTGAACTTGGTTTGTATATGTTGATGTGCTATCCGTCACTTGCACGTATTCGTCAGTTAGGAGCCGGCTATCTGATAGCTCAAAGCTCCCCTGCATTTTCTTGATCTTGGTCGTAACCGCGTCTATTCTTATCGGGTTGATCTCACCGAAACGGTCCGCGATTAACTGCACTTCGTTACCTTTTATTACTACTCCCGCGGCAGTTACTACACTTCCATAGGTTATGTCACCTGTTAAATTCTTATCGTAATCGGCATGCAATATGATATTTTCTGCGGATGTCACAGAAGAATTTATATATAAATCCCCTCGTGCGTACAGACTTATCGTGTGATCTAGTGCGGTTTCTGCATTGATTTTAATCTCATCGGCCTCTATTACAAGGTCCGAAGTATTTGAAATGATAACCCCGCCCCAACTATCGGGGTCCTCAGTAGGCGCAGGTCCGCGGATGCAGATACTAGTGCCTATCCCAGTCAAAGACCGGATATCAATTTCCCCCTGTAGCCGATTAATATAGGTTAGGTTGGCATTGATACCCACAGGGTTATCAGCACTACCTATCCGCTGTCCCGACAGCTTCACTTGATTGCCGGTTATTGATACGCCGGTCGCTGTCAGTATATCTCCTTTTTGACTTTCGAGCGTTATGTTGTTAGTCGTATAATAGCTTACTTCTCCAACTCCTTCGCCCCTCATTTCAACCACATCTTCACTAATGTATTCCGTCTCGTCAATAACAATGTCGCCATAATTGTTCGAAATTTTTAATGTCTCCGCGTTTACCGACACGCTAAATTCTCGCGCTATAAGTTCAATGTAGTTTGCCGGTAGCTCAACTCTATCCGCCATATTTTCTATTATTCTGCCGTTTTCTGACTCTAATGTCACATCGCCATCCGTGGCATATTTTAACTCGTCTCCCGCCTGAGTGCGAAGCGTTGTTATACCATCGCTACTGCTCACTTCGGTGACCTCGATATCCCCCTCAGTGCGAACATAATGCGGCGTACCAACTATAGCACTTGGCTCGGTTCTGGTACCCACCTTGATAGCTCCGTTTTCTACCTTGACCGTCTTAATGGTCATATCACCTGAACCGTCAAGGTAGACATCCCCAGAACCTGTAGCCTGTATAACTTCGGCATTCTGCGTAAATTCCCCGACCCCGTCCTTATCGCTATCGGCTTGAAGCGAGATATCGCCACCGGTCGCAACGATATCCTTATTCACCGTAACATCCTTTTCACTCTTAACATCTACGCTGTACGCCTCTACATCTCCGTTTATCTCCACATCTTCGTCAGCTACGATCGTCACACTGCCGGAATCCGCGTCAGCCTCGATATGGGTAGCCTTTACGATACCTTTGAGGTTGATGGCTTTTTCAAAAACACCCGGGAGACTTTCCGCGTCCAATATTACCTGTGAACCTTCTAACGTACCATTATTCGAGACCTGTTCCGTTATCGGATTCCCTTCACTGTCTAAAATTGTCTCAGCAGTTTTCATGTCCACGGCAAGAGAGATCAGCTGATTACCCGCCATATGTAACGTGATCCCGTCACCGCCGCCTATCATTATTTTGCCCATCGTCGCGACGACCATGCCTTTATTGTCCACACCCGCCGCTATAAGAACTCCGAAACCGCCCTCTTTGACCGTAAGTTTTCCTTCGTTAACCAAAAGTCTGTCCAAAGTTTCTTTCGACATTCTGGCGAAAACATATTCACCGTTCACAAAATTATCGTTCGTTATATCACGTGTCGAAAGTATCATGTTCGCTGCATTGATCTCACCCGTCGACCCAACATGTATTCCGGCCTCATTTACAAGAACGAACATTCCATTGCAATCTATTTTTCCTAAAATTTCTGTCTGACTACCGCCGGTAACGCGATTTAATATCCTTGCATCTTCACTTGGCAGACATATGACTACGGATTCATTCTGGTTAACATTGAAAGAGTTAAAATTAATTATAGTCGTAGGATCGCTAGCGGTAATTGTCATCTTATTATCACTGACTTGAATATCAGCAGATCCCTGCTGAACATTCCAATCGCTAGGCAGGGAAAAACAAAAAACGGCATTCGTGATCATTACAATCACAAATACCGTCATTATTTTTATAGCCCGCAATATATTCATTCCCTACCCCGCGCTGTTCTGTGACATGAAAAACTCACGTGCACACCGCGTCCCCTAACCCTCATACGATAACGAAACATATATAGCTGTTGCAACTTATGCCATACTTAATAAAAGTGCTAACTGTTTTTGCTTTCTAACAATATTATATACTCATTACTGCGACAAAGCAAACAAACTGTTAACATAAATCAATATTAACCATATATACGTCGAAAACTCTCATAAATATTATATTTATAATTTTATAAGCTGGCTTTTATTGCGACATCTATCACATTTCATGCATACATCAACAACTAACTTTCTCATTGAATATTCATATACGAAACGCAAATCACATTACTAATTTCGCAACGTTTGCGATTTCAATCGGCATTTTACACACTACAGCCTATTAATATATTAATTATCGTTTACTCAGTAAAAATTTTCTTATCAAAATTCTCGCCCAAAAAACGCGGGTCAAAATCCTCATCCATCGGCTGTATCCACCCTGCTTCAAGACCGAGATCTTTCATCTTATCCAACACAAGGCGATACTCATCCTGTTTTATCCCATGGGACAAAACTTTATCCTCTTTTGCCTTATAAACCGGGCGATATTGACTCATTACACTAAGCGGAATATTTTTATCTAATGCGGCGATAAACTCTAAGTTTTTTATTATTCCTGCTATATTACCGGGAAGGACTAACATCCTTACTATCAATCCTTCCTTAGCCACGCCATTCTCATCAGTATTCAGTATACCAACCTGCCGGTACATTTCTTTTATCAGACTTCTATTATTTTCGACATATCGCGGGGCTTTTGAATACTGCACAGCATTATCATCGCAGGAATACCTCATATCAGGCAAATAAATGTCTACTATCCGGTCCAGCTTTTCAATATGGGTTTTTGAATCATACCCTCCGGTATTGTACACTACAGGGATTTTAAGACCTTTTTTGTATGCATCCCTAAGCGCCTCTAAAATATTAACGATAAAATGAGTTGGTGTCACAAGATTAATATTATGACACCCCATGTCCTGCAACTTCAACATGATCCCAGCAAGCTCCCCGTCAGAAACATCTTCCCCTTTATCCTTCTGACTAAATTGCCAGTTCTGGCAATAAACACAGGCCATGCTGCAACCTGAAAAAAATATAGTGCCGGATCCGTTTGTACCCGATATAGGAGGTTCTTCCCCATGATGGGCCTGATACGTATACACACGCGCCTTATCCAAAGCGCGGCAGAAACCTTTGTGCCCACGCGTCCGGTCAACCTTACAAGCACGCACGCAAAGATCGCATCTGCGCATCGCCGAGTGAAAATTAGGCAACACTTCACTTATCAATGTTATTTTCTTATCAATATCCATCGGATCTATCTTCTGTGTCATCTAAAAGTTGCTTCACACTTTCGCATCAAGTATCATGCGTCATGACACGTGATACATGATACTTGATACATCCCACTAAAAAAAGAGGGGTGGCATGTTATTCACACTCCACCCCTTCCTTCGAACAAAACTATCTCTGTTCCTTTGTGTCTTCAGCCGACTTCACCGGAACGCTAGCAGTATCAACTACCGCTTCGCTCGCAGTTTTCGCTGTGCCTTCTACTGGCGTCGTAACTATTTCAGCCGCCTTTTCAGGCTGACCTGTGATAGTTTCGCCGGTAGCTTTTACAGTTTCGCCGACCATTTCCGTTGTGTTCTTAGCAGCGTTACCAACCGCATTTACGGAATTCTTAACGACGTTGGCAGGATAGTTTACAACATCCTTCGCCTGCGGATTGTTTTGATCCGCCGCCATCGCCGTAACTGCCATTGTGCCGACAAATGCCACAACCAGTACCATTGCAATGATCTTTACAGTTTTCATTTTTCTTCCCTCCTCCTATGAGTTTAATTTACCAGTTTTTCATTCACCATTTTGCTTATAATCTTACCGTCGGCGCGACCCGCAACCGCCGCCATCACTTCACGCATCACAAGTCCCATTTCTTTCCTGGTTTTGGCCCCTGTTTTGACCAGCGCCGCATCAACAATTTTACGGACTTCATCCTCAGACATCTGCGCGGGCAAATACCCCTCAAGCACCTTCAGTTCCGCAGTTTCTTTTTCCACAAGATCAAGGCGATTCCCCTGTTTAAACTGCTCGATAGATTCCTGCCGCTGTTTAACAAGTTTCTGTATGACCGATACAACTTTATCGTCCGCGAGCTCTCCGTCACGTACGCATTCGTCTATCTTTTTGCTCTTGATAGCGCTCGACAGAAATCTCAGCGTCTCCGTCTTTTTTTTATCTCCGCTTTTCATCGAAGCCTTTATGTCCTCTACGATCTTATTCTCTATCATAATATTTCCCTCCCGCTATCTTTTGTCCGGGCACTCTTCTTCGTTTTTTTGAGCTTCTGCACAGCCAAAGCGTTCTTCAACGGGTTCATATAATCTATCAGCAACTTACCGTCAAGATGATCCGCTTCGTGCTGAAGAACACGTGCCATCATACCTGTATATTTTCGGGAAAACTTTTTACCCTTGATATCCTGGGCCGTTATCTCGACTTCCTCTGGCCTAGACATCATGAACGTTATTCCCGGCAGACTCAGGCACCCTTCTTCCACCTTGCATTTCTTTTTTGACTTTTTCAAGAACATCGGGTTGGCGAAAACCTGAAGACCTTCACCTATATCAATAACCAAAAGTCTGAGAGCCAATCCTACCTGCGGCGCGGCAAGCCCTATACCTTTATGGATATACATGGCATCCGCCATAGCCTTTACTATCGCCGGTAGATCGCCCTTAAAATCTCTGACTTCCGCTGTTTTTTCCCGCAGACAATCGTCCGGATATGTTCTTATCTCAAAATGTCCCACTATTTAATCTTATTGTTATTTTTAAGCGAAACCTTCCGTTTTTTCGCTTTTTTATACTCTTCCTCAGTCGCCGAACAATATGTAATTATCACGATTTCGTCGCCGATCTCCCCACACCGCGCCGCAGGCCCGTAAAGCACGATCTTACCTGAACCGGACCTTTCCTCTATCACATATGTGACGAATCGGTCCCCGCTATCAACGTTCAACACATGCACCTGTTCGCCTGGAAGGATATCAGCTGCTTTGATAATAGCGCTGTCTATACCTATACTGCCGTTATAATGGAGTTCTTTGCCCGTAACCACGGCCTTATTGATCTTAGATCTGTAAAACGTCCTTAACATTTTTCCCTTTCTTCTATTTTTTCTCGACTGACTTAGCTTTCCCCATAGGTTTTTCGCTTATATTCGTCAGATTATTTCCGTCAAAATATAGATATACATCATTCGCCAGATAATCAGCTCCTATCGGGAGATCCATCCTCCCGCGATAGAACCACTCTTCTCTGGATCCTTCCCACTGGTCCGAGACTACCATTGTATCGGAGTCCGGAGCGCCATAGCGGGCTTTTACTTCCGCCTTGGTCATCCCTACTTTTATCGAACTGGACCCAGCCGGATTATGACTTATAACTTGATCAGGCATAGGAACCGAATCAAGCGTAGAGCAGCCAACAACCGAAAACATGACAACCGTCAAAGATAACGCCAATAAAAATAAGTTCCGCAAAACACACCTCCGGTTTGATTTTATTCCGATTTATAATATGCCGAACCGTACAATAGATCACACAGATATTTCAACAGTACATTTTTGCGGCTTTCTTCAATATCCACCAGTTCCACACCGACATCATATGGCGCATTGTCCGCAAGCGACATCTTAGACTGCCATATAACACGTCCCTTGATCCTGATAGGATCGGAAGACACCGGAAGAGAGACCTGCATCTCCAAGACCTCGTCCGCATCAAGTTTATGCGATGTTTCAAACCTGAGCCCTATCGGAGAAATGTTCTTCGTAACGACTTCCTCGATCCACTCCCCCCCTTTGACGGTGATCTTAAGAGGGACCTCGATACGTATAACGCGTCGTCTGTCTGGCAGTTTCGGCTTCATACAAATCTTCTCCTGAGGTTATAAATTGTAACTTTGAAAGTATAACATATACACAACATCGCGTCAATAAAACGATTTCAGCCTATAAGCACAGATCAAGCTGCAATAAAAAAAACGGGAGACCATACCTGATCTCCCGTTTTTCGCTAACAAATCCTCACTGCGTTTATTTAGCTGCCGGCATATCCGGAAGCACTTTGGGTTTGTCATAGCTCCCAATCGGGAAGCTTACGACATCCGCAGCTCCTGAAGCTGTCCGCGCAAAAGCTTTGCATGACCCCTGGAACGTGCCCAGCAATACCCCTTTGATCGGATTGCTTTGTTTGCTTACATCTACAATCCTTTTAGGTATCTCAGTCCAGCCGAACGCAAAGTTATTCACGCCTCTTTCCAGCTTCTGTATCGGTCCAGCCGGATGCTGTGCCTTAGCCTGAGCCGTAGCCGCCGGTTGCGCCGCATCCGCCGCCATAGCTACACCATAAAACGCAAATACAAAAAATACCGCCACAATTACCGCTAAAAATTTCTTCATTATATTCCCCCTTTCGTATTCGGACTATATCACACAATATTTCGAAAGTCAAATATTAACACTGTATAATTATCCATCATTTTTTCACCACATCGTTGACTGGCAAAGGCGCTTTATTTTTAGGCATTTCCTGAAGCGAGTAATATTTACCGCTCAATATCCAGTTCCTTACAAGACGCGTCATATCCTCATTTGCGTTAAAATCATATCCGGCGTCAGAATATCTAACTTCCCCAAGATATGGCCCCAATTTTGGGAATATGACCAAATTTATATTTTTTGAACCTGCGAGCGCTTTTAATCCGTCTACAAGCTTTCCCCGGAAAGTTCTGTCGTCACGCCCAAATACCATCAAAAATGGCTTTCCGAAATTAACTATAGCCTCATAAGGTCTACGGGAAAGATAGTCACAATACGCCTTTACAGGAAGACGTTTGTTCATAAAGTATTTAACTTCGTCACTTGATGCCTTTACCTCTTCCATATCGCTGTTCATCATGGCCGACATCCTGGATGTATATCCCGTGTCAAACTTCCCAAGTCCATA
>Ga0209099_1002406_pt1 | contig 16523 bp, 11 predicted proteins | sample AD_JPNHW2_MetaG_FD_184430 | JGI IMG/M metagenome (GOLD analysis project Ga0209099, IMG submission 184430) | Active sludge microbial communities of municipal wastewater-treating anaerobic digesters from Japan - AD_JPNHW2_MetaG (SPAdes) (version 2) | ecosystem: Engineered > Bioreactor > Anaerobic... | reverse complement strand
ATTAATAATTATCGCCGCAAACAACGTTGCAAAGTGCTGGTTGACCAATCTGAAGATTTATATTACCTGAATAATTTGGTGTCAGACCCTTCAGATGCCGCCGATATGCGTCATTATGTTTCCGAAATCAATAAAAAAATTTTAGAAAAAAAAGAAGACCAACGCAAACCTTTCGAGATGTTTTTGGACGGTTACAAATATCAGGAAATTGCTGAATTGATGAACCTCTCCATCGGAACCGTGAAGAGTAGAATTTTCTTTACCCGCAAAAAATTGATGGAAGATTTAAAGGATTATGTATCACCTACTTTCCCTCAAACTGCTTAGTCTCCATTCGCAAATAGAGTAAGGTTAGCATCAGCGGAATAAAATTCGCCCCGGCGCGTGTCTCCATCATCGATTCCACTAACAAGTTTAACATCACTAAGATTACAAAGAAAAACAACAGAATGTCTTTCTTCTGAATGGATTTTATCAAAGGCAAGACAAACATTGTCAGTAACGCTATGAGTCCCACAATTCCAATCGCAAGCCACGTTTGTAGATACTGATTATGGCAATTTAATTGACGCTCAAGAATATAGGTGTACCCTTTGGCTTGATATTGCTTACAAAGTTCATCTTTTACATCGCCGGTTCCAACGCCCAACGGCATGTTCTCTACGCACATCGCACCCGATGTTTTCCATATTACCCACCGTTGCGTTGTCCCATCATACGGATTCGCAAAGTTCCGATTCTCAAATTGTTCAACCGATTCTTTGATCCGATTGTAAGGAATTATGTTGAATTTAAATAATGAAACAACCACCACCCCAATCATCAAAAAAATCCCAATTGTCAATAACGGTCTTCGTCTTTTGATGTTGACCAGAATCCCAATAATGATGAGAAAAAGTAATCCAAATACCAATAAACCTGCCTTGGATTCAAGTAAAAATATATAGACAGGCAAAGTAATCACGCTTAACAACAAGCCGATACGGGTAATTTTGTGGATGTAAATTTTACGAATAGATAAAAAATAGAGGGCAATGATAAAAGAAAAAGTACTGTACATGGCAACATAGCTCGGATGCTGCCAATGTGACGCATTGGTGTAAAAAAATGCAGTTTTGTCACCCGTATCTGCAAAATTGACAGTAGAAATGACCATATTGATGAGGGCGAAAGCCAACGTGGAAAGACAAAATATCAATAGCAGCCAATCCCATTGCATTAAACGTATTTTATTGATTAAAGGGAATATACAGAGCGGCGCAACGAAAAACCACAGTTTGCATTCAATATCCGATAAGGCAACCGACATATTTTTTGAATAAATGATGCCGATGAGATACAGCAAAAAAAATGAAATAAAGATGATGAAAGGAACTGTCAAACAGGATCTTTTCAAAACGGTGTACTTTTCTCTCCAATTATTTTCAATGCAAAAAACAAGAAAAAGAGCGATGGCGATGGGCAGCATAAGAAAATGAGTGAACGGGATTGTCGCCACTGCCAAAAGCAGGAGATGGTAACTGAGCTTCGCATATAAATTTTCTTGCCTGATTTCGTTCATCATCTGTCATTGTTAATCATAGAACTTCCAAGTAATACCAATATTGAATTTTCGATTCTGCATTGGATAGTCTGGCGTTGTAAAATAATCGTGACCCATCAACCCGCTGAGAACGTGGTTTACTTTGAAGAAAATATTGATGCGTTGTACCTGAATTGCGATGTAAGTGTCTAAATAGAAGTAATTTCCGACTTTATTGCTGTCTTGATAATGAAATTGTCGCATCAAAGGGTAATAGGCAGCCGCGTAGTAATTGGTGTTGTACGCCATGTTGAAGCCGAATTGAAGTTTTGCTTTGTTTTTAAAAATATTTAAACGATAAAAAATGTCCGCTTTACCCGCAAAAATGGGAACTTGAATCTCTTTTGCGTTGGAATACTGCAAGTAGACGTTGGCAGTTAATCCGAACCCTTTCATATAGAATGGAGCGAACAGATGAAGTTGGAAAATATTGGCGTATTTATCTAATAATAAGGGTGTTAAGTCTTTATTTAATATGACATAATTGTGTAACATAAAGTAATTAAATTCGGCGATATAACCTTTTCTTTTCCAAAATGTCGAAAACCGCAGCACATTTTGCTTGCTCCACGAATTGTGCCAAAAATGGTGATTGCTGACAAAGCGCGTGAGATAATAGTCCGGCGACAAATAGTAAAAGTCAATTTCTGCGCCAATAAAGTGTCTGTTTTTCCGATTGATAGCCCACGAAATCTCGGCATTTGCATTCAAGTCATTCTGCTGGTACCCTCCTAATGTATAGTAGATTTTTGCTTGAATGTCCATCACGGAAAAAAGCCGCGTGTGCATTTGTGCAAAAGGAATCATTGCATGTCCGATGTAACTCGATTTTTCGCTGTGGGTATATTCGTAGGTCACACCACCGCTGAAACGGAAGAAGTATTTTTCATTCTTATTTTCTTTAAATGGCTGAAATGAAGACCATTGAATAGTATTTGATAAAGTATAAAACTGCATAGTGTCTAACGTCGAATCCGATGCAAAAAAGAAAATGTTCTGATAATAAGCGGAATCAGGATTTATATCCATATAATTGCTACGCTGCTGTTTAAACTGAAAAGTGTGCATGAGCGTTCCCCAATAGTTGTTTTTTTTCTTATTATTGGCTTTCGATTTAAAATTGACATATTGTTGGAAAAGTAAGTCGTTGGTCAGCAATTTGGAACTAGCATTGTAAAGTTTCATGTTGTAACCTTGCAGATTATTAACGGTTTGGCTGATATAATCATTGGCGTTTACCAACCCGCCGTTTTCTTCCAAGTTAAAATAATTGACGATGTAGCCGAACCTAAATCCGTAAATTTGCGATGGAATTTCGTAATTGACCAAGGCATCAAATACAATATTGCTGGATCTTTGATGCGTAAAGTACCCGTCATTGTTATAACCGCGCAAATTGACTGCAATGGTGGCTTGGTCTTTGATGTTTTGCGCGTGCGTGGCGTAGAACGTATTTTCCGTGGCGATCCCGTAGGTAAACGCTAAATTTGTGTAAGAAGTCTTTAATTTATAATACTTTAAATCTTCTTGTTCTTTGTAATATAATGGATATGAATTGGTGAAAAGCGAAAAACCCGCTTCTTTTTTAAACGAAAAATTAATGGGATGGTGCGCTTGTCCGTATGTTCCCAAACTTTGGTAAATGTTTTGGGTTTGATTCAACGGGTCATATTGACCAATTAGACTCATCGTTGTATCAATTTCTTGATAATCAATGGGTTTAAAGAATAATTTACCACAGTCGGTAAACGATACCGGCATGTATGCGGGGGAAATGGCAGCCGCCGAATCAATGGTATGCGTAAAAGGGTCATCATTTTTTTCATCTTCTTGACCGTATAATACAGTCATGGAAAAATAAATACCGATGGAGAAAATGAATAAACGGCTCAGCTGCTTCATATTTTTGTCCTATTTTTAGAAATGAAAACCAACCATCAGGTTGAGAAATGAGGGCTTGATGGAAGGGCGGTCGGCAAAAAACGGTTTGAGGGATTGTTTGAATGCTATATCAAAAGTAAAAAACTTGATACGTATTCCCACGCCGGCGGTAAATAAAAATTGATGCGCCGTTAAGTTGTTTTTTCCGTAATTGATATCGTTTTTGCTGGTGTGAATCAGGGGTTGATATAAGAAGCCGACATTCGGAAGGAAGGCAAATTTCTTCCCAAGTGATATTTGCCCGACTACTTTTAATGGTATTTGTAGATAGCGGCTTTCAACGGTTTCTGTGCCGAGTAAGATGCCACCGTTCGGCGTATGAGCGTCATATCTGCCTTTAAAAAACATATAGTTCAGTCCGATTTCACCAAAAATAAATTTGTAGCCGGCGCGGAAACAAAAGCCGAAAGTTCCGGAAAGAAGTCCGTTTAAGTGGTCATAATCAGATAATTGTCTCGAAGTGAGCGACAAATCGGTGCCCAGTTTAAACCCTATATGAGCAATATCAGGAATATCAAGCCAGGCCTTGGCGTGCGTGATTTGATGTTTGGTAGAGAGCAAAGAATCGTTCACGGCTGCCCAAGACGATGTGGAAACTATTAGCAGAAAAGTAATGGCAATAAGTGGGCGAAAATTATTCATCGGCACTTTTTTTATGATTAAAAAGATTCATGGTTTGTGTGGCGCCGGCAGTGGTGAACGAGAGTATCATTTCGGTTGCCGTTTCGATAGCAGGTTCAACAATTTTGAGTTCGGCTTTTGAAAAACGCCCTAATACATATTCAATTTGGTAGCCTTGTGCAAAGTCGTGCCCAATTCCGAAGCGAAGGCGCGGGAAGTTGCTATGCCCAAGTGTTTCAATGATGTGATTGATGCCGTTATGCGTGCCGCCGCTCCCTTTGGTGCGCATCCGAAGTGACCCCAACGGTAGATCAATATCATCGCAAATGACTAAAATATTCTCTGCCGGAATCTTTTCGCTTTCCATCCAATAGCGGACGGCTTTTCCACTTAAATTCATAAATGTAGTCGGCATGATTAAAATCAACGAGCGACCTTTGTACTTACCTTCAGCGATATATGCATGGCGACTGCTTTGAAAACTAACCGATAATTTCTTGGCAAATGAATTAACTACTTCAAAACCAATATTATGACGCGTTCCTGTATATTGTTCTTCGGCATTTCCCAATCCGATTATTAAAAATTTACGACAATTCTCCACTTTTGCTTTTTTAGTTTGCAAAAGTATAAAAAAAAATGGAAGGGTGGTGTTTGTTATAATATTTTTATTATTTTTGCGGTTTGAAATTATAACAACGTTAATAAATAGAAAAGTATGAAAAAGTTTGCCGTTTTGTTTTATATCATAGCTACTTGTACATTATTAGTATTTTGTGTACAATGTAAGAAAGATGAAACTTGTGGTGTAATTATTCGGGTGCATCGAACTACTACTGGAATTGATACGGGAGCTGTCGTTCCAAATGCGTACATTAAAATCGGTTTAGAAGAAAATTATGCCGATTTTGCCAAAGCAGAGGGTTATACTGATGTAAACGGAGTTTTTACTCATACTTTTCAATATGAAGCTTTGTTAGGAGTTGCTGTTACCTGCGAAATTATTGAATTAGACACCGCAGGAAACGTGATTTTTCAGGAGAATCTTGCCGGTGCCGACAAGGTTAAATTGGAACCCGGGGAGGCGGTTGAAAAAGTAATCTTAGTTTCACCAATGTAATTATTTTGAAACTCACAAAGCATAGTTGGCTATTTCTATTTATCGCCTGTTTGATTGCAGGATTTTTTATTGTTTATAATTTTTTTAATCCGCGTTATCCTGATAAAGTGATAAATGAAGGCGCGTGCTATGTGGAAAATAAGACCAACAAGTTATCCATTTTGCTCTACTGTAATTCCTCCGATTATTTTTTGTATAAAGGAATGCCCATCGGTTTTCAGTATGAACTACTCAAAATGATGGGTAATTCATTGGATATGGAGATATCCATTACTTATAGCGATTCCCCGGATTTTATCAAAGAGCACTTGCATGGTTCTGATTACGACATTATTGCCATCGATGTGGATTCTACCGAACTGGGGAAGAGAAGTCTCGTATTTTCACTATCTCATTCTTCCTCTTATCCTGTTCTTGTTCAGCGCATTGAAGATGAATCCGCTTCTTTGAGAAAAATACTGTATGTGCCGGCGCACTTCCCGGGAACGATTGTATTGGATTCTATCCCCGGTGACGATGAGTTTGTAATTATGCGAAGCAGCACAATGGAAGCGGACGAGATGTTCGGATTATTACAAGATGGCAAAATTCATTATTTGGTATCGGATTACAATACGGCAATTACATTGTTGCCGTTTTATTCTGATTTAAAAATAAGCAATCAAATTGGTGCGACTTATCGAAGAAAATGGATTTTGAACCCTGCTAATAAGAAAATTAATGATTTGATTAATAATTGGTTGACTAATTTTAAGCAGACCGCTGATTATCAAAAATTGTGTACCAAGTATTTTTCGCCGAAATCCAAATTCTTACACAATGCCTCTGTCGAAAAACGACATGGAAGGATTTCTCAATATGATAAAATCATCAAAAAATATGCAAAAAAACAGCATCTTGATTGGCGTTTTGTTTCTTCGATTATTTTTCAGGAATCTCGTTTTACTTCCGATGGGCTTGGCGTTGGCGGGAGTTTCGGAATTATGCAGCTGATGCCTGAAACCGCTGCCCGTTATGGGATTGATAGTACTTCCAATATCGAACAACAATTATGGGCAGGCATCCAATTAATATCTTTTTTAAATAAGCTGTTTATTGATATTGAAGATGAAATGGAGCGTTCCTATTTTGTCGCCGCTTCTTATAATGCCGGTCCCGGGCATATTATAGATGCTTGTAATTTATGTCGAAAGTTTGGGGATAATTACCAACTTTGGGAGAATGTTAAGGTCTATCTTGCTTTGAAGTCAGAAAAGGAGTTTTACAACGACCCCGTGGTCAAAAATGGCTATTACCCGGGCAGACATACCATTCGCTATACGCAGCAAGTAATGGAACGTTATCAAGCATATAAGATTACTTTACCTCGCTGATAATATCTTCGATGGTTAGTTTTTCCTGTTTCCCCGTTTTCATATTTTTTAATGTGAAAATATGCTGTTGCATTTCGTCCTCGCCTGCCATAATTACAAACGGAATCCCTTTGTTGTTGGCATAAGTCATTTGTTTCCCAATCTTGGCGTGGTCGGGATATATCTCGGCAGTGATACCGGCGCGTCTCACTTTTTGCAGTGCCGGCAACGCATAAAACTCTTCCACTTCCCCAAAGTTGACGAAAAGTACTTGAATCGGATTTTCCAAGGCAGGCGGGAAAAGTTGCAACTCTTCCAAAACATCGTAAATACGCTCTGCACCGTATGAAATGCCCACACCAGACATGTTCTTTAATCCGAAAATGCCGGTTAAGTTGTCGTACCGTCCGCCACCGGAAATACTACCAATGCTGACCTCTTTTGCCTTGACTTCAAAAATGGCTCCGGTGTAATAATTTAATCCGCGTGCCAAAGTGATGTCTATTTCGATGTCATTGTTGATATTCAACAATTTAGCATATTGCAACATCGTCCGAAGTTCATCTACGCCTAAATGTCCGATTTCAGAATGCGCTAATACGCTGTCCAATAATTCAATTTTGTCATCATTGTCCCCGCAAAAATCAAAAAACGGTTGCAATTTTTCGATGGCTTGTTCCGACAAACCGCGTTGCATAAGTTCTTGACACACTTTCTCTTTCCCGATTTTATCCAACTTGTCAATGGCGGTGCAAATGTCGATAACTTTTTCGCTTTCGCCTACTATTTCAGCAATGCCGGATAATATTTTGCGATTATTGACTTTGATGGTAATGTCAATACCGAATTTTTGAAAAATCTCGAAAGTAATTTGCATCAATTCGGCTTCGTTGAGTAGTGATTCGCTGCCGATAACATCTGCATCGCATTGATAAAACTCTCTGTATCTGCCTTTTTGCGGACGGTCGGCGCGCCAAACCGGTTGCATTTGATAGCGTTTAAAAGGGAAAACAATTTCGTTTTGGTGCTGTACCACGAAACGCGCAAAAGGTACAGTTAAGTCGTAACGCAGCCCTTTTTCGCAAATCTGTGATGCCAAGCGGGTAGGGGATGGTTCTGCAAAGTCCACCTTTTCGGTAAAATCGCCGGAGTTTAATATCTTGAATAACAGTCGGTCCCCTTCTTCCCCGTATTTGCCCATGAGTGTACATAGATTTTCTATTGCCGGTGTTTCAATGGGAAGGTAGGCATGATTTTCAAAAACAGTTCTGATGGTTTGGAAAATGTAGTTGCGGCGCATCATCTCTGTCGGAGTGAAGTCGCGAGTCCCTTTCGGTATCGATGGTTTCATAGTTGCCATAGTCTCTTATTTCTTTTGATTTTTTTTGTATGCCATCATCTTTTCGTGTTGCTCGATAAACCCCTGAATCGTGTTCATCTCAATTCGTTTGTTGAGAATGATGTAATTATTTTCATCTAAAATGAACATGGCAGGATTGCCCGATTCATAGATATTGAATAAATCCAAGTAATCGACATTGGCTTTGTTGCCGCCAACATTGATCCACGGGTAATTCTGATCTTTGACGTATTTTTTCCAACGCGGAATATCGGCATCGTTTCCAACGCCATAAACGTCAAAGTTGCGCTTCCCGATGTTTTCCAATGAATCATAAATAACTCTCAACTTTTCCGATTCTTTCTTACAAGTTGGACAATCGGGATCATAAAACCATAAAATGACATATTTCTTTGAATGATTGTAAGAAGAGTGCCATTTGGTTATATCATCGGTTAAACTTGTGTCGGGAATAATTAACTCGGCAGCTTTTTTTCCGATGAGCAGCGGTTCCAAATGTTTAACCCTCTTTTCGTATTTGCGAACCAAATCTTCATCCATCCACGTGCATTTGCCTTGCAACTGATTGTTTTTCGCAACGTGGACAAATACGGCATCGTGACCTAACACTTTACTGGTTTCGAAGTTATAGGTAATCCAATCTACCATATAACGATACATTAATGTATCAGTGGTGGTCTTTCCGATGATCATATCCACATATTTATTGATGGTATCTGCCTCTTGATATTGCAGGGCTTTGTTGAAATAATCTTTCATTTTTGGTTCCATTAATGGGGTAAAAATGAGCCGGCTGTCCGATAAATCAATGTTATCCCAATAGTGGGTTAAATAGTAGCGGGCTTGAAAAGTGGAATCAATGGTACCGTCTGCTTTTACCGGCGGGTCAGGCACGACAATGGCGCGATAGGCTTTTTGCATCTTGGAAAACAGATAGTCGGGATTCCGGCTGATAAGGGATTTGATGAAATCTTCCATCTCTTTATTTAACTCCGTAATCTTGTTTTTATAAAACTCAACACTATCTTTATTTCCGGATTTTTCAAATGAATTATATGCCGTGCGGTACGCCGACATTCTTTTTTGTGCCGTCACTGTTTGTTTTTGAAAAGCGTGTAACTCAAGATTTTCGGGGGAATTGATAAAAATGATGTTTTCCACATTGCCGATGGTGTCGCATTGAACAGAAAAGTTCTGATTTTTATCCATGACAAAATCGAGGTATGGGCGATGTTTCTGACTGACTAATTTGTATAAGCCGCCTTGATAGGTTTTGTCGCCCTTAAATATAAATTGTCGTGTATTACCTTGTTTATTAGCAACTTTTGCAGAGTCTTGGAGAATTAGTTTTTCTCGGTAATAGACGGCTAAGAAAACCATTTCATCTTGTGAATTTTGAATGGTAAAAGTAATGTCATGACCTTTGGTGGTTGAATTGACTTTTTTCTGAGCTTGGGTGGTAAATGGGATCAACAACAAGATCGCCAAAGTAATGAATACTGTTTTTTTCATGTTATCAGTTTTTATTGTTTTTTTATTCTATGGTTGCGTGAAATTTTAAAAATTTTTCCAGCTCGTCTAACGAAAAATGTTGCATAATTATTTTATGTTTATCATCAATTAAAAACGAAGCCGGTGTGGTGAGTAGGTCGAAATAATCGACAAAATCGTAGTTCGGCTCGCCCATTCCGTAACAGGTATTAATCCACGTGAGTTGCATTCGTTCCAAACTATTTTCCCATTTCGTTGTATCTTCCGTGATTGCGACAGCAAAAACTTCAAAGTTGTAATTTGTGGCATGTTCCAAATAGAAAGTATGAAGCAGCGGAGTTTCTGTCAGGCAGTCTTCGCAGTCCGGGTCCCAGAACCACAGAACCGTGTATTTTTTGGTAATATTTTGTGTGCTTTCTATTTGGTGAGACGAGTTATATGCCGATAAAACAGGAACTTCCGCATCGGGGAGCAAATGTCTTTTCCGCGTTACCGTATTTTTTAATAATCGCGCATTGTTCTCCGAAAGAAAATGACAGTAGCCCTCTTGGCAATAATTGTCATACAAAAATACCAAAACGGCATCGTTGGAACTATTCCCATCGGTGTTGAAATGTTTGATCATCCATTGCAAAAAATATTGTCCGATTTCACTTTCTTGGTCACAAAGTTTGAAAAAATGTGCGATTTTATTTTCTTGCAAATGAATGTTATCGTGAATATTGGGAAGTGTTTCGGAAAAATAGCCGATTACCAATTGATGAAAAAAAGGATGTCGCAACATCCGGGAATCCTGCAAATTGACATCATCAAAATAATTATCTATCGTCAATTCCTTTTCGGGATTTAACTTGTACAAATTCATTTGGCAGTAATGGGACAACAAACTTTCCGGCGAAATTTGAATAAAACGTTCAATATAACGCTCTTTTTCGTTCAAGGTTTCTGTCCGGTTTAATACTTTTTGAAACTCAAAAAAGGCTTGATTTTCAGGCGAATCTTCTGCCGTCTTATCTCCTTTGTTAAGAATAATTGTAAAATCCCGATGAAAGTCGATAATCAAGTCGGTGTATAGTTCATTTTTTGCATTAACTATTTCATAATAACCATCTTGCAAGATAGCTTTGTTTCTAAAAACAGCTTGGTTTTTACTAATTTTTGCGCTATCCACCAGAATGGGTTCCGCTCCGCAGCTTCCTTTTAAGTATAATTGTTCGTCTGTCGTTGGAGGTAATAAAACCTTGATATGGTAACCTTTTGGTTGGGAAAATAGCATCAAAGAGCTGCCGATGATGAAGAGTGTGAGTACGAAAGAATGTCGATTCATTACCTTTTTGATTAAGCGTGCAAAATTACATAAAGTTTTGTAAAAGACGTAATATAATTGAAAATGTTGCATCGTTTTTTATGAAGAATAACTATGCAGTCCCGTGAAGAAAAAATTAACTCCGAAGTAGGTCATTAAAAGACTTAAAAAGGCAATGATTAAGTATAAATGATAAAAATGAGGTTTTTTGAAGGCAGGAAAAATATCTTCGTGAAGTGGTAAAGCGTAGATTAACAATGTGATAAAAGCCCATACTTCTTTCGGATCCCATTGCCAATAACTTCCCCAAGAAAGATTTGCCCAAAATGAACCGGTAATGATCCCGATTGCCAGCAACCCGACGGAAGGATATAGAAATAGTTTAGAAATGATTGTAAATCTGTTAGTTACATCACCTTTTATTTTTTTTGAAAAATGTAAAAACGGCGCCATAACGGAAATCATAAAAATAAATCCCAAACAAGCATAAGCGACCATCATCACTGAAACATGGAGGGTCAGCCACGGTGAATTTAACACCGGACTGAGCGAAGTAATCTGCGGATTCCCCATTTTAATGGAACATAGCAGCATGGTAAACCCCGTCAGCAGAAAACCCCCCAAGGGGATTATTTCGTGAATTTTCCACAATAATAGACTTAAACTTGTGATAATCAAAGCAATAAATAACAACGTTTCGTACCCGTTGCTGAGAGGAATGTGTCCGGAAAGATACCAACGGGTGATCCAATGGGCAGAAATAATCAGCCACGAAACAACCATCATGCCAAAAAGAATTATTAAGAATAAACTGCTTCTTTTGGGGGTAATGTGGTGCCAAATGATATACAAAAAAGCTATCAATGCACATAACAAGTTGATAATGAATAATATCTTCTCTGTGCGAAAGCGGTTGAAGATGAGTTCGATTTTGATTTTTTGTGGTGAAATTATGCCTGTTCCGGCATTTTTATGCTGAAAATCAGTTAATTCGTGAATGGTTGTGCTAAAACTATTTCCATTTTGTTGATGAACGGCTTGGGTCAAAAGGGGAAAGAAATGGTAAATGAAAGTGCTGTCGTTTGCGGAGATGCCCGCGCAGTGGCAGTTTGGGGGCAGCCATTGCGAACCGTGTGGAAACAAAAGGAGCGGGTTGCCGGCGCGAAGTTGCTGCACAATTCCCAATTTCTCTTCCACTTTTTCAATCTCTTTTTGAAAAGGAACATCTTTGTTATCTAATTTATAATCACCATTTTGTGAAAAGAAATCGCTGAGCTTGGCGTACTTTTTTACGTGCAGATATTTTCGCATTGCGCGGTCTGGAATTTTAAAAATCGGTTCCGAAAACCAATCTTCCGGGTAGAAAACCCAGCCTGCAACTACCTGAACCGCGTCGAAATCCTTATACTCTTTTTCTCCATATAATTTGTAACATACATCATTACAGTACGTTTCAAAGGGACAAATTCTGCCGTTGTATTGCATGGCAACTGCGCCCAACTCTTTTGATTGAGACTGAGAAATGGTGCGTTGCGCCCATAACGAATGGCTTGCCGGGGCGAGTAGTAGGAACAACAAAATCGATAATTCTTTGATTAACCGACGGTATTTTCCTTTTTTTTGAAATAAATAAAATACAAATGAGAGAATAAAAAGGACGTATCCGCAATAGATGATGGGAATGCCATACGGGTCGTAATTGACTTTGATATGCGTGCCTTTGCCATCGGGGTCGTAAGACATTTGGTAAAAACGGTACGACTGATATTTAAAAATCCGATTCATGGAGACTTGCGCCGTTTCGGTTTTATTTTCGTCGATTATCCGAAAAGTGCTGACAAAGTCGGAGGGGGTTTGTGTGCCGGAGTAGTTGTTTATCTGAAAGTTAGTAAGTTTAACCTGAAAGGGGAGTTCCAAGCCGACGGTTTCGTTTTTGCCGTCAAGTCGTAAGTGCAAGGTGCCTTTTTGCGAAGTCAGAAAAGTGCATAATGCGCCCGTGAGTATCAAGCAAAAGGAAATATAAATTGCTAATACGGCGTAATTTTTGTTGGTTTTGAAACGGTTGAAAAAGATTATTAAACCCAAAATGATGAGTATAATCCAAAATGTTGCGAACAGTGGGGATTGATAGATGTGTCCAGAGACGAAATCTGTACCTTTTATTTTTTCAAAAAGGGTGGCAGCTGCCAAAAGCAAAATTGCGCTTACCCAGAATAGAACCAAGAAATGATGAAGTTTTTGTCTCATAATGAAGTCGCAAAATTACAAAAGATTTTAAAATAGCGTGGGGCGTGAAGGATATTTCAAAATAAGTGTAAATTTGCGCGTTTAAAAATAATGATTTGAAATCAAGGAAGAATAGGCATTTGTTTGCTCTAAAATTGTGGGTTGACAGGAATTTTGGAAACAATAATACCATTTTGTTGCTTAGTTTTTTTATTGGTGTTTTGGGTGCCACTGCCGCGATTGTGATAAAAAATCTCCTTCACTTTACTACTACGTTGTTGAGTACAGCCTTTCCGGAAGCTCAATTAAACTATTTTTATTTGGCATTTCCGTTTGTGGGGATTATTTTGACGGTTTTATATGTCACTTTTTTTGTAAAAGATGATATTAATCACGGGGTCAGTATCGTATTGAATTCCATCGGCAATTATAACGGCAAGTTGCGGCGTCACAATATTTATACGTCGATGGTGGCAAGTAGTGTCACGGTGGGCTTTGGCGGTTCGGTGGGATTGGAAGCCCCCATCGTATTGACGGGGTCGGCAATTGGTTCAAATTTTGCCCGCTTGTTTAATCTCTCTCACAAGAATACGATTATTTTGTTGGCGTGTGGTTCGTCAGCGGCAATGGCTGCTATTTTCAAAGCTCCCATCGCGTCCATTGTTTTTGCCATTGAAGTTTTAATGCTGGATTTAACGTCCGCTGCCGTGGTCCCGTTGCTTATTTCAGCAGCTACCGGAACCATCTTGTCATTGCTTTTTTTGGGTGAAGGGGTTATGCTGACGCAAGCTCCTACTTCACCCTTCAATATTGCCAATGTCGGAATTTACCTTATTTTAGGTATCGCTGCCGGTTTGGTATCGGTCTATTTTTTGCGTACCTCCCGCTTTATAGAAAAACTTTTCCATAAGCTAAAAAATAAGTATGTAAAAGTTGTAATCGGAAGTTTGATCCTGGGTGGCTTGATATTTGTGTTTCCGGTTTTTTATGGCGAAGGGTATGAGAGCATTACGATGCTGATTGACGGTAAACGTGAGCTGTTGCTGAACAATTCTCCTTTTTTTTCTCTCTTGGTAAATAATCATTTTGTCTTTATCCTTTTTATCGTGGGTATCGTTTTCCTGAAAGTCGTGGCAATGGCAATTACGAACGCAGCCGGCGGCGTTGGGGGCGTTTTCGCTCCGTCCTTGTTTGTTGGTGCTTTCCTCGGCTTCCTAATCGCCGAAGTACTGAATCACAATTTTGGCTTCTCATTTCCCATTGCCAACTGCGTGCTGGCGGGAATGGCGGGCGTAATGGCGGGCGTCATGCACGCCCCTTTGACCGGCATCTTTCTCATCGCTGAATTGACAATCGGCTATAACTTATTGATTCCCTTGATGATAACATCTTCGATTTCATACGTCACTTCCAAAATGTTTGAAAAACATTCCGTTTATACCAGACGATTGGCGGAAAAAGGTAAGTTGAAAACACATAACAAAGATAAATTCGCTGTTCACAAAATTGATTTTATGAACCTGCTGGATACCAATATAACTTCCGTGCCACTCCATGCTTCTCTGCGGACTTACGTGTCCAAAATTGAGGAAAGCAAACGAAATATTTTTGTTGTATTGGACAATGAACAGAGATTTTCCGGTTTGTTGCTAATGGATGACCACAGAGATGTGATTTTTAAACAGGAATTATATGATTTAGTGATGGTTAAAGATTTGTTGTACACTCCCGATGTCGTCGTTTACGATACCGATACTGCGGAACAAATGGTGGCGAAATTTCAAAAAACCAACAATTTTAATTTGCCGGTTTTGACCAATGATAATAAATATGTGGGATTTCTGTCGCGGGCAAAAGTCTTGGGCGCTTATAAAGATGTAATTGTCGCTGAATCAGACGACTAACCTCTGCCTCTTTCGTAATAATAAATTCACCTTATTTTTCGTTTTTATTTTGTCTTTTTATGAAAAAAAGAATGTTGATATTTTATTCATAATAAAATATATAGCTCATTTCTCTTTTATAATTTTGTAATTAATATTAAACTGAAGAATAGTATCTATGAAAAAATCAATTTTAAGAGGTAGTTTTGTTTTTTCTTTGCTACTTGGCATGGTATCTTTATTTGCCCAACGCCCCGTCATTTATGATTCGCCGGCGTATGAATATAACACCGCATTAGAACTTTTTCAAAAAAAACAATATGGCTCTGCCCAAGAATATTTTAAGTATGTATATGAGAATACTACTGACAGACAATATGATATGAAATCAAATTCCTATTTTTATCGGGGGGTCTGTGCTTCTTTGCTTGAAAACGAAGACGCGGCGTTCTTGTTAAAAGACTTCATTCGGAAATATCCCATTCATAGCTTTGTTCCCGATGCCCATTTTTATATTGCACGTTTTTATTTTGCCAAAAAACAGTATAAAAAAGCACTCGAAAACTTCAAGGAAATTGACGAAAGAAACATTAAAACTGAGGATTTGGCAGAGTACAATTTTAAAAAAGGATATGCTTTTTTAGTTGCAGAGGATTACGATGAGGCAAAATATCTCTTTCGCGAAGCCCGAAAATATGATGGACAATATCAACAAAAAGCCGTTTATTATCTGGCACATATTGCCTACGAAGAAAAACAATATGAGGCTGCTTTAAACGATTTCTTAACCCTTCAAAATATCAAAGAATATGCCGATGTCGTTCCGTTTTATATCACTCAGATTTACTTTATTCAAGGTGAGTATGAAAAAATCATCGCTTCCATTCCCGAATTAAAAACACAAAATGCCGATAAAATGGAATTGAACCGGATTATCGCGCTATCTTATTATAATTTAGGAAAATATAATGAAGCAGTTCCTTATATGAATGACTTTATCAATCAGTCCACAACTCAAAAAGCAGGGGCTTCCGAACCCGGCAGAAGCGACTTGTACGCCATCGGTTATACCTTCTATAAAACCCGTCAGTATTCGGACGCTGTTACCTATCTTTCTAAAGTAACTGATAATGAAGATGCCATGACGCAAAATGCCTATTACGTCATTGGCGATTGCTATTTAAAACAAGATAAACTAAATTTAGCCACCCAGAACTTTTTTGAAGCTTCAAAGTTCGATTTCATTCCTGAAATTCAAGAAGATGCGCTTTATAATTATGCTAAATTACAATATCAAACCGCTTCGGTCCCGTTCAGCAGTGCCATCAAAGCCTTGGAAGATTATATCAATCGCTATCCCCATTCTACTCGCAGTGAGGAGGCAACTACCTATTTATCAAAGATTTATGCTTCTACCAAGAATTATCGCGAAGCCATTAGCTCTATTGAAAAGATCAACAGCAAAAGCCCCGCTTTGATGAAATCATATCAACGTTGTACTCATTTTAGAGCCCTGGAACTGATTAATAATCGCGAATATAAAAATGCGGTGAAGATGATTGAAAAATCCATGATTTATCCGTTAGACCCGACCATTCAATTTGCCAACCTCTATTGGAAAGCAGAATCTGAATTTAGAGC
>Ga0209099_1002405_pt1 | contig 16530 bp, 11 predicted proteins | sample AD_JPNHW2_MetaG_FD_184430 | JGI IMG/M metagenome (GOLD analysis project Ga0209099, IMG submission 184430) | Active sludge microbial communities of municipal wastewater-treating anaerobic digesters from Japan - AD_JPNHW2_MetaG (SPAdes) (version 2) | ecosystem: Engineered > Bioreactor > Anaerobic... | reverse complement strand
ATCATAATTTAAAATGTCCAGTAACCACCATTCCCATCAAGCAATGTATCCCAAGACTCGATAATTCCTCTGCATTCACTAACTTCATCAACCTCTTCTGACCATTTTATCGCATTTTCCAGATGCGGTCTTATTTTTGGTTCCAAGGCAGATATTGCTTCCTGTTTCATTGAATTAAAAAAGTCATTAAGGTCATTTTCCTTTGCTTTAAAATCTCCATCCCCTGCTGCTTTTATGATGTATTCCGTCGATTCATTAATTGATTGTTTCAAATATGGCAATGCTTCTTGCGGCTTGTTGTCTGCCATATAAAATTTTGCCAATTGAAAAAACCCTTCGGTAAGATTTTTATCAACAGAAATAGCTTTTTTTGTGTATTTTAAAGCTTCGGGAAGTTTTCCCTGAACATAGGCGCTCCAACCGGCAGACAAATATGCTTTTGCGGCAGATTTAGGTTCATCAATCTCCGCATATCGGGCAGCAAGTAAAAATTCTTTTTCAGCTTTTTCGGGATCAACAAGGTCAATATCACAATCATAAAACCCAAGACGAATGACCCCAATCATATTGTGGAAACGCCACTCCTCTTCATATCCAGCGGAAGTTTGGTCTCCGTTTACTGCTTTCTCAAGTCGTTTCAAGGCGTTATCATAAAGTTTTTTTCTGAAATTTTCTCTTGCGATCTCAAATTGATTATATGCCCATGTCTGAACAGGAGTTTTAGCAATCCGGATTAGCCTGTCAAGAGATTCGTTCATTCCTTCCATGTGAGTAATCATATTGCTGAAACCCCACTGAAAAGCGGAATTCATATTTCCAATTTCACCAGCAACAGCATTCATTCGGTCTGCAACCATATTAAATCCAGATCCGAGATTGGAGTTAAGTTGATCAAAAACACCATCTATTGACGATCCCAAACTATTAAATCCAGTTAGAATGTTGGTGGTCTGAGAAGAAATTGCATTTATCATCGATTTTGCGGATTCTCTATGCGATGAGTCCAAATCATTAGTGATGCTTGACCGTTGTATATATTCTTTCCAACTTTCACCGGAAACGAAATTCCATCCTGTTGTCATTTTCCTCTCCCGAACAAACAAATTCAATTAAAAACCGTTGAAATCCTATTCTTTATCAATTTTAGCCAAAATTTTGTTCAGAGCAGACTTTATCATATTGTTTACAACCTTTGAATTCTTAAAGATTTTAACAAAAGATGGCGATGTTGCATAATAAACTCTGATGAAAAGTCTGCCAGCAACACTTTTCTTGAGAACCTCATCCCTGAAACGACGAAAAGCCAGAACCTCTGGTGCATCGTAATCACCATAGACCATTGTGGCGATGTAACAACCACCACCGCCTCTTTCAGCTATTCTTTCTCCAGCCTCAAAACCATCAAGTTTTGATATAGCTTTTTCATGACCTTGTTCAGCAGCCATTCTGCAATATCTTGCTGCCTCTTTCCTATTCTTTTCCACTCTTCCCATATAATAAAATTCAGCCACTTCATATTGAGCATCAGCATCGCCATTATCTGCAGCTAATTTAAACCATTTAAAGGCTTCCTCATCATTATGTTCATTTTCGTAATAAATAAATCCTAAAACGCTCTGAGCCCCAGAGTTTCCGCCCTCAGCTGCCTTTAAATAATATTCTTTGGATTTTTTGCTATCTCCTTTGCTGCTATAATACATTGCTAAATGAACATAAGCTTTTATATTTCCTTGTTCAGCAGCCATAGAATAGTATTTGATAGCTTTTTCAAAATCATTTTCCTTAAAACGAAAATGATCACCCAATCTCATTTGCGAATCAACATCTCCATTTTCTGCCTTAATTTCAAGCTGCTTTAATTCTTCGCTCATTTTGATTTCCCTCAATTATACGGTTTTGTTTTTATCCTCAATAAAACGGTTGCTGGGTTTCAATATCATAATAAAATTTTTTAATTTACGAGCTATCTATTGCGATTATATTTTGCAAATTCTGACATCCAAAAATTTTCTCTTATTGCTTTTGCCAAGTTGACAAGACCCTCGTCATTTCCGCCAAATTCAGCAGCAAAATTAAGTAGATAATTTTTTGCTGTTTCGGAATCACCACATATGTAATTCGCATAACTTTTTTCAAAGAAACGAACATCTTCTGATTTTCCGGTGGCAGCTTTTTTAATTCCCTGTGTAGCAGCATTAGCAGCCATGCTAAAAAGCTTTCCACCCAAACCTTTATTATTCCACTTTTCTTCTTCATACTCTGCTTTAGATTCAAGTTGGGAGTTAAATTGATCAACAAATTTATTGTATTCCACTAAATCTTTTCTGCCTATTTGGATATTGCTAACACGCATGTTTTCTGGAATACCGCTTGCTTCTTCTTGCAATTCATATGCAATAAAGAACACACCAAGGATTTCTTTTACAGGAAAATCGTGTGCCTCGTATTTGGCGCAATCATATTTTTCGGATATTTCTTTAGCAACCTCCAGATATTTCTTTTTAACTTCATCATTGTTTTTTATCATTTTCTGTGCACTCTCGAATACACTGTCTGTAATTCTCACATGATGAATTCCACCTGGTTTATAGCTTTTTGAAAAAAGTCCCATTGTTTGCCTCCTGTTTTTATTTGTTATAAACTGACGCTTCAGCAATTTTCATTGCATCCGATGCTGAACTTGCTTTGCCAACTTGTGTCCATCCTGCAAAAGACACATATACACATTTGTCACTTGAATTCCATTTGACTTCAAAACTTTTCCCTGACGAACCGCCTTTAACCTTGCCGATAATTGTTGCACTCATGATTTTCTCCATGAAATTGATAAAAATCCATCAAACAATAATGCTTTTACTCATGAAAACTATATTCCATTATCCGTAATAATAATATCTCCTCCTATACCATCGCGATTTTGAACCTGTAAAACTAAATTATCAACTATAGTTTGAGAAAGATCTGTGTTATATGAAATTCTAAATGTTCCTCCTACAAAAGATAAAGAAGATAAATCAAATGATTCGAGATTAAAATTGCCCAATATTTTAAAATAAGTAATACCCCCTATCTCAAAAGCACCCTCGACTCTTTCCAATGTATTAGCTTCAAAAGACTGTAATGAATCATTCGAGTGCACTATGAAATTTTTATCCACTTTTACAAGAGAATTCATATAAAAATCCTCCAATAAAGCATTGTCATGAATACTTACACTAACAGAAACATGTGAAAGAGCATTAGAATTAAAAGTTAAAAGAACCTTGTTTGAAAATAAGTTCAAGCTACCATTCACTGTTGTCAAAGAATCGTTTATTATAATGCTGATTAAAGAAGCATTAGAAAAAATATCAAAGTTGCCTTCAACAACCGAAAGTTTATTGGTATTAAATGTTGTCAGCAAGGAATTAGAAGAAATAATCAAATCTCCTTCAACCGATGTTAAAAGTGGTGGCAGAATAAAAGAAACTAAGGAACTATTTGAAGAAATTTCAAAATTTCCACCAACAAAATCCAGAGAATCAAATGAAGATTCTTCAAAATCAGGATTTTTGGTTATATTTATGTCCCCATTTACAGAAATCAAAAGATTTAAAAGAAAAGAAGTGAATAATTCGTTGGAATCAACAACAATATCTCCACCGACAGATTCTAACACAGGAAAATCAAAATAGGTAAAACTTACATTGCTTGATATATTAATGCTGCCTGAGACAGTTTGTAATGCCGGTAGATACAGATTAGGAATAGATTCATTATCTACAATATTTATATCTCCAGCAACTTCCAATGATGTCATTTGAATATCTGTTAGAACCCCATTGTTTAAAATATTTATCGCATCTCCAACAACTTTTAAATTTGGCAATGAAATAACATTAATTTTTGAACTATCTATATTCAAAACACCTGTGACAACAGAATATTCACTAATAAAATCTACATCATTCTGTGTCTTTATGTTGAAACCACCAAACCATACATCTTTAATAGAATCTTCATCCTCACCATTACATACATAAGCAGTATCATCCACTTCGTCATCGTCGAGGTAGTTGTCTTTATCATCATCTATTCCTGAGAGAACTTTTACGCCATCATATTCACAGTTTTCTCCTGCGGGTTCATCTTCCGTTCTAATAAGTGAGCTTAAACCATCATTTCCGTCATTCCCATTCTGTCCATTTGTGCCAGAATCACCCTTACAGTCTAAAACATCACAAATGCTGTCTGCATTAATATCCTCTGCTCCAACATCGCAAATTCCGTTGCTGTTAAGATCCCAACAAGAAATACCATCGATTCCCTCAGATCCGTCAGCACCATCTGATCCATTATCTCCATCTGCCCCTTTGCAGTCGAAAGCATCACAAACATCATTGTTATTTGTATCTTCAGTGTCCAAATCACATTCACTATTGCCGTTCAAGTCCCAGCAGGAAAAACCATCAATTCCATCATCCCCATCAATTCCATTTTCACCCGGATATCCATCTTCACCATCATTTCCATTAATCCCTTCATTACCATCAACACCATTACATATATATTCCGTTGCTGTAATTTCATATTCTTCAAGAGTACCATTTTTGTTTTTGTCAACCCCTGCATCAATCTTCTTTCCGCCATTCTCACAGTTTTCTCCGACTGCCTCATCTGTGATGTTAATTAAACTTGATGAACCAACTTTTCCATTTTCTCCGCACCCAGATAGAATAATAGCTAAAACTACCAGGATAACTGTAAAAACATTCTTCATATTTTGCTCCTGAAAATAAAACAATTTGAACGGAACTTATAATGATGGTAAGCTACAAAATTGAAACGGAGTTGTCAAACTTTTACAGTCTATCGTCTACAATTTTCTGAAGTGTTCTGTATTATGCAGTGCGGCGGACTCGACGAATACATCAAAGCAAAACTCGCAGGAAAATAGTCTTTTTTCCAAAATAATTATTCTCAGAATCTGCTACTAAACCTTTGACTTTAAGCAATTAGCTTTTAAAATACTCTCATTCCGGTGTTAAATTTTGATAATTCCAGCGAGGCCAGAATGCCAATAAGATCAATCACTTGTTTTTTCATTCTTTTCTCACTTTGCACCGTTTTTGCTAAAGATCTTGGACCTGACATTTCAGTTTATGACGGTGAAGAGCTGAAATGGGAAGACGGTGCATACGGGTATCATGTTATGTTCAAAAGTCTGCTGGAGCTGAATACAGAGAGTTCAAACATAATATGCAAAGATGAAACGGTAGGAAGCACATATTCTCTTGATCCTTCTCACATTCCGACTGATGCTCTGGTCGAGAGAGCTTTTCTGATCTGGTCAGGAGCAGTTCCGTTTGCAGAGATAGGCGAGCCAACTGACAGTGAAGTAACTCTGAGCTTTATTTCTGAAGATGGAAAAATTACGGAAGATCAAACGATTACTGGAAAAAAAGCTTATAAAGTGTCTGAAGCAGAGGGTTTTGAATTCGATGCCTTCACAGCTACGGATGATCCCACACACAGCTATTTCACCTACAGAGTTGATATTACTGACTTTTTTAAATCAATTCACGATAAAGGTCGTGAACTGGGTCTTGAATTTGACGGATATTCGTTGTATGGAAATTATACAATGAAAGATCTTAAGTGTGCAAGCGATGAAAGTTATCTGAACTCAACCTCTATGGTATCCGGATGGTCAATAATAATGATATACATTTCAAAAGAGATAAGCCCGAAAAAAATATATCTTTACGATGGATTCAAGGCTTACTGGTATGAAGAAAATGAGATCAATGTAACAGGTTTTGAATTTCCAACTGACCCTGAAGTCAGAATAACTCTTGCAACCCATGAAGGCGATCCGAACCTTGTGTCAGTTTATGAAAATGATGATGTCACACTGGCAGGACCTGAAGGCATGCAAGTTCAGGGAGATAATCTCAACTGGCTGTTGATGTATAATGACTGCAATCCGGAAGCATATAAAACCGACGGAATGACACAAATCAATTATATTGAAACTTTCAATTCCGTTTCATCGGTTTACGGCTGGGCTGATACTGAACCGACTTGTATCGGTGGCATTCCACCGGTTTGGGAATATGGAAAAATTGAATATGCAATGGATGTCGACACTTTTGTAATGGATTCAGAAATTGTCGGAGAATATGCGGCACATTTTAATAAAGGGGGAATGTACCTTAATTTGAGAATTGGTGCAAATCAGGATTCAATCATTACAAATTTTATGATTGTTTCAGTTGACACGAAGCATCCGACATTTGATATTCCCGATCAGCCTGAACTTGTCGCCTGCACTCCGGCTAATATTCCCGTCGATCCTGAAAATCCTGACAGCAAATGGTGTGATAACGGACTTCCTCATACTTTTGCGATCAGAATTCAGAACTGGGGTGACGATGTTATGCCCTTAATTTCTGTAAAAAATTCAATTCCTGTAGGCATGGAATATGTTGCAGGCTCAACAGAATATGCTACTGAATTCACTACGGTAAAAGATAAGAAGGTCGCAAAACAATGGATAAAAATCCCTGATAATGCCGGGGTTTTTCCGCTCATTGACGGTTTTAAAGTTGCCGACAATATGGATTTCTGCGGTGCCGATTCAGATTATCTTGTCTGCGAGGATCTCGTCATGGTCAGATTCAGAGCAAGAGTTAAAGATGAAACACAGAAAAATGCTGTAATTGAAAATGTTGCAAGTATTGACACTACAGGTTTCCCGACATACAAGACAAATCTCGGACTTCCTGTGAAACTTAAACTTGCCACAACAGGATGTGTTTCAAATCCAGCAATGATAGATTTTTCAGATTGCGGAGGGACCAAAGGACCGGAAACATGCACGGACGACTCAGATTGCGATGAGGATCTTTGCTGTTACAAAAAAGAAGGAGAGCTTGAAGGGTTCTGTCAAGTGACACCCTGCAGTCCTCGCCCTCTGACTTGCAGAAACGACTACTCAGTTTCAACCGGAAACAGAAATCTGTCAGATGATGTGATTTTCATAACATCCGTTCTGAATCTGGTTATGGGAGAGATAATAGTGCTTCCGTCAATATCAGACAGCTGCACTCTGAAGTTTCAGAAATTCGATGTGAATGTGAAGCTTGACGATGAATTTGTAGAAATTAACAACCCGAAGCTGTACTTCGATAAAAACAATAACGGAGTTGTTGATTATACCGCTTCTCAGGAATCGCCTTTTGCTTATGGAAAGTTCAATAAAGAAAAAGGGTTGATCGAATTTTACACTTTCAGCAGCAACTACTTTGATGCCCGATACTTAAATTCCATTCTTCTTGTGGCGGATATCGGTTACAAAGATGGTGAAAATATTTCAAAAACAGCTTCGTTCACACCGTCAATTCAAACCGGCGGAATAACAATTGTTGACGATGGAGAACCTGAAATCACGGGACTTCCCGTTTCGTTCAGTAAATTTCAGATTCCTCCGGATGACACCTTTGTCATTACAAAAGGAGAGAGCGATTATATTCTTTCCGGAGATCTTTATCACGGAGAATACGAATCCGCAGATATTCTGCAGTTCAAAGCTTTTTCAAAAGGAAGTGATGACAGAATAAAAAGCATAACTTTCACCATCCCTGAAGAAAGTAATGCTGAATTCGGTGATGAGATTTCTTTTCTGTCGTTGTATCTTGATTCTGATAAAAACGGATTCGGTGATGAAGAAATCATTAGAACCGAAAAAACCGATGCCGGAAAATCGCATAAATTTCTTTTAGATATACCTGTTACAGACTCTGTACCCAAGTATTTCACAGTAAAATCGGACATAGATCTTTTCAATGGCGATCATTTTCAAATTCAGATATCTGACATAGAAATTGAATCAGATAAAGAAATCCTCGGACTTCCTGTGAATTCAAAAGAATACAGCTACACCTGCGATCCGGCATATGAAGATTGTCATCGTTTTGGCACACACTCGTGCTTTATCCCGTTTATAGGCTGCTCCGCTTTAATTTTATGAGGTATAAATGTTAAAAAATTCAATCGCCTGTCTTGTTCTGGTTTTGTCGTTTATGACAATTATGTCAGCTAAAAATCTCGGGCCGGATGTTTCTGTCTATAACGGTGAAGAACTGAAATGGGAAGATGGAGCTTACGGTTATTTCGTTATGTTCAAAAGTCTGCTGGATGAAAATGGCGACTGTGTTGAAAGTCAGACTGAAAAATTTTATACTCTTGATGAATCGCTTGTTCCGCCGGATGCTTTTGTCGAACGGGCATTTCTAATCTGGACTGGCGCTCAACCTGTTGATAAATTTGATGAAATCACTGATAGCGAAGTGACATTGCACTATAAGTTCACAGATGGAAATATCAATGAAACTAAGACCGTAACCGCAACCGGATATAAAGTCACAGAGCCGCTTGGATTTGAATTTGATTCGATTATTGAATCTGATGATGCCGGAAGATCATATTTCACATATAGAGTTGATGTTACTGATTTTTTCAAGACGATTCACGAAATTGGTCGTGAACTTGGTGTTGAATCTGACGGAGAGTCACTTTTCGGAGATTATACTCTTTCAGACCTTGATTGCGCAAGTGATGAATTTTATTCAGGCAATGGAACAGCAACTTCAAACTGGGCAATCGCAATAATCTATAGATCATACCTTTTAGCTCCTGTAAAGATCACTTTTTTTGACGGCTTGCAGGAATTGACCAAACCAACAGGTCCTGCAGATTTCGGGTGTGTTGACTCTGATCAGAAATGCACTCTGCTCACAAATAACGGAGCATTTGACCTGTTCTCGTTTGAAAATGACAGCTGGAATATCGCAAATCTCCTCATCACTTCAGAAGAAACAACTTCTTCAAATTTTGATATTCCGGATCAGCCTGAACTTGTCGCCTGCACTCCGGCAAATATCCCTGTCAATCCCAAGAATCCTGACAGTTTCTGGTGTGATAACAAACTAGATCATGTTTTTGCAATCAAAATCCAGAACCGGGGTGATAGTGTTTCGCCTGCTGTAATTGTTAAAAATTCAATTCCTGAAGATATGGAATATGTCGCAGGATCAACAGAATATGCTGCTGAATTTACTGTCGTTGACGATAAAAAAATCGCAAAGAAATGGAACCGCATTCCTGATAACGAAGGAGCTTTCCCGCTTATCGAAGGATATAAAATCTCTGATAATATGAATTCCTGCGGCGCAGATTCTGATTATTTGAGCTGTGAGAATACAATAATGGTAAGATTCAGAACAAGAGTTAAAGATGATGTGCAAAAAAATACAGTGCTTGAAAACGCTGCTAACATAGATACTTACACAACAAACCTCGGCATTCCGCTCAAACTTAAACTTACAACTTCAGGATGTGTTTCAAATCAGGATGATATCAATCTTGATGATTGCGGCGGACAAACCTGTCCTGGTTGCATAGATGATGAAGATTGTCTTGATGGTTATATTTGCGATGGTTGCAATTGCATTCCCGATCCGAATGCATCAATTTCAGACAGTGATATTGAAAACATTGATGATGATACTGTTGACGATTCCGATATCGAAGCCGTTGTTACTGACGAAGACAATCAGAAAACTGACTCAGAAACAAAATCAGACGGTTGTGCAATAACAAATTTATGAGATAAAAATGTTAAAGAATTCAATTATTTGCACTTTTTTTATCTTTTTGTTTTTTAATGTTTCCGCAAAAGATTTCGGTCCTGATGTTTCGGTTTACAATGGGCAGATGCTTAAATGGGATGACTATAAAAAGGGTTATGGCTATCATGTGATGTTCAAGAGTCTGCTTGCTGATTATAAAACCTGTCTTGGTGAAGTTCTTATTGAACCTTATTCCCTTGATGTATCACATGTTCCAAGCGATGCTTATGTCGAAAAAGCATTTCTGATCTGGACTGGCGCTCAACCTGTTAAAAAGATTGATGAATCTGCCGACAATCAAGTGGTTTTGAGCTTTGAGTCAACTGATGGAAATATCAAGGAAACACAAACTGTAACCACAACTGGACATAAAGTTTCAGAACCACAAGGATTTGAATTTGATGCTTTCATCGATCCGGATGAACCTGACATTTCATATTTCACATACCGTGTTGATGTGACAGACTTTTTTAAAGAAATCCATGAATCTGGACGCGCTGCCGAATTTGAATATGATGGATATTCACTGTACGGAAACTATACTGTTTCAGGGCTTGATTGTTCAGACGGTGAAAATGCCGTTTCCAACTGGGCGATAATTCTCATCTATTCATTAAAAGAGATTTCTCCGAAGGCGGTTTACCTTTACGATGGATTCCGCCAATACAGAAATGAAACAGCAGAAACCGCAGTAAGAGGTTTTGAATTGTGGGAAGATCCTGAAATTAATATCACACTCCTCAGCAGCGGTGGAGAACCGGCTGAAGATCAGAATAACGAAAATTCTCTTGAAGGTTTTGCTGTCAGGGGAGAAAAGGAAATAGACTGGATATTTTTAAATGATGACTGCAATCCGGAAACTGATGTCTTCAATTCCATTTCATCTGTTTACAGTTGGGACTGGGACTGGGGATACAATGAACCAGTTTGTACCGGAGGTGATCCAAAGGAACCGTATCCTGATGAATTGGAGTATTCAATGGATGTTGACACATTTATTATGGATTCCGCCACAGATGGTAATTACGCGACACACTTCAATAAAGGGGGAACAGAGATAAATATACGGATCGGATCAAATCAGGACAGGATTATTACAAATATGCTGATAGTTGCAACTGATCTTATCAATCCGACACCCGATTTTGACATCCCAATGCAACCTGAAATGAGGGCATGCACTCCTTCATTAAAACAGGGCGATGATTATCAAGGTTACTGGGATTATACAGATCTTGAATATACTTTCGTGATCTTTTTGCAGAACTGGGGAAAAAAGAATTCTCCACCGGTCAGCGTGCAGACTTATATTCCAGCCAGCATGGACTATGTTCCTAATTCAACAGAAATGGCTAATAAATTCAGTGCGATAGGTGGGAAGCATATTGCAGACGAGTGGGTGCAGATTCCTGACCTTGAAAACAGCGGATTTCCGCTTGAATCCGGTTTTCAGGTTACTGAAACAATGAAACCATGTGGGGATGGTTCATCAGACTGTGATACAGTTTTTGTCAGATTCAGGACAAAACTCCATAATGGTCTGCCCAAAACAACGGTATTTGAAGCAACTGCTGTAATTCATGCCGAAGGATTTCAGGCCGTTAAAACCAATTTAGGAATGCCTTACAAACTTAAACCGGACGGATCAGGTTGTGTCGAAAAACAGGAAGAGGTCGATCTTGCGGACTGTGGAGGATCTGTAATTTCAGAAAATGAAGACATTGATACTGAAACAGCTGACGAAGATACTGACGAAGATACTTCCGAAACAAAATCAGATTCCGGTTGTACAGTTCTTGTTTTCTGATATAATGCTTCAGTTTTTTTTGGAGTTTTCAATGCAGTTTCACACATTAAAACAAGGCTGGACAGATCAACCGCTTAGCGATCTTAAGGTGCTGTGTTCACTGGATATTAAACACAGCAGAATAAGTGCATCATTTCAAGTTTCAGAACCGTCGCTCAGGGCTGAAAACTTCGGCTTCAATCAGAAAGTCTGGGAAGACAGCTGTGTCGAACTTTTTCTCTCATTTGATGGTAATAATTATTACAATTTTGAGATAAACTGCATCGGATCTGTGCTCGGGCAGTATGGTCCTGATAGACACAATAGAAAATTTATTGATGAAAAGATGCTCAGGCTGATCAAAGTTAAAAGTTCGCTCGGGAAAGTCCCGTTCGGCGCAGTTTCAACTCCGGCAAATTACGATATTGACATAAAGATACCGGCAGAAATCTTTGTTTTCGATAAAGATCCTGACCTTAAAAAAGCCCGTGGCAACATCTATAAATGCGCCGACAGATCACCGACTCCGCATTACATGTATTTATATGAAATTACTACAGAAAAACCTGATTTTCACAGACCGGAATTTTTCAGGGAATTATTCTAATCATCACTCAGTCCCGGTATTTCGGGAGGTACGATTATTGTGACATTCTGGGAATCGAGATATGCGCCGCTCACTGCATCGACAATATGGATGACTGCTGTGAAAGCCTGAGCATGATCGGTCTGTTTGACGCAGGTGTCGTTTTGAGCATGGACCGTAAATTTCAAAGTAGTTCCGGTAACTTCCGGATTTGAAGTGCCAGTCACAAAGTTTGTAAATCCGTTGTCATAAACAGATCCGTTGAGTTTTGCGATCTGGGCGACAGGAGCACAGGTATCACCAGGAGGCGCAATAAATTCAATGGCTTCCACTTTTTTCAGGAAACATGAAGTGTCAATTGTCGAAGAATTATTGTCATCAGCCGCTAACGAATAAACATCAAAAACAGCATATTTTACAAGTGCATCAATTCCGTTTACAACTGCTGTATCGAGTCCCGAGCCGTCTGCGGCAATACTGTAAAAAAGTGTGGTTCTTCCTGCTCCGGCACATTCAGGGACCACTGCACCCGTCGAGCTTGAAAGTTCATTGAGCTGGGTCTGTGCATTCACACCGTCATAACCGCCAAGGGAAAATACTGTTATCGTTTTTATCCCTTTTGCTGTAAGTGCCGAAATAGTATCAGTTTTTGACGCACCCCTTTCGTGAGAAACTGCATCGGTTATGTGGATTGCTATCGGTATTGAACCGCTTCTGAAAATTCCGTTCACCGCCATATTATATAGTGAAAAATAACCCGCTTCAGGCCCGTCACCACCGTATTCAGCAACAAGATTGTTAACCGAAATCTGCGCTGTCATTGTGTTTGTTGAAGGATTATTCTGGATAAGCGAGGGCTCCGTCTCATCTCTGAACTGGGCAACACCATATGCACTGTCGGTAATTTTCGCTCTGGTCTGAGGAATTATAATGCTGGAAAGTGTGTGTTTGAGATTGTAAAGCTCTCCATCCATTGAACCGGTGGTATCAATACTGAAGAAAATATCGGCTTTCTGTACTGACGGCGAAAAGGTCAAAGTATCTGTTTTTTCAGGTTTTCCATAAGGAAGTTCAAAATAGAAATTGATCCCTTCAATATCGGTAACGCCCTGATTTTTATCACATATTTTTGAACCGACCGCAACTTCGGCAAGATCGCTGAACCCGTCACCGTCAACATCGCTGTAAACTCTGCTGTCTTTTTTCAGATTGGGACAGATCACTTCATCTGAATCGCTCAGACCGTCACCGTCACTATCCATATCAATAAAATCGTATGCTTTGTCTCCATCTGTATCTGCCGGAGGAGTTGAATAATCGTGAGGAGCTTTGCAGTCAGGATAACCGTCTTTGTCCGTATCTCTGAATAAAATCCCGTACTTTTCTATACAATCCGGAATTCCGTCATCATCAGAATCAAGGTCAAGATAATTGGGAGTTTTGTCACCGTCAGAATCTTTTGCAGTTTCATAAAGATCCTTAACTCCGTCATTATCAGAGTCGGCATCAAAATAATCATTCACCCCGTCATCGTCACTGTCAACCGGATTTTCAGGATTGATCCCTGCCTCCACACTGTCAAGTATTCCATCATCATCACTGTCGGTATCTCTGTAGTCAGCTGTCCCGTCAGAATCGGAATCTCTGCATGGAAGTGATTTGCATTCAAAACTGTCAGGAATACCGTCACCGTCACTTTCCGTATCAAGATAATCCGGAGTTCCATCTTCATCAGTATCAACCGGAACACCGTTCGGCATTTCAACTACATCGGGAATTCCGTCACCGTCAGAATCTTTATCCGGCGGAATAATCGTATCGTTATCATTATCATTTTCAATATTGTCAAAATCTTCTTCATTGTCAGCTTCATCAGTTATTTCAGAATCTTTGTCATCGATCGGGAGTACATCGTCGGTGTCTTCGTATTCGTTATCGGTATTTGTTTCACTGTCTGGATTGTTTGACGGGGATTCTTTTTTATTTTCGCATGAAACAGCTATAAGAACAACAACCGTGATGGATAACAATATAATTTTATTCATTTTATTCTCCATCATCTATGGCAGCGTTATCTTAATTCGAAGCCATGCATCGGCAAGTTGTGTCGGGTTGTAATCCCAGATCCATTTCGGTTCATTTCCGATTGTTCCGTCAACATAATATGATTCAAAAACTGTCGGACATCTTCCAGACTGGCTCAATCCGCATGCTCCGCCATACCATGGATTTGTTCCGAGATTTCCCCAAACTGTAGATGCCGTGCCTGTTTTTCCAGCTTTAATCGCAGGACCCCAGTCACTGTCATCAAACCATTTGTCGCACCAGTCTGCATTTGGTGTAGGAACAGCCTCAGGAAAATATCTCCACTGAGCTGCAGTCCATTCCGGATCTCCCGGTATGTAAGGTTGTCCATCACTTGGAGGAAGAACACCGTCAGAAACGATTAACTGCCCGTTTACACTGATAGTTCCGACAAATGCTGAAATTGCAAGACCTGTATCTTTGCCGTGAACTCCGATAACATTTATGCCTGATTCAAGAATAAGTTTCTCTCCGGTATAACTATCGGCATACGGCCATCTATTGTAATTTGCGCCGAATTCCGTCGCTTTGTCAAACTGTCTGCCGTTGGCACAGAGCTCTACAAGTTCATCATCAACGCTCAGCACCATAACAGCCTGATACTCCTTGCGATTGTCACAATCATAATCAACACCTTCGCTATGTATTTTTGAACCTGGATATATGCTTGAATTGCCGTCATTGCAGTCAAGAGTTCCGTTGGGACAGACAGCGGGACTTCCATAAACTGTCATATTTATATCACACCAGCCGTCACCATCTTTGTCACAGCCTTCATCAATTCCATCAACGCCATTATTGTCAATATTATCACATATTTCCACAGCAACAACGGAGTCTGCATCGGGATTTTCGTCACTATCGGATTCTTCTGGAATACAGTCACCGTTTTCGCAAACAAAACCGTCTTCGCAGTAGTCGGGAACCCAGAAACCTTCTATACATTCTATTGCAATATTTTTGCCGAACTGACAGATCTTTTTCCCTTCTTCGGAACACGCTTCACCTATTACTGATTTTGCACATACCGATTCCGCATCATTGAAATCAGGCGATGAAAGCCCGAACAGAACACAGATATATCCGAGATCTTCACGGCAGTCCGAATCGACCGAACAGTTCACTTCCGCACAGGTTCCGCCACCCTGATAACCAAAATCGGTGATATCGGGGGAACAGACATATTCTTCATTTTCAACAAAACCGCCGCAAATTCCGTTCTCTATACTGCATTCATCGTGACTCACACAAATCTTCTCAAAGCACATTTCAGGAATATCGGTATCGGCAACTTCATCAGCATCCATATCGCTGATATCATTGTCAATTTCAGCAATATCGGGTTGTTCGGAATCGCCGTCATTGTCTGCCTTTTCGTCATCAGGCAAGGAATTGTCAGGATCGTTCACAATAATATCAGGATCATAACTTTCGTCAGGCAGGATCGTTGAATCTGAATCTTTATCAGTTGTAAAAACATCTTTATCAGACACAGGATAAATGTTTTCATTTTTATCTTTACTGCATGAAACAGCAAAAATCAGCGAAAATAAAATCAACATTAAAAACTTTTTTGACATTTTAATTTCCCCGCAACCCTCACAAATATGTCGTAAGTTTATTTCCAAACACAAGTTCCGTCAATGATTTTGATTAAAATGAGGGATTACCACCCGATATTAAGAATAGTTGTGTACGGCAGAAATCCGTTCTGAGCAATATTCACCAAGCCTATTTGCAGTCCGTACAGTTTTTCGGTGTAATTGACAACCCCGATCTGGACACCACGGACAACTTTTGATCTGTTCACTATCCCGATTTGACCGCCGTAATGCTGCAACGAGACATTATACGCTCCAATCTGAGAAATTCCTTTGAATGTCGATGCTCCGCTTACAAGCACACCAATTTGAAATCCACCGTAAAAACCTGTTTTTTCTTTATCTTTTGAATCATCCTGAAATTTGGTTTTTTTAAAAGGAGTCCAGATATTTCCAGATCCTGCAAAAGAAAACAGTCCAAGCTGTAACCCGCCGTCAAATCCTTTAAAGTCAAAGGATGCAAGACCTCCGATTTGCAAAAAACCATGAAAATAATCCGCACCGGAAATCAATCCGCCCACCTGAATAAGCCCATTAAATTTTTTATATGCAATTGAAAAAAGTCCTCCGAATTGAAAAACTCCATCAAAATTTTCTGTTAAGGTAAGCAATCCGCCGACCTGGGTAAAACCATAAAATTTTTTCATAGAAACCGAAAATATTCCACCGATTTGAGCTATTCCGTAAAAACGCTCTGTTACCGAAAGGAATCCGCTAACCTGACTTATACCATAAAAATCACCGGTAAATGCCACACCGATGCTTCCCATATGAACCGGTCCGTAATAATTGCCGTCTTTA
>Ga0209099_1002404_pt1 | contig 16542 bp, 21 predicted proteins | sample AD_JPNHW2_MetaG_FD_184430 | JGI IMG/M metagenome (GOLD analysis project Ga0209099, IMG submission 184430) | Active sludge microbial communities of municipal wastewater-treating anaerobic digesters from Japan - AD_JPNHW2_MetaG (SPAdes) (version 2) | ecosystem: Engineered > Bioreactor > Anaerobic... | reverse complement strand
TAGCGTCTCTTCAGGTTGTGCTTGCTGCCGATGACGGCAAACGTGCGTTCCTTGGCCTGATTCTCGTTGGGCGCTGCGATTACCTTCGTGTACGGCATCCAGTCCTCGCCCATCCGGAACGTGCCTTTCACTTCAAACTTCTGATCTGTCATTTTTTCTCACTCCAGAAAACCAAATACGTCCTCTATCCTGCCCAGTTCAAAACCGCTCGTTGCATTGCCGGCCAGGTACCCGTGCTCGTTGACGAGAAGCCCGGTGCCGATGAGTGCGCCGCCCATGTTGATAGAGCCCGTGCCGACAGGGACCTTCGCGACCTCCTCGAGAACGGCGATCTGCCGCTCGGTTGCCCGCGGGTGGACAATGACCCCCTTGTTGGTGGCCACGCCTGCCATGCCGACAGTCTTCACCCCACCAAGGGTGAGGTGGATCACCTCGACACCGAGGAACTCCCCGATCGCCTTCGAAAGATCGGCGGGCATATCCTCGTGAACTGCTGCAAAGGTGTCGTTTGCCATGATCACGTTGCCGGCTGCATTCATCGACTCGGAGAGGAGCAGCACCTCACGGTGCCGGGCCAGGAGATCGATCTCTTCTTCAGTTGCAAGCCCCGAGATCACAACGCCGCGGCTGTTACCGGCAGCGAGGGACCCGATGATGGCGCTTCCCTGAATTGTGGTCTCCACCAGCGTAACCTCCAGCGAATCGCGGACAGCGGCCTTGAACTCCTCCGGTGACTCCGGCGGGACGATTGCGATATCGCCCAGCACCCGGGCAAACACCCCGATGTTCGGGTCGCCTGCAAACGTGATCGTGCGATCCATCTTAAGATTCCGGTGCAAGTTCTGCCTGAACCTGCCCGTCCTCCATCTTCATGGCACGGACCCGGATCTTTGACGGCGGCTTTGCGCTGCCCCGGCTCCATACCATCTCGTTGATACCCTTGTCAAGCTTGACATCCTCGCTCTTCATGTGCTTGGCCAGGTATTTCCGGATGTCCTTGATCGCACCGTTGCTCCGCTTCCAGCCGGGCATCCGTTTTATATCCCGCAGGGGGATGATGTAAATGTGCTCCTGCATTATTTCTGCCATGTCTTACACCTTCAGCGTGCTCTTACGCCAGTTGCGCCGTTTCGGGTGCGCAACCACGGCGCGTTTGGTCCTGACCATGACCCACTGGGGGACGCGCCGGTTCTGTTCACATGCCTTTGCCAGCCGGATCTTCCTGCCTTTGCTTAGTTTGCTCATATTGTCACCAACGCTCTTATCCTTTCCTGCCAACGACAAGCGACTGCTCGTGGTGTGCCGGAAAGAGGGATGCGGGATCCAGTCCTCGGGCCCGGATCGCATCCCTGATCTCTGATTCGTAATCGCCGTTTGGGATCGTACCGGTCTCCCCGTACTGTACGACGAGGAGCCGGTCTGCCAGCCGGTCGACTTCGCGCCTGGGGTAGCCGAGCAGGGGCCGCACGTACGAACACCCTGTCCTGCTCATCAGGCTCTGGACGGTATCTCGGGGGAGCATCGGGACACGGTCATCGAACCGTGTGCCGTCCCCGACGATTTCATACTCCGCTGCAAGCGATTCAACGGCGGCCCGGTGGACTGCGTTGATGGCATCGTTCGGATACCCCCGCTCAATCACCAGGTCGGCCATTTCGTCCAGCATTCCTTTTTCAAATACCCTCATTTTCAGGGGATAACCCAATGCATCGGCTGCAGCCGAAAGGGTCGGGATATGGCGGAGCGGGTCGAACACGAACGTGTTGAGTTCAACCTCGTAATACGTACCCAGCATGATGGATGCAAGGGAACTGTCCTTTCCGCCGCTGTACAGCACTCCAGCTTTCATTATCGTCTGGTAATGGAGTAATCCCGCTTCTTGGGCGCGAGCTGCCTGAGCAGCTCCTTGAGCTGTGCATCGGTAATCTTGTTCTTCAGCCGTCCGCTCTGTGCGAGGGCAACCAGCTGCTGCTCGACCGCACCGGCAAACTCGGGTTTGGTCAGCTTGATGGTATTCAGCCGTTCCCGTGCATCGGGCTCGAGAACCTGCATGAGTATCATCTGGATCTGGGATTTCAGCTGCTTCTGGCGTTCGAGCTCTTCCTGCATGCCCTGCTGATCGCCAGCCTGCTGCTGCAACTGTGCCATCCTGCGCCTGCGGAGTTCTGCCAGCTCGTCGTCTCCCATGGTACACCTCACTGGGGTGCTTCTGCTTTATCTGCTTTCTTGCCTTCGGACTTCTCTTTCTTGGCCGGTTTCTTCTCAGCCTTTGCGTCCCCGGCTCCTTCTGCAGCGGGTGCCTTCTCGCCCTTCGCCTTGCCCTTCTTGCCTTCGGCCTTCTTGGGCTCTTCGATTACGGGCTTGACACGCTTGGGTACCGGTGCAGGCGGGTTCTTTAAGACTTCCTGCGAGAGGTTGTCAAGGAACTTCATGCCTTCAGGGGAGACCCGGCGCCCGGTCTTGTCGTGGATGATAAGGCCGGCTGCCTCGAGCTGCTGGAGGGACTTACGGAGGATGGAACCGCTGCCCTTGCGGAACGCGTTGGGCTTGGATCCGCGGTTCTTGTTGCCACCGTAGAAACTCCGCATCCGTTCAACGCCCAGCGGGCCGTCGACATAGACGCGTCTCAATACTGCTGCTGCCCGGGTGAACCACCAGTCGGGGTCCTCAGGGGGCATCTCTTTGTGGACACCCGTCTTTGCAAAGGCAGCCCAGGCCGGCGGAACGATCTCCTTCCGCTTCTTGAGCTCCTCGGCGACCCTCCTGATGATGTGGTCCGGGGGGACATCGTATACTGTTGTCATCTAATACCTCACTGTTGATAATGAAATAACAGTCTTAACTTATTGGTGAGGAGGGTTCTTATATATTTCCACAGGCGGAAAGGTCGACGGAGACGGGAACGGGTCGGTTTTCCTGAATCATTGTCCCTGAATTCACCAAAGGTATAAGGTTAAAAATTTTTTTACGAGCACTCGCTGCTTCAGGGCTCCTTCGGGGCACGGCGGCAGGCATCATAAAAGGGGTATGGGGGCACCGGCCCCCATTAAATAATCAGATCCGGATGATTGAGGAATACTATCCTGATAACGAATAAATCCCTCACTTCTCCGCCCGTTTCATCTTCCCGGTTTCCCGTGCTGTCCGGGTTACCGGTATCTTTGCAGGGGTTGCCGGAGCCGCCTTTCCCTTCTTTTCAAGCACCAGGGTCCTGCCCCGGACTTCCACAAGGGTTGCCTTTGCCCGGAGCGCAACCGCCTCAGGGTCGACATCGGTGTTCTGCAGCCATTTAACCTTGATCAGCCTGCGTTTCCTGAGTTGTGAGACGATCTCTTCGATCATGGTCTCGGTGCAGCCCTGCTTGCCGATCCAGACGGTCGGCTTGAGGTCCTGCATGGATCGGTCAGTCGTTTCGGACATGAGGTCTTACCACCCGGTATCTCATCTTCTTGTTACATACCCCGCAGGTCACCACCACGTTGCCGCGGTGCACCCGTACCCGCATGTTCTGCCCCGGCACGAGGAACGCGTAACAATGGTGACAGTACTGGCGGCGGAACTCGCGATCGATACGGACCCGCTGGCGCATGGAAATCCTGCGTGCCAGCGCCACGTACCGGTTGCTGCGTTCCGGGTGCTCATGGAATGCCTCCTGTGCCCGTGAGAACAGGACTTCAATCCGTTCCCTAGCAATCGCCTTGGTTAACGGGTTTTTCGATCGCTCCTTCATGCGGGACCTGCCGGCATCCGGTTGTGCTTACTATGGGCGTCTCAGGTAAAAAAGCCGCGGTGATAAAAATTGTCAGCGGATCCGCACATTCCTCCCGGTAATTTCCAGCCGGTTCTCGCAGAAGAGGCGGATCGCTTCCGGGTAACACTTGTGCTCCTCAATGAGAATCCGCCCGGCAAGCGAGTCCTCGTCATCGTCTTTGAGGACAGGCACGCATTTCTGGAGGATGATGGGGCCGCAGTCAAGGTTCTCATCCACGAAATGGACCGTGCAGCCGGCCACCCTGACCCCGTACTGCACTGCCTGCCGCTGGGCATGGAGGCCGGTAAAACTCGGAAGCAGGGCCGGGTGGATATTAACGATCTTGTGCGGGAATGCCTGCACGATTGCCGTGCCGAGGATACGCATGTACCCGGCAAGCACGAAGAGATCGGCTTCCTGCTGCTGCATTGCGGCAAGGAGCGCCTGCTCGTATGCCCCTTTGGAAGGGAACGAGGCAAAATCAAGGACACGAACCGGGATACCTGCTTTCTTTGCCCGTTCAATGGCATACGCTTCCGGGTTGTCGGTGATGAGGGCGACACACGCCGCCGGGATCCGGCCTGCGGCAATGGCTTTTAAGACCGCCTGGAAGTTTGAACCCCGTCCCGAGGCAAGTACGGCAATGCGTTTTGTCATTTTTTCTCCGGTAATGTGCTGTCGTCAGCCGGTTTACGGCCGTTCCCGTGGGCAGCGTGGTTGACGATCTTTACCTTGACAATGCGCCGGCCATGCATCTGCATGACCACCAGGGTCATCCGGCCGCTGTCGATCTCCACCTTCTCGCCGGGGTGCTGCGGGATGTGGCCCAGCCGGTCGATGACGAGTCCCCCGATGGTCTCGTACGACTCGTCGGTTGGGAGCATCAGGTTCATGGACTCGTTGATATCTTCCACCCAGGTCTGGGCGTCCACGACATGAACGCCGGGAGCAAGTTCCTGGACGCCAGGCTCCTCCTTGTCGAACTCATCGAGGATGTCCCCGACCAGTTCTTCTAAAATGTCTTCGACCGTGACGATCCCGACAAAACTGCTGTACTCGTCGATGACAATCGCCATCTGGACCCGGTGGACCCGGAGTTCCTTTAAAAGGTCGTCGATCTTTTTGGTCTCGGGAACGAACATGGGGTCGTACATGATCTCCTTGATCGTGGAGTCCTTCCGGTGCGAGACCATGGCGGAGAAGACGTCCTTGACATTCAGGATGCCGGTGATGTTGTCGATCTGGTCGTGGTATACCGGTATCCGGGAGAAGCCGGTCTCGTTGAAGATACGGATCGCCTCCTCGAACGAGATCGCCTCATCCATCAGGATCACGTTGACCCGCGGGGTCATGATCTCCCGGGCTGTGGTGTCGCCGAACTCCAGCACAGAGTAGAGCATATCCTGCTCGTCCTGCTCGATGGTCCCGTCCTCCTTGCCTACGTCAATCCATTCCTTGATCTCGTCTTCCGTCACTGCCTGTTCAGCAGTGTCCTTCCCGATGCCGAGCTTCGGGCTCACCCGTTCCACGAGCCAGATAACCGGTGTAAATATTTTTGAGAGAACCAGGATCACCGGGGCAACGGTCAGGGCAAACGTGTCCGATGCCCGGGTTGCATAGATCTTGGGGCCGATCTCGCCGAAAACGAGAAGAATGATGGTCACAAAACCGGTTGCAATTCCGATACCGACATTCCCGAACTGCCGGATGGCAATCGCGGTTGCGAGAGCGGCTGCCGCTACATTGACAACATTGTTCCCGATGAGAATGGTGATAAGGAGGTGCTCGGGAGATTCTTTCAGTGCCACGAGGGCGTGCGATCCTACCCGGTTCTCGTTATCGAGCGTCCGTACCTTTGCACGGGTCATCGAGATGAGGGCAACCTCGGAACTCGAAAAAAATGCAGACAAGAGGACACAGAGGATAAAAAGAAAGATTTCAAGAACGTTTTCTATCATTGTATTTCACAACGTGCGGGTGCACGCAAATGACTTCGGCTGAAAGTGTACCAGTATATTCGGGAACGGATTTAATAAAACCAGCGCTCATCCCATGCACTCGTGCATAAAGGCCCGGTCGCGGGAGAGAACCGCGACCTTCTCTTCCGCGGAAAGGGGATGCGGGAAATTCAGGTCGTCGATCTCGAGCGTCAGGGGCCCGGAATAGTTTACATCGTGCAGGGCATGCATGACCGTTGCCATGAGCGGGCTGTTGTCAAGCGGGTGGTGCAGGGTCTTTCCCTGCTTCCGGCTCAGGTGCACGTTTACCAGCCGGTCGTGGCAGAGCTCGATGTACCGGAGGGGTTCCTCATCAGATTTTGCCAGTGCATGGGAGATATCGAGGGTGAAACTGAGCCATGGTTCATCGTCCAGCAGCTTGCGGACGCGTTCCGGCGTGCAGAGGAACGAGTTGACCGCCGGTTCCATGTTCTCCATACCGATCTTCAGGGAGTTGTGCGTTGCTGCGTCGCGAAGGGCGGCAAGGTAATGCTCAAACCGGGTAAAATCCGCTGTACCCGGCGGGCGTTTTGCAGTGCGCCGGCCCGGGTGGACCGTGAGCACACGCGCTCCCAGCTGCTCCGCGAGGGCTATGGAACGGACCGCGTACCGTATCGAGATTTCCGCGACATCCGGGTTGATCGAGCAGGGGTTCAGGTCGAGGATCGGTGCATGCACGGTGAGGGTCGGGAGTTCGGGATGATTCTTCCGGCAGGCAGTCACCTCATGGATCGGCAGGTCCCGGAGCCAGAAGTGCGGCGTCTCCAGCCAGTACTCGATTGCGTCAAGGCCGGCCCGGGAGACAAAACGGAAGATCTCGGGCGTGGCATACTCGTGGAAGAACATGCTGGATACGGCGAGCGGAACCATAACAGTACTATTTGATATGCGGTTTTGTCCTAATAGTTGTTGATGGACTGGTTCAGTATCCCGGAAGAACCCCGGGGCGGCAAGACAGCGCCGCTCCTTGTCTCCGAGCTCTCGGCAATCATCGGGGAGCTCCTTGACAACGCCCGGCTGCAGGACATCCGGGTCCGGGGCGAGGTGACCAACTACAAGCACCACAGCCGGGGTCACCGCTACTTTTCTCTCTCGGAAAAAGGCGGGGGCAGTACCGCAGCGGTCATCAAGTGCGTGATGTGGCGGTCGGATGCCGACCGGCTGGCGTTCGTGCCGGAGGAGGGCATGGAAGTTATTGTATCCGGGTCAGTCACGGTGTATGCCCCCCACGGCGCGTACCAGCTGCAGGTAAAAAAGATGGAGAAGGCCGGTCTTGGCGAGAAGTACCTGCTGGTAGAGCAGTGGAAGAAGGAACTTTCAGCACGGGGCCTGTTCGCAACGGAACGCAAGCGGGAACTGCCTGCATTCCCTGCAAGGATTGGAGTAGTCACCTCGGAAACCGGTGCAGTCATCCATGATATCAGGAACGTGGTGGAGCGGCGGTACCCGGTAGAGATCGTCATCTCGCCGACTGCCGTACAGGGCGAGGAAGCACACCGGGAGATTGCTGCGGCCATCCGGCGGCTGGCCGGCCTTGTCGATGTGGTCATCGTTGCCCGGGGCGGCGGAAGCTTCGAGGATCTCTTCCCCTTCAACCATCCCGATGTGGTCAAAGCCATCGCTGCCTGCCCGGTACCGGTTGTCAGCGCCATCGGCCACGAGGTTGACGTGACGCTTGCCGATCTCGCAGCCGACATGCGGGCTCCCACCCCTTCGGCAGCAGCCGAGCTCGTAGTGCCGGACCGGAATATCCTTTCCCTCCGGCTGCAGGAACTGCGGGTACGTATGGATACTGGCCTGCTCGGCAGGGTTGCATGGGCAAAAGAGGAGGTCGGCGGCCTGCGGGAACGGCTCCGGCCCCGGCGGTTTCTCCTTAGACTGGATGAGCGGAAGACGACAACTGCCGATCTCTCCGACAGGCTTGAGCGAGGCTGCTCTACCCGGCTGGAACGGGAACGGCTCCACCTCAGAGAGCTGAGGGCGGCGCTCGCCGGGAGGAGTCCCCGCGCCGTGCTCGCCCGGGGGTACTGCATTGCGGAAAAGGAAGGCCGGATCGTCCGGGGAACCGAAAGCATCAGAAAGGAAGACCGGCTGAAACTCCGTTTTTACGATGGCAGCAGCTGCGTAACCGTGGAGCGTGTGGACCATGACGGAAACCTATGAGAAGAAGATCGAAGAACTGAAACGGATCATAGAACGGATCGAAGACGGGAACACGAGCCTTGACGAGAGCATGCGGCTGTACGAGCAGGGCGCCGCGCTCGTAAAACAGTGCGAGACCCTGCTTGCCGATGCCGAGCTGAAGATTACCACGCTCAGCCGGGACGTATAGCGGTCAGGGTCACAACCATCTCTTCTCCTCCCGCAAGGTTTTCCACCAGGTCACGCGGGAGGGTCATGGCTGCCCGGTCGGATAGGATACCGATCGTACGGCCGCAGACAAAGGCGCTCTTCCGCCAAACCATGTCGGCCGGGTGGTCGAGGGTAAACTGCGAGGACCCGCGTGACCGGACCTCCGCAAGGATCCCGCCGCATGCAATACGGGTGACGAGGACTGCGTCATCGTTGGCAAGAACGGCTCTGAATGCCGGTGAAAGGCCTGCACACCCCTTGTCCGCCGCAATGCCGATGATACAATTACCGTTCTTGGTGAGGTGGTCCTCGCAGGTCACTTCAAACGTTGTCGGGTGCGTGCCAAGGACGAGCGGGTGTCCCCGGCACCGGACGATCTCGGTTGCCTCCATGCTTTATCATGTGAGGGTTGCCATTCATATTCAATGTTTATCACCGCCAGCTGCCCCGAATGCAAAGACGAGACCGAGCACGAGGTAGTCGCCGAATCCCGCGACATGCTCGTACGGTGCACGACCTGCGGCTTCCACCACCGGATCGCCAAGGAACGCGAACCTCAGGCGCTCATGGTAAAAGCGATCGTTTCCCGCGAAGGTACCTCGCGGGTCTGCAGTATCGAGCTTGCCGAAGAGGATGAATGCCATGTGGAGGACCATATGGTTGCCGAGTGCGGAGACGATGCCTTTGGCGTGGAGATCACGGCAATCGAGTGCGGCGAAAAGAGGGTGAAACGGGCAATGGCACCCGCAATCACGACACTCTGGTGCCGGACGATCGAGAACGTCGTGGTCAAAATCTCCATCCACGACGGCAGGAAGACCATCCCGGTGTACATGGAATGCGATGGCGAACAGCCGTTCATTGTCGGGGAGATGTATACCGTTTCCGGAAAAAGGTTCAGGATCTCGCACCTGAAACTCCGCGACGGCCCGCTCATGCGAAAGGAGGGCTGGAAGACCGTTGCCCACCGCGTAAAGCGGATCTACGGTTACCGGCAATAAGGTTTTGTTTTCTTTTCCGGATTCCGGGGTGAACGACCGTGTTTCCGGGCCGTGCCTGCCTGCAGAAGGACGAATGCCGTAATCGCATTCAGAAGGTCCTCACGGATATGCGACCGGTTTTGCACCGCGCCGGTCTCTTCTCTGCGGGAAAAGGGACCGTTCTTCGGTTGGCAGGCTCCGGGTCTCTCCCGGTTGGTCGTCCGGGCGGACAGGCACGGGTTATGCCCACGGGGATGCGGGTGAACCGGCAGCTGTGCAGTAAAAAAGGGGGGATACCTGCTTCAGCTGTTCGCGTTGATGGACACGATACTGATATCCGCTGCGGGATAGTTGACATCCACCACGATGCCATCATCCGTTTTACTCATTATCTCGCCAAAACGAACATAGGTGACTGAGGAATTCGCGCTCAGCGCATCGGGATTATCCGACATTGCCATGGGAAGGAGCCCCCCTACCGTGAGATCACTCACGTTCAGGCCGCTGCTGGTAACGGTCTCAGCATCCCATAATTTGGGTTCGGAGCTGTTGGGGATCTGAATGCGTTTCCGGTCACCTGTCTTCATGCCAATAATTGCCTGGTTGATGCTCTCATATTCCGTACGGACCAGGGCAAACTGTGTTGTCAATTCGGTGCTGCTCGTAGCAACTGAGACCGGGTAGATGGATTTGGTCAGGTTCTGGCCGGCGGTCATCGACAGTGGTTGTGAGTAGAGGATATACCTGCCCTTTGCTGCTGCAGCGGTATAGGTCTGCTGGTTGGAGGTCAGAAGGGGATTTCCCGTGGCATCATACATGGTATAATCAATGGCAACCGTGTCTCCGGGTTTTATTACCTTGAAGATGGTGAGCCAGTGCGAGCTCGTGCCGGATAATATCATCAGGATAACGAACAGGACACAGGCTCCGACAACGATGACCTGCTTGACCGTTTTGATCCGTGCTTCCTTCCTCTTCTTATCGCCCATTATTTCATTTCCTCCTTATTAGATCCTCATCCAAGCGTCATAAACTATTCCGCATCGTGTGGCAGGAACAACAACCTTTTTACCGATGTCTTAAAGTAACCGTTCACGCCAAAGCTGTAGTGATGGACAAGAAAAAGGTCAAGGACTACATGACCTACGATGTCGTCAGCGTGGATATTGCCGGCACGGCAAAAGATGTCATCGACAGGATACACCGGACACACCACGACGGCTTTCCGGTCATCGACAACAACAGCGTCGTGGGGTATATTTCAGCCCGCGACCTGCTGTTTGTGCAGCCCGCCACACCGGTCGAACAGGTGATGTCCAAGAACCTGATCGTGGCTGACCCTGAAATGGATATCAATGACGCTGCCCGGGTGATCTTCCGTAGCGGTATCCAGAAACTGCCGGTGGTTGACGAGAAGAACCACCTGCTCGGAATTATCTCGAACTCTGACGTGATCCGCTCGCAGATCGAGCACGTCTCTCCGGAGAAGGTCTTCAATTTTATCACGACTTTAAAGAAGCTCTACAACGTTGACCCGACCCTTGACCGGGGCACGGTGCCGGTCAGGGACCTGCTCCCCACGCAGTCCAAGATTTATGAGGATGAACTCGAGGGGCGGATCTACGAGATCAAAAAAGGGCTCGCCGAACCGATCATTGTCGTAAAAAGGCCCGGGCGGACGATCCTCGTCGACGGCCACCACCGGGCCGTTGCCGCAAAGAGGCTCGGCATCACGGCGCTCGATGCCTACATCATCGAGATCAAGGAAGATATCGAGCTCGGGATGGAGCGGACTGCCCATGCGATGAACTTAAAAACCCTCGACGATATCCAGATCCTCGATTATGCCCGTCATCCGCTGGTGGCGATTACGCACCGGCTGGTGAAAAGGGACTGATGTCTCATTCTTTGGCAGAAAGAGACGGATCTCCCGGTTTTTTATTCGTTGATTTCATAAGATACGATGAACTCCGCCGCCCCTGGCGGGGCGCCCCCGCGGCGGATTTGTGACTTTTCATTATTACCTTCTTGCCCCGCCGTGCCTCGGAGATCCCCTTAGGAGGGGACCCATCATATCTCAGATTCCCCGACAGTATTATTACCCATATCAGGAACGGAAAAAAGATCCTACGACCCGTCATACCGGAGGTCGAACTTCTCGTTCAGCACATGCTCCTTGACAATGGTCCCGTCGGGGACGACCACCTCGGGCCAGAGCCGGGTCTTGGAGTGGATGACCACCCGGTCCCGCAGGACCACGCGGGGGCCGATCACCGTATCGTTCTCGATGCTGCACTGCTCGCCGATATGGGTGTCGTTGTCCATGATACTGCCCGAGATCGTGCTGTTGGCACCGATGATAACCCGGTTGTAGAGCGAGGATGAGAAGATCTTGACATTATTCCGGATGCTGCACTTGTCGCCGATGCTCGTGTAGGGCCCTACCAGGACGTTGTCGCCGATTGTCGTACCCTGCCCGATGGCAACCGGGCCGATCACTTTCGTGTTTTTACCCAGGGTGATCGATTCCCCGAGCTGCACGGGCCCCCTGACCTGGGCGCCATGGCTCGACAGGTTGCCGATGATATCGGTGAAGGTAATGTCCTGCAGTTTCCAGCGTTCTGCCTGGCGGAGGGAATGGGGACTCCCGACATCGGTCCAGTTACCCCGGGCAAGCCAGCCCTTGATGACATGCCCGTCTTCCATGAGGGCAGGGAAAAGGTCGCGGGCAAAATCATATTTTGTGCCCGGGGGGATATAATCAAAGATCTCGGGATTACAGACGTACATCCCGGTGCTTGCAAGGTTCGAGAAGATCTCGCCGGGAGCGGGTTTCTCCTTGAAGCGTTTGATCTCGTAGGAGACATCGATCTCGGCAATCCCGTATTCGCCCGGGTCGTCGATTGAGAGGAGTCCGATCGTGGTCGCAGCTTTCTCTTTCTGGTGTGCCCGGTAAAATTCGAGAACGTTCAAGTCGGTGACATGGTCACCGCCCACGACCAGAAAATCCTGGCCGTCGAGGTATTTCTGGGCATTTTTCACGCTGCCTGCTGTCCCGAGCTTGGTCTTCTCGTGCACATAGGTTATCTCGACGCCGAAAAGAGATCCGTCCCCAAGTGCTTCTTCGATCGTTGTCCCCATGTACCCGAGCGTGAGCACGACTTCCCGGAAGCCCATGTTCGAGAGGTGCGAGACAAGGTGCTGGATGGACGGGCGGTTGACAATCGGGATACAGGGTTTCGGCCGCTCGAACGTCAGGGGGCGGAGGCGGGTTCCCTCGCCGCCGCACATGATGCACACCTTCATACTACAGTTTTCGTGCCGGGATGCTTTAAGGCTAGTGCTTTTTTGCCTGTCACCATTCTCCGGTTTTATATGGTAATGGGTAAAACAAAAATATCAGCTGAGTGGAGCAGGAGATTATTATGAGCTCTGATGAATATCGCATCCTGCCGGTTACCATGGGCACGGTACAGTGTCTTCCGGATAAAAAACAACCAACTGAGAACTGCGGGTTCTGCATCCACTGCCGGGAATTCCGAATCGGTGGCAGGTTTGTAAAATCCCCGTCGCTCGCCTACTGCACGAAATGCAGGGTCACCGAACGGGTGGACTTCAAGAAAGCCGATGCCGTGAAATGTGCCGACCGGCAGGGAGAAGGTTTTCACAGCATCACCAGTATCATCAGTTAATTTTTTTTGTTTTTCCCTGGTTTGAGAACTCGTCATATGCGTTACTGACGCTTTTTAGGGCTACGGTAAAATAGCTGCCTCCACCGCTGCGGGGACATTGTCTGGTTGCGATAGTAACGTACTACCGGGTATAAAGAGAAGGAGAGAATCCAGTCAACCGGTCACCGTCATATCGCAACCACGCCCCATATCCCAACGGGGAACGCACTGGTGCAGGTGGGGGGTTCATATGACCTGAAAACGAGGGGTCGTTATACAGGGAAAGAATGTAACAACGTGTTTCAGCTCTCCAGCAGTGCCGTAATCGCATCCATATCCACGTGTTGTTCGAACAGGTCGGCAAGCGTATCGTAGGGGTCCGCTGCCAGAGCAGGGATCGGGATAAATGGCAGCCCTTTTTTGGCGTGCAGGTACGAAAGCAGGGCATTTGCCGCCTGCGGGTTCTGGAATATGCCATGCATATAGGTCCCGAACACCAGCCCGTCGCTGCTGACAAACCCGTCTCCGTCCAATGCTTCCCGACAGGTGCCGGGCTCGGTTATGCCCATATGGATCTCGTAGCCGGTGACCGTTCCTATGGCAGAGAGGATCGGGGGGACCGGCCGGGCTGCCCGGGTCACCTGGGTTGTATTCTTGGTATAGCTGGTAAAATGCGTAGTACAGTCCAGCAGGCCGAGGCCCGGGTAGGTACCGGCAGCGGACTCAAAGCCGGCATCGATGAGCGTTTTTCCCAGCATCTGGTACCCGCCGCAGATACCGATGACCGGAATACCGGCATTCCTCACGCGGATGAGTTCGCGATCGGACCCCGTTTCCTTCAGGACGGCAAGATCATCGATGGTGTTCTTGGTCCCGGGGAGGATCACACAGTCATACCCGTCAAGACAAGCCCCGGGCTGCACATAGTCCACGGCAGCATACTGCTCGAGCAGTTCGAAGTCCGTGAAATTCGCGATCCGGGGGAGACGGATAACCGCGATCCGCACGCCCTTCCCGCCAGCCCGTTTATCGCCCAGGGAGAGCGAGTCTTCGCTCGGGAGGGGGATCGTGAAATACGGGACAACCCCCAGCACCGGCACGCCGCACAGTTCCTCGATTTTCTTGACCCCGGCTGCAAATATCGCCGGGTCGCCGCGGAACTTATTGATGATGATGCCCCGGACAAGCGGCCGTATATCCTCCGGAAGAAGGCAAATCGTCCCATATACCTGTGCAAAAACCCCCCCGCGCTCAATATCGGCAACGAGGATGACCGGGATTTTAAGGTACTGTGCCAGCAGGGTGTTGGCAATGTCCCGGTCGTAGAGGTTCAGTTCGGCAGCCCCACCGGCACCTTCCACAACGACCTGCCCGCAGGCGGCAGCGAGACGGCTGTAGGACTCCAGCGCTTTTTTTAAGAGGAACGGGGTTTCCCGGTAATAGTCCGCGATCGGCACGTCCTTCCAGGGGCGGCCGTTCAGTACCACCTGCGATATGCAGTCGCCCTTGGGCTTGAGGAGCACCGGGTTCATATCCGTGTGGGGCGGGACCCGAGCAGCAAAGGCCTGCATGGCCTGTGCCATGCCGATCTCGCCGCCTTCCGGCGTGACATACGAGTTCAGGCTCATGTTCTGGGACTTGAACGGCGCAACCGCTCTGCCGTGCCGGACCAGGCAGCGGCAGATTGCGGCAACGGTTACACTCTTTCCCACGTGCGATGCCGTACCCATCACAAAGAGCGACATATCCTGCACTAGTATCTGACCCGGATGATAAAAACAGGTACTCTTTTGTCCGTGCCCTCAGGGCAGACCCTGCCGATTCTCTTGGAAACCGCCTGTTTCCCCTTATTTTTGAGATTAATCACCTTTTCCATGCCAAGACATAAATAAAGAGAAACGTAAAAATACATGTAATGATTGGTGGGATTTGCCCGACGTGTGGACTACCTAAAGAACTATGTATCTGTGAGGAGGTAGCAAAGGAACAGCAAAGGATCAATGTCAAAGTGAACAAACGGCGCTACGGAAAAGAAGTGACCGTCATTGAAGGGCTTGATCCGACTGATATTGATCTCGAAGACCTTTCAAAATATATGAAGGGGAAACTTGCCTGCGGGGGCACGGTCAAGGGCAATTCCATCGAATTGCAGGGCAACCACCGCGACCGGGTCAAGGATCTCCTGTCACTCAAAGGCTACAGCATGGAAAATATTTCCTGACTTTTTTCAACCCGTTCCGAACCCTGCAAAACAGGTGTATCCGGATGAAATGCCGGTTGAATCATATGTTCCCGGCAGTCCGGTTCCCCTTCCTTGACACCGCCCTGCATACGGAGTGTGTACCGTGGCGGGAGAATCCGCCAGGAGAAGGGAAGACGGGAGAAAACATACGTTTTTTAAAAAAAAAAGGTCAGATGATAAACCGGAACACGATCCATGCAATGAGGAGCATGGCTGCCGAGTATTTCAGGCCTCCGACGAAACGCCCTTCGCCCATCTGCCCGGCAACAAGACCGGAGAAGAATCCCTGCAGCATCGCCGCATGGGAGAAGAGCCGCTTGTACAGGAAGAGATCGACAACCCCGCCAAAGCCCACGGCACCGGATCCCACGGCCTTCGCACCGGCTGTGGCCATCGTTGTCAGGAACGTTGATACGAGAATGGCGATGACGCCGCAGAACACGGCAAACGCAACCAGGACGATGACAACGTAGATAATCATGTTGTTGGCACGTTCCTGCTGGAGGTTCACCACTTCGAAGGTATCCTTGGCTGCCGCCCGCAGCACTTCGCTCACATCACCGCCGGCCCGGCTCGCCTTCGCAATCAGGTCCACGCTCCGGTCGGCAACCTTCGTACCGAGACCCTTCCCGAAATGGTAGAGCGCTTCAACGAACCCGATTCCCCAGGACATTGCATTGTCGAGTTTGTGGATATGGGGCGTGAGCGTCCCGTATTCTGCTGACGCAACAATGTGCACCGCGTTTGGAAGGTTCATACCGGAATCGTTCATCCCGGCAAGGTCGCGGAAGAAGTTGGGCAGGGCATTTTCCAGGTTTTTGATCCGCATCTGTTCCTTGAAATCCAGGAGCGCGAGGGGCACGATAGTGATGAGCACGGCAAATACTGCAAGGTCATCGATCGAAGTCGTAGTGAAGAATACCGACATGCCGTACGACCGTACCATGAAGAAGGTCCCGCCGATAAATAACAGCAGGCTGAGCGGGATGCACACAATCAGGATATTTTCCGGCTTCTCGGTAAGCACCTGGAGGGGGTGCTTCATAAACCGCCCGAAGCCCTGCCGGGTCTTGCGCTCCTGCTCAAGTTTGGCAGTGATCTCGGCAAATTCGGCTTCCATCGAGGATAACTCGGCAGGAGTTATGGTATTGCCCGCCGGTCTGCCTTTGTGGAACAGGCTGCTGGTGATATCTTTTATTCCCATATCAGGACTCCGGTGTCAATGAACTGATCAGAATCACAAACGCAATGCTGCCAAGGGGAAGCATGACATAGATAACGGCATAGAGGAACATCGGCTTGTTGTCTCCGGACATGGTTGACATGATCGACTGGAGGATGATCAGGAAAAGGGTCCCGGCCACCATTGCCGTCACGTACGACTCGGAGATAAGCGAGAGGGTATCCAGGAACAGTTTCTGGGTCTGGCGGTTCTCAAGGGCATACTGGTTGGCCTTGTTCCGGAAATAATCCGTCAGGTTACCCCCGCTTGCAATGCTCGCCATGGCGCCCTGCAGGAACTCTTTCATCCTGTAGCTGGGAGTACTGG
>Ga0209099_1002403_pt1 | contig 16557 bp, 15 predicted proteins | sample AD_JPNHW2_MetaG_FD_184430 | JGI IMG/M metagenome (GOLD analysis project Ga0209099, IMG submission 184430) | Active sludge microbial communities of municipal wastewater-treating anaerobic digesters from Japan - AD_JPNHW2_MetaG (SPAdes) (version 2) | ecosystem: Engineered > Bioreactor > Anaerobic... | reverse complement strand
TCTTTTTCGAAGAGTTCTGGCGAATCGAAGAAGTGGAAGTGAACCCTCTCGATATTTCCGGGCCAAGGACCTTGAAAGAATCGGTTCCTTCTAAGAACGACAAGGGTCCCCCCTTCGCAGGGAGAGAACTTCTCGACGTAAAAGGGCCCGGAAAAGGCCCACCTTCTCCTAAGCCCCCCTTCGGGAAGAACCGGGTTCCCCACCTGGGCGAGAAAAAGACGGTACCTATCTCCCTCTTCCTTGAGGGTGATACGCAGGGTTCTTTCATCGATAACCCTCAAGCCCCTGCAGAAGCGCTCCCTCTTAGCGACTGTCTCCTCCCCTCCCTCAACGACTGTGTAGAGAGGGTTGGGACGGGGAACGAGGAAAGAGTCAACCAGAGACCAGAGAAGGTCCCGGCTTGTGATAGGAGAGCCGTCAGAAAAACGCACCCCCTCTTTCAGGATCAGCGTCACCACCTTCCCTTGGCGGACCTCACTCTCCAGAAGCCGGTTTTGAAGTCTACCCTCCCCATCCAAAGCCAAGAGGGAGGAGTAAAGCGCCCCGAAAAGGGGCTGAAACGCAATATAACGGACTCCCCCGAAGGGGTTCAAGTCTTTGAAGCGAAAGCGAGTGTCCACGGCGAAACAGACCTCCTGAGAAGAGGAGGGTCGAACCGGGGCGCGGCAGGAGAGGCAAAAGAGGACGCACAGGAGAAGCAGCGTTCCGACTCTCTCGCTTCTCTTACAGAGAACGTTCTTTTCCAACATCACAAAGGCTTTCCCTCCCTTGGATTATAGAGGAGATAAAAGGGATAAACAAGGGAAAGACAAAGGTTTCACCTCCATCGTATTCGACTTTTAAGACGAAAAGACCTTCTCGATCGCTTCCAAAAGAGCAGGGAAGTGAGTCGGTTTCAACAATATTGCCGCCGGATGGAGCCTCTCAGCCCTCTCCATGACCTCTCTGTCCGGATACCCGGTCATGAAGATGATCGGCAAGGGAAAAACCTCAAGAATCTCCCTGGCCGCCTCAACGCCGTCCTCATGGCCGACGAGTTGAATATCCATGATGATGAGATCGGGTCTCTCCCTCTTCACGATTTCGAGGGCATCCCTGGCGGTCGCCAGGATCCCGCAAACATCGTAGCCCGCCATCAGCAGGTCCATCTTCAACCCCAAGGCGATGATCGCCTCGTCTTCGAAACAAAGGATTCTTCTCCCTTTCTCCATTTTAAACCCTAGCTTGGTAGACCGTCTCTCGGAAGACCAGGCGGCAGTGGAACCCTGGGGGTGAGGCGAACTCCACTCTTCCTTGAAGTTGGTGTTCCCCCAAGATAAGAACCGTTTGAAGGCCTAAGGTCGGCTGGTTCCGGAAGTCAAACCCCTCACCGACGCCGATGCCGTCATCTTCGTAAGCAAGAGCCAGCGTCTCCCCCGCCTCTCTACTTAAGGTCACCTTCACGGTTCCCCTCCTCTCTCCTGGAAAAGCGTGTTTGAGAGAGTTGGTCATCAACTCGTTGATCATAAGGCCGCAAGGAATGGCAACGTCGATGGTCACGCTGACAGGTTGCATATCCAAAAGAAGGGTGACCTTGTCCTGGCAAATGGCGAGGCTGGTCAACGTCAGCTCTGTCAACTCCTGAATGTAGCTGGCCAAGTCGATCTTCGAGAGATCCTGGGATTGGTAGAGTCTCCGATGGACGAGGGCCATGGCCTGTATCTTGTTTTCAACCTCCTTAAAGACAAAAGCCAGGGGAGCGCACTTCGGTTGAAGGGCTTGAAGCCTCAACATGGAGACGATCACCTGCATGTTGTTCTTGGTCCTGTGATTTAGCTCCTTCAAGAGAAGCTCCTTCTCCGCCAGCATAGTCTTCAACTTCTCCTCGGTCTTCCTTGTTTCATCGATGTCCACGTGGGTACCGACCATCCTGGTCGCCTTCCCGCTCCCGTCCCAGGCGACAGGCTTTCCCCGTGCCATAAACCAACGCCATCCCCCATCCCGCATCCGGAAACGGAAATCGACCCGGAAAGCCTCCCCACGGGAGAGCTTCTCCCTCATCTCGGGGATGATCACCTCTCTGTCGTTGGGATGGACCATGGAGGTCCAGACCGAAAAATTCATGGGAAATTCATAGGGCCGATAGCCTGACATCTCGAAGGCCCGAGGGCTCCAATAGATCTCACCGGAAACCAGGTCCCAATCCCAGAGGCCGTCAGACGTGGCCTCCATGGCCAGCCTCAGCCTTTCCTCGCTCTTCTTCAGGAGCTCCGCCGTCCGTTTACTGACCGTAATATCCCAGCTGACCACAAGAACGGCCGGATTCTCCATGTAGGAGATCAAGATAAAGGCGGTGTCCGTAAAGGCATGTCCTCCATCCTTGCAGAGAAAGGCTATCTCGGCAGCCTCTTCCCCTCTGCCGACCTTTTCCGGATCGATTCTATCGAGAGTCTTCTCTCGATACTCTTCTTGGAGCAGATCCGTGAAGGGCCTCCCTAAAAGCTCTTCGCCGCTATACCCCAGGAGGAGTTCCAAAGAGGGATTTACGAAAGAGACCCGACCGTTCTGGAGGATGCAGATCGCGTTGGGCATGGAAGAGACGACCTCCCGGAACCTCTGTTCGCTCTGCCTCAGAGCCTCTTCGTTCTGTTTTCTCTCGGTGATATCGGTCATCACCCCCACCATCCCCAGAGCGCTTCCATGAAGATCGGCGAAGATGGCCTTGTGGAAGAGCATCTCTCTTCTCTCTCCCCGAAAGTTCGTCATAAATCCCTCGTAGACTTGAACGCCCGGGTTGTTGAGCAGTTCGATGTCCTTGGCCTTGAACTGATCGGACTCGGTATCCTCGAAGATCTCCTCGGTTCTCTTCCCAACGATCTCCTCCCTCCGGTAGCCCAGGAAGTCACAGAAGGCTCGGTTGCACCCCATGTACCTTCTCTCCACGTCCTTGTAGAAGACCGGGCTGGGAATCGTTTCAAGAAGGGTCTCCATCAAGATGTGCTTCTCTTCCAACTCCTTCTCGGCCCTCTTCTCCTCGGTGACGTCCTCTACAAAGCCTTCCAGGTGGGGGCCCGAAGGGGTGTGAACAAGCCGGATATGGAGACGGGCGTTCCAGGGGTCGCGGTTCTTTCTATGGTAGAGATGGTCGAGGACGAGAATCTCCTCTCTTTCGAGAGCCTCTTTCAGCATCTTGTCCCGATCTTCGCTGTTGGAGTAGAGGTCCCGCGGAATCGAGAGATCCACGGCCAAGACCTCTTCAGGAGAACCGTACCCGAGCATTCTGGCCATGGCGGGGTTCACGTCCAGGAAACGGCCATCCAAGGAAGAGTGAAAGATGCCTAGGGAGGCGTCCATGTAGAGGGTTCTGAAGCGCTCTTCACCCTCCCGTACCTTCGATTCGGCTGCCCAACGGAGATCCCTGTCGGTCATCAGCTTTCCCAAGAACATTGTCAACAGAGGGAAAAGGCCCAGCAGGAGGAGAAGGAGCGGGAAGACCCTTTCGAGGGCCTCTTGCGAAAAAGCCAGCAGAGAGAGGAAAAGAAAGAGGTGAGCCGTTAATCCTGCCAGGTAAAGTTCGACAAGGGAGAAGGGCCCTCGCTTGATCCCCCGTAGTTCTTTCCAGAGAAGCCCGACCAGGGCCGTAACGAGGGTCCCACAAACCCCCGTCCAAACCTCTGCCCCTCCCTGATAAAGGAGGGAAAAGAGAGAGGTCAAGGATAAGGCCGTCACAGTCGAAACCACTCCGAAGAAGAGACCCGAGAGAAGAAAAAGAACAGAAGGCACGCGGAAGAGAGGGTTGGGAACAAAGGAGGTTCCTTGGAAGATCAAGAGGGTTCCGATCAGCCCCAAGAGGACGCCGACGCAGATCTTCGCGAGGGTTTTCGGTTCTCTCCCTTCGCCGGGCCGAAGGGTCGTGTAGATGAGAGTGACGGCAAGAAGGATGGCGATGTTATCGATGGTTCCGGAAACCAGGAGTCTCATCATGAAGAGCACCTACCCGGCGAGCTCCTTCGTCTCAAAGGCCCCTGGTCCTCGGAGAGGGAAAGCAAAGAGAAGTCCCCGCTGTCGAAAAATGCCAGGTTGTTGCATTCAAAGGACACCTTATCGCTCACCTTTCAGGGGATCTCTCCTGTTCCTTGAAACGGCAAGACTCTTTTCTAGATTATCAAATTCTTCAAAGGATTCCTATTTTTTTCAAATCAGTATTGCCCCAAGAGATTCCTTCTCCTGGCGATTCGCTCACACATTCTGTAGAGCCAAAGCCCGACGAGGATATAAAAAGAGCTCAAGCCCAACAGGAAGAGGTACCAGAGGAGGGGGAAGGTTTGGGATCCCGAAGAGCACACCAAGGCTCTCAGGGAGGAGGCGCCCGCCGTGAAGGGAAGCAACGAAACCGGCTTGAAAGGATACCCCGGAAGAGCCACCAAACCGATCAAGAGAAAAGAAATGACCTGAAGGAAGGCCCCCATCTTCTTTGACAACATGGCGAGTCCTCCGAAGAGATAGCCCAACCCCCAGAGAGAGGGAAGGGAGAGGGTCAAGAGGAGGAGAAGCTTTAGGAAGCCTGAGATTCCAAGGGAAAGCCACCGACCCGTGGTGACCATGGTCAACAAGAGAATGGCCGAATTGAAGACCAAAGAGTAGAGGAACTCGTAGAGAATCCTCACCGCAAAGATCGTCTCCAGGCCCAAGGGGCTCAGATAAAGCTGTTCAAAGGTGCCCTTATGGGTCTCCTCAACAACACCGTAGGAGATCCCTTGAAATCCCATAAGAGCGAACATCCAGGTAACATACCCGACGATGATGCTGTCAAGCTTCGCCCCATCCACGTTGGGCCCGGCAAAGTGGCGAAGGCCTAGGAAAAAGGTCAAAAAGATGATGTAGAGCGCCACCAGCCATGAAAGGGTGTTAAAAAGGTAACTTTTGATCTCCGCCCAATATTTTACGGCCTCGGCGGCGATCAACCCAAGGACTCTCCTCATCCTTCTCTCCGGACGGTCGGTTCTGGACAACCCCCGTCTTTGAGGATGTCCAGGAAGATCTCTTCAAAGTCATCGCTGAGGATGTCCAGAGAGCGAAGGGTAAGACCCGCACTCTGGAGAAGGGCGAAGACCTTGTAAAGCTCGGAGGGATCTTTAAGAGAAAAGAGAAGAGAGTCGCCCCTCTCGTCCCTTTCGATCCGAAAGCCCGGAAAAGGCTGAAGAAGGGTCAGAAGCCATTCCTGAGGATCCTCTTCCAGAACGATTCTGTAGACTTTTTGGGAGAAGAGGTTGCGCAGGCTCTCGGGAGTTCCCTCGCGCAGGACTCTTCCCTCCTTTAGAACGAGGACTCTATGGCAAACGGATTCGATAAACTTCATGTCGTGGGAGGTAATGAGGACGAAAGTTCCCTCATCCCTCGCAGTCTCAAGGATCCAGGAGCGCATCTTCCTTGCGGTCTCGACATCCAACCCCAGCGTTGGCTCATCCAGGAGCACAACCGGCGGCTTCGTGATGAAGGCACAAGCGACGGCTACCTTCTGTTGCATCCCCTTGGAAAAGAAGCGAACCTGTTTATGGGAGACCTCGGCGAGGCCAAGGGAGTCCAACAAGTCTTTCGCCCTCTCCCGGATCTCTCCTGGCATCAACCCCCGAAGTCCGGCGAAATAGAGGAGGTTTTCCCAAGGGGTCAGCCTCCAATAGACGTTCCTTGCCCCTTCCAAAACGGCTCCCAGATAACTTCTCGCTTTTCTGGGCTGTTTTTTGACATCCACGCCCATCACGGAGACCTCTCCCGCATCGAACTCTATGAGCGTGGCGATCGATTTGATAGTGGTGGTCTTACCGGAACCGTTGGGGCCGAGGATTCCCAAGACCTCCCCCCCTCGTCCCTGAAAAGAGAGGTCCTGCAGAGCACTAAGGGGGCCCTTTCGGCCTCTGTAAATTTTGGTGAGTCCTCTCACATCGACGATAGCTCTTCCCTTTTCCATCTCTCCGGCTTCTCTCTCAACCTCCCAGCAGGGTCCTCTCCACACAGAGAGAGGAGAAGAAGGGCGGATTCTTGACTCCCGCCCCTCTTGAGCCTCCCATGGGACTCTTTACTTCTTATCGGTCTGGGCGTTTCCCTTTTCACAGGCGCCGCAATGCTCTTCTTTCTGAGGCTGGGCCTTCTCGGAGCCACAGGTCTCTTTCTTTTCAACCTTGGCTTGGCCGTTCTTACAACCTTCGTGGTCCTTCATCCCCTCATGGCCACAGCCGCCGGACTTGTGCTCGCCCATCTTTGCCTTGTCGCCTTTGCAGCCCTCGTGTCCCTTCATCCCCTGGGCGCCTTTCTCACACTTATGCTCTTTCATCTTCGCCTGTTGCGCGGGGGTGAGAATCTTCATCATCTCTTCTTTGTGGGCCTTTTGAAGGGCTTCCTTCTCGGCCTTGAACTCGGCGTGGAGCTTTTCCCACTTGGCTTTCATGGCTTCACAAGCCTTCATGTGGGTCGCGTGGAGAGCCTCAACCTTCTTCACCTGCTCAGGCGTCAGATTAAGAGCCTTCATGCATTCACAAACACCCTTCTTTGGTTCTTCCGCCCTTAGAGAAAGGGTTGAGAAGGCGAAGAGGGCAACCGTTAAAAGGGTAAAAACAAGAGTCAGTTTCTTCATCTCTATTCCTCCTTGATTTTAAAGCTATCTTTCCTGAACGGGGCACACGCTCTCTTTACAGCGAGTCTCGTCGTCCCCGCAACTCATCTGAAAAAGTTTCTCCAGCTTTTCCCTCCCCTCTGAGGGGAGCAGTTCCCTCACCCGAAGAGTATACTCCAGAGAAAGGAGCTCCATGCGGCTTCTCGTCTCCGCCAACCTGAGGGCGAGAGCATCCTTCTCCTCTCCTGTGACCCCCCTCTTGAGAGCCTGCCAAAGTTCCCGTCTGCGCTGGTTGTATTCGCGACGGAGAGGCTCCAACCTCTTGACGGCCTGGAGCCTTTGCTCCTCCAGCGCTCCAGCCTGCTCCTTGCGGAGGCAGAAATGGCGCCGGGCGCCTCCTTCATGCCAGCCCTTGTTCTCGGTTCTCTTTACCCGTTCATGAAGCAGAACATACCCCATGCCGATGTTTAAACCCAAGGAGAGAATGAGAACCGCGACAATCTGGGAGTTTTTCACCTTTTCACCTCCAAGAGGGAGAGGGGGTTCCAAGGGGCATCCTCTCCTCCTGTTTCGTCCGCCGCCAAGGGGGAGACAAGGGCCATGACCTGTTTTGGAGGCTGGGACGAGAAGACGATCCCCTCTCCCAAGGTATACCCCGCCAGAACGGCCAGAAACCAGAGAGCGACCCAGCGGAAGAGGCGGAGAGCCGGGGCCTCTTGTTTAGGAAGTCCCTCCATGAGCCTCTTCTGAAAGAAGGGGGAGAGCCTCTCCTCCCGCGGCGAAGCGAGGACGCTCTGGAGGCCATCCCGAAAGAGCCTGTACTGGCTACACTCCCTACAGCCGTCCATGTGTTCCTTGACTCCATCGGTGAGGATAGGAATCTCCCTATCCATCCAAGCGTCGTACTCTCTCCTGCAGTGGAGGCACTCTTTCGTCGCTTTCATCGTTCTCCTCACCCTATTAGACCCTGGAAACCGGAAATCCCTTCGTTGTTTCTTGAAGGGTTTTCAACCTTTCAAAGAGCTGTTTCCGACTCCTTGAAAGAAGCGATTCCACGGCGCTGGGGGTTGTCTCCATGACCTGAGCGATTTCACCGTAAGAGAGCCCCTCGGAGTGTTTCAGTATCAGGACGACCCTTCCCCGGGGAGGGAGGGTGTCCAAGGCTTCCTGCACCAGGAGGGTCCTCTCCTTTCTCTCCAGAGTCTCCACGGGTCCTGGGGCTTGGTCCTCCCACCGCTCCTCCAAGAGCTCACCCTTCGAATCGATAGGGGTCTTCTTGGCCAAGGCCTTGAGGGCCGTGTTCAGAACGATCCGGGTGATCCAAGTCGAAGCCAAACACTCCCCTCGAAAGCGTGGCGCTCCCTTCCAAACCCTCCAGAACGCCTCCAGCAGAAGGTGCTCCGCCTCGGAACGCTCTATCCCCATGCGCAGCAGAAGAGCCAGGAAGCGGTTTTGACAACCCTCCAGGAGGCGGGCGAAGGCTTCGCGTTCTCCCCGGCCGGCGGCCTCCAGCAGAAGCTTCTCCCGAAGGCTCTCCTCCTCTCTCTCTTTCATGAGTTATAGACTCGGCAAGGCAACGGTTTCCTTCGCTTGGGGGAGAAAAAACGGATCGGTCTACCCCCTTTCCTCTTCCTGTCCCTTCTTCGGAGCAGGAAACTGTGAGGGAAAGACCTTTACGCTCTGATCGACCGTATCGAGGGCGGGGATCTCTTTCTCCTCCCCTACCCGAAGCTCCTGAAAGCGCCTGGCCGAGACGAGTACTCGTCGTTCCAAGCTGGACATAGCCTTGTTGTAGTTATCTACCGCCGACCCGAGTCCACGACCAACCTTATCGAAGTGGTCAACCATGGTGAAGAGCCTTTCGTAGAGCTCTTTCCCCAATTGGCTGATCTTCTCGGCGTTCTCTGTCAGCGCCTCTTGTCTCCAACCGAAGTGAACGGCCTTGAGAAGGGCGATCAGTGTCGTCGGAGAGGCGATGATGACCCGCTTCTGAACCCCTTCCTCTATCAACGAGGGATCCTGGGAGAGAGCGGCGTTGAAGATCGCTTCTCCAGGGAGGAACATGACGACAAAATCCGGAGTGGTTTTAAACTGGTTCCAGTAGTCCTTCTCGCTTAACCGCTTGATATGGTTACGGATGAGCCCCGCGTGGGTTGCCAAGATCTTCTTGCGTTCAACATCGTCAACCGCCTCTACGGACTTCAGGAAGGCCTCCAGGGGAGCCTTGGCGTCCACGACGATCACCTTGTTGTTGGGAAGGCGGACGATGAGATCCGGTCTTAGTTTTCCCTCTTCGGTCTTGACCGAGACCTGCTCCTCGAAGTCACAATAGTTGACCATTCCGGCAAGCTCCACGACCCTTCTGAGCTGGACCTCCCCCCAGTTTCCCCGTACCGCCGGAGCCTTGAGGGTCTGCACAAGCCTCGAAGTCTCGCTTTTCAGACTCTCCTGGGTGGCCGCCATAGCGGAAACCTGCTCCCTTAGTGCAACGTAACTGCGGATTCTATCCTCTTCAAGCTCTTTGAGTTTACCGTCGAACCTTCCCAGGGTCTCGGTTACCGGGCGGACGAGATCGTCAATGGCCTTCTTCCTGTTTTCCAGATCGTTCTTGGCCCCCTCCTGGTATTTCTCCAGAGAGGTCTTAGCCAACTCAAGGAAGTTCTGGTTGTTCTTGCTCAAGGCCTCCGAAGCCAGCGCCTGAAAGGATTCAGCGAGTCTTTCCCGCGCCTTTTCCAGAAGGGCCAGCTTCTCCGCGTAACCCTGGGTCTCCTCCTCCCTTCTGGTCTCGGCCTCCGTGAGGCGAAGGCCCAGCGCACGGACCTCCTGTTCGCTCTTCTCAAGACGGGCTTTGTCCTGGAGAGATTCCCGACAAAGCTCTTCGATCCTTGCCTCCCGCGAGAGAAGCCGTTCGCTCAGAACAGCCTTTTCGCTCTCCAAAGCGATCCGCTTCGACCTCTCGCTTCCCCGAAGGTTCTGGGTCATGAGGATCGCCAGAGTCGCCGCAGCGGCTCCTAGAAAGAGACAAAGAAGAGCCAAAAGGTTCATGGAAACCTCCTTTTCTCACTATAGGGGTTCCTTCCCTCCAGGTCAAGTTTTCCCCCCTCTTGAACCCTTTCAAATATTGTCGAGAGCCCTCACTTCACAGGAACCCTTCTACCGGCATCTCTGTCGATACTCTTAAAAGGTGTTCATCCCTCCTCTGCTCTTCTGATCTTGTAAATCAGAGAGAGGTGATCCTCCTCTAAAGTCGTGCATTCGATCAAATCCAGGGGGAGTCTCTCCTGTATGGACAAATTTCTGAACAGGTGCGGCACATCCATTCCGACCAAAGAGGGCGATAAAACAAGGCTGATTTCATCCACCAGCCCCTGCCGGATCAGGACACCCGTTAATTCCCCGCCGCTGTCGGTCCTGAGAGTTCTTCCCTTATACTTGTGGTAGAGCACTTCGAAGGCTTGAGGGTAATCCACCCTTTCCTCACCGGCGACGATATAGTCGTAGTGGCGCTCTTCAAGGTATCGAAGGTAGGATCTCGAAGTAGATTTTGACACTAAGAGGAGAATCTCTCTGCAGTAGAGAGTGTCTCTGAAAACATGGAGGTTTCGCAACCTTCCACCGCTGTCCGGTATGACCCAAAGCGGTCGCTGATCCTCCGGCTTACAAAGGGGCTTCCTAAACGCCCTCTCCGTCTCCGGGGGGTATTGCTCCGCCGCTCTATAAACGGTTTCGCTTCCCAGTAAAACCATATCGGCGTTGAAGCGGGCGGCGACGGTATAGTAGATCCCCGTTTCCGCAAAGCCACGTATGCGTCCGTCTAAGCTGATTTGTGCGTGCATAACCACCTTTGGTCTCAAGGTTCCGCCTCCTCGTTGAAAATTTGTATCCTTAGTTTACCTCCCTGAAGTGACAGCCCTATGTCAGCAGATTTCGGGTCAGCTCTCTTTTCTTCATCGCTTTTGGACTAAAATAGGTTGATAGAAGATTTTCTGGACGGAAAGAAGGATCTCATGAAGAGGTTAGAAAGACTATCGGCGGTTCTTGTTCATCTCCAGTGCCAACCGATTGTGACGGCCCAAGAGTTGGCCCAAAGGTTTGGTGTCTCTCTTCGAACAGTCTACAGGGACATCCGGTCGCTGGAGACCGCCGGAATACCGGTTGGTTCTGAACCAGGTATCGGCTATTTTCTTGTCGATGGGTACAGTTTGGCCCCTGCAGCCTTGACCTTCGACGAAATCGGGGCCCTCCTTTTGGCCGGAAAGCTGGCGGGGGCTTTCACCGGCACAGGAATTCAGAAGAGTCTTGAATCGGCTCTTTACAAAATTAAGTCTCTCCTCAAGGATTCCCAAAAAGCCTTCGCTTCCGAAGTGGAAAAGAGGATGGGTGTCTACGGCACAGGAGAGCAGAGACAAATCACGAACAACTTCATACAAGAGATTCAAGCGGCTCTCTTCAGAAAGACAGTGCTGGAGATCCTCTACCAATCTCCATCGAAAGGAGAAACAACCCTTAGAAAGATCGACCCGCTCGCCTTGGGTTTCTACGATCATTACTGGCACCTGGTGGCATTCTGCCATTTGCGGAAAGCTTACCGAGATTTTCGTGTAGACCGTATTCAAAAGCTCTTTGCCGTCGACAAAAGCGTTCAAGAGAGCCATCCCCCTCTAGAGACGATCCTCAGAAAGATGTTCCAATCGAAAGGTTTGTGCAAAACGTTGATCACTTTGAAGAAAGAGAACTACGGAATCATCAGGGAGAGGTGCGCCTTCGGCGTCGTAGAGGAGAGAGATCTAGGGGACCGAATGGAACTCCTCCTTATGGTCGATTCTCTCCCGGTATTAGGGAGATGGCTCTTCCGTTATGGCCGAGACGTTGACGTGCTCTATCCACAGGAGCTACGAGCGATCCTTCGGCAATGCGCGGAAGAGGCGACAAAGGGAGCTCCCGCTTCAGAACAGAGGCCATCTGGCTCTCACCGTGAGGGAAACGCATAGAAGCCACATGTTTGAGGAACCTCACCCCTCATTCTGTTGACCCTTTTCGGCGCCAATACTCTCCTCGAAGGGAAAGAGGTTATGGCTCTCCTGGAAAGCGCCTTGCCTGCCTCTTCACCTTCACACCCTTGAACCGGAGATGTTCAAGATTTCACCTCGTTTCCCTGCAGAATCCAAGGAGCCGGTCTTCACCGTAGCCCTCGGAGGTGAAGTATGAAACAGTCGCCTCTAGGCAACGTATTTTTTTAAGGAGGTCCTATGGTCAAAAAATCGCTTTCCCCTCTACTCTTCCTCTTCTTCGTCCTTCCCCTGGACGCCCAGAGTTACCTCCTGAAGAACGTTTCGATCTGGACCGAAGCGGGAACCCTCCAAGGAGGATGTTTCCTCCTGGTAAAGGATGGGTTCATCGACTCCCTGGGGCCCATGAAGGCACTCCCCAAAGGAACCTTCGACGGAGAGTACGATCTGAAGGGCCACTGCCTCTACCCAGCCCTGATCGACTCCTACAACACGGGTTTTCAGCCTTCCGCAACTCCTAAGAGAGCCGAAGGGTCCGAAGAGGCCCCCGGCCCCGATAAGAACACCCGCCTTCCCCTGGAGGAGAGGGGTTTCACCCCCCGAAAGAGCCTCACCGAAACGCTTCTTCTCAAGAACGAGGACCTTTCAAAGACCCTCTCCCGAGGTTTTACCCTCGTTCATGTCGTGCCCAGAGAGGGAATCGTCGGCGGGCGCACTCTCCTCGTCTCACCGATCTCCAAAGACCCCAAGGTCAACACCGTTTCCGAAGGGCCCTTTCAAGTTCTGCGCCTGGAACCAAACTCCAACCGATACCCGACAACAACCTCCGGGATTCTTGCCCAGATCCGCGAGATCAAGGAGGAGCTTCTCTACCGTCAGGCTCGAAAGGGCCTTCCACCCGCGGTCTCCGGACGCAGATTCCCCTACGACCCCGAGCTGGAAGCCTTCCGCCCCCTACTCTTCGGGAATGAGCGCTTTCTTGTGGTCACCAACAACATGGTCCAGCAACGCCTGGCCGAGCACATCGGTAAAGAGTGCCCCCTTCCGCCCGTCCTCCTCTTGAGCCCCGACTTCTGGCGCCGCCCCCTCCCCAGTTCCCCCATCATCCTCCCTCTCCTCTTCAAGGCCCCCTTGGCGAGCCGTTACTCTCTGGAAGGAGAGGAGAAGAAGAGGGAAGCCGAAGAGAGGCTCTACCCTGAGAAGTTCTCCCTCCTCTTCAAAGAGCGCGCCGACATCGTCCTGGCTCCTCCAGACTCGGGGGATTACGACGGTCTCCTCAAGAACCTCCGTGCCCTCTTGAAGCGTGGAGTCCAGGAGAAGAGACTCCTCGACTCTCTGACCATCAACCCCGCGCGGCTCTTCAAGGTTCAGGACCGTTACGGGACTCTGGAGAGGGGAAAAGCCGCCGACTTCATCGTCACCGACACTCCTCTCCTCGAAGAGAAGAGCCGGGTGACAATCACCTTTGTCGAAGGCCGACCCTTCGAATTCTCCAAGGAAGAGAAGGGAGACGAAGTTCCGAAGGTCGACCCCTCGGGGAGTTGGTCGGTTAAGGCCCAGGGTTCCCTAGGGAGCTTCTCCTTCACCATGGTCCTTCACCTCGAAAAGGGGAACCTCGCCGGCCAGCTGGTCTACCAAGGCAAGGGGTTCGACATCACCGAGGGCTCCGTCTCCGGCGACAGAATCTCTTTCTCCGCGCGAGGAACCCTTCTTGGAGATCAGATCATGGAGCTGACCTTTCAAGGCCGTATGGCCGACAAGCGGATCGAGGGAACTCTCTCCCTTGATGAGGGAGAGGAGAGTCTCTCCCTTGTGGCTAACCCCGAAACCCTGGGAGGTGAGATGTGAAGAAGCTGACGCACTGTCTCTGGATACTCCTACTCCTGGCCGCCCTTCGCCTCCCCGGGGAGGATCTTCTCCTTCGTGAAGGCCGCTTCTACACCTTTGACAAGGGAATCCTGGAGGGCTACGACATGCTGATCATGAACGGCAAGATTCGCTCCATCGCCAAGGGGATCGTCAACCCCGGCAAGGTTCCCGAACGGGACCTGAAAGGGCTCTCCGTCGTTCCAGGCCTGATCGACTCCCATAACCACATCGCCCTTGCCGGAGAGATCAACGAGGTTTCGGAGAACATCACGCCGGAGATCGACATGGCCGAGCAGATCAACCCTGACGACCCCAACATCTACTACTGTTTAACCGGCGGCGTCACTATGGTCCACCTTCTCCACGGAAGCGCCAACCCCATAGGGGGCCGCAATGTTACCGTCAAACTCAAGTGGGGGGAATCCGCCGAAGAGATGATCGAAAGACGGGCCCTGCCCACTCTCAAGCTGGCCCTGGGAGAGAACCCTAAGACGGCCACAGGGGGGAAGTCCTTCCCCATCACCAGGATGGGTGTAGCCGCGTCGATTCGAACAGCCTTCTCGCAGGCCCTGGAGTACGGGAAGGGCTGGGAAGACTGGCGGAGAGAGGCGAAAGGGAAGAAGGCTCCGCCTCCTCCCAAGAGGAACCAGCGTCTGGAGGTTCTCCTTGAGGTTTTGGAGGGGAAGAGGGTGGTCCGATGCCATACTTACAGGGCCGAGGAGAGCCTCGAGTTGATGCGCATCGCCAAGGAGTACGGATTCAGGGTTCAGGGCTTCGAACACTTCCACCAGGCCTACAGAATCGCCGACGAGCTGGCGAAGGAGAAGATCGGCCTTTCCGTCTTTACCGACTCCTGGAACTACAAGGCCGAAGCCTCCGAGTTCACCCCCTACGGATTTGCCCTGCTGAGGGAAAAAGGAGTGGAAGTTTCTCTCAATTCGGACCTCTCCGAGGCGATGAGACGCCTCAACATCGAGGCTGGAAAAATGGTTCGCTACGCGGGCATGGAGAGGATGGAGGCCTTGAAGACAGTCACTCTCAACCCCGCCAGGCTCCTGGGAACGGACAAGTATGTCGGCTCCCTTGATGTCGGTAAAGACGCGGATCTCGCCGTCTTCGACGGAGATCCGTTGAGCCCGACTTCGAAGTGTTGCTTGACCATCATCGAAGGGAGGGTCTACTTCGACCGTGAAGAGGACTTGAGATCGCGGAGCGTCAAAAGGGTCGAAGAGAAGGAGGCCACCAGATGAAGAGGACGGCTCTCTTTCTCTCCCTGTTTCTGTTCCTTCTGCCCCTCTTCTCTTCGGAGAGGTTCGCCCTCAAAGCTAAGCGCATTGTCACCGTCTCAGGTTCTCCCATCGAAGGGGGAGTCCTCTTGATCAACAAAGGGAGGATCGAGAGGGTCCTCTCCTACCAAGACCCTCTCCCGGAAGAGTACCCCCTGGTAGAGTTCAAGGAGGGAACCGTCTATCCCGGGCTCATCAACCTTTACTCAAGCCTTGGCATCACCGGAGTCGGATGGGGCAGTGTCTGGAACGACAGTAAGGAGGTGGGAAGCCTGAACCCCCAGCTCACCACCTTCAGCGCTTTCTACCCCTGGAGCAACCTTCTTCCCATCGTCCGCTCCTTCGGTACACTCACGGTTCTTGTCGCTCCCAGCGGAGGCGCCGTAAGCGGCAGAGCCGCCCTGATGAAAACATCCGGCTGGAATCCCGACGAGATGGTCGTCGAGAGGGACGCCGCCCTGATCGTTCAACTGATCGACAAACGTCCTCCCAGGGAAAAAGAGGCCTTGGCGCCTACACCCTCCAAGAGGACGAAGGAGATCCGAGAGTTCCTCCAAGCCTCCCGGATATACTCCTTAAGAGCCTGCGCTGGAGAAAAGCAAGCCTACTCCCCCCTCTACGAGGCGACACGCTTCCTCTGGGAGAAGAAGAGGCCCTTGATCTTCGCGGCCAACACGGTCGAGGAGATTCGAGAGGCTATCAAGATCTCCCAGGAGTTTGCCATCCCTGGAATTCTCCTGGGGGCCTACGAGGGGGAAAAGCTTCTCCCGGAGATCCGTCTCTCCGGACTCCCGGTGATTCTCTCCTCCCTCTACGAGGGCAACCGTAAGTGGGAAGAGGGCTACGACATGGTTTACCGTCTTCCCGGTCTCTTGGAGAAGTCTGAGATTCCTTTCGCCTTCTCCTTTTACTCTTCCGCCAACGCCTTCGATTTTCCGGTTCAAGCCGGAAGGGCAGTGGCTTACGGCCTCTCCAGAGAGGAGGCCGTCAAGGCTCTCACCCTGACGCCGGCCCGGATCATGGGGCTGAAGGACCGGGGAAGTATCGACGTGGGATCGTGGGCCGATCTGATCGTTCTGGACGGAGACCTGTTGGAAGGCACCACGAAGGTCTTGGCCGTCTTCTGCGAAGGGAAGAGAATCGAGGGGATGGACTATTTCCAGCGGGAGGCCGAAAGGGCTTCCCGGAGAGAGACCGGAGAGTAAACCATGACAAAAGAGGTACGGGTTCTCAAGAGGGAAGAGGGGGAGAGGAGCTACCACTTCTCCATCGAAGTCGTCTGGAAGGAAGCGGAAAGAGTCCGCCGCCGGGTTCGGCAGGTTCTCTTCTTCCATAAGAGCCTTCTTCGCACCCGGGAAGGGGCTGAGAAGGCTATTCGTCAAGCTCTCTCCGGCGAAAACACGGAGCTAACCGCCATCACCTGGGAGCCCGGAACCTGGGAGCCAACCATACCCGGAGTCGAATAGAAGAGCCCCTCTCTCCTCTAGTGGTTCGAAGAGGTCCAGGTTTTTGACCATCCGAAGAGACCCTGAAAGGAAGAACCTTCAATCTCCCCGAGAGAGGCCTTGGTTCTCAATCTTTACGCCTCCAAAGAGGGAGTATCCCTGCGACAAAACGTTATTTTTACGCTTATTTTTTAATGTTTGACAAAACCTTTTTCTTCTGCCATGATGTTTTCTATAACCCTCCGGCCTGAGATGTGCCGGTGTGAAAAGGAGGTTCAAAACTATGGCCAACGCCTTGTTCAAAGTTCCCACTCCCCACAACGAACCGATTCTTCAGTACGCTCCCGGTTCTCCAGAGA
>Ga0209099_1002402_pt1 | contig 16558 bp, 15 predicted proteins | sample AD_JPNHW2_MetaG_FD_184430 | JGI IMG/M metagenome (GOLD analysis project Ga0209099, IMG submission 184430) | Active sludge microbial communities of municipal wastewater-treating anaerobic digesters from Japan - AD_JPNHW2_MetaG (SPAdes) (version 2) | ecosystem: Engineered > Bioreactor > Anaerobic... | reverse complement strand
TGTTGAAAGGAGAGGAGAAAAAGCTAAAATTGTGGAAGAAAAGTAGATGAAATATTAAATGTAAAATATTGATTAACAAATGTTAAAGTGTAAAAAGTTAGACTAAAACTGTGACCTTGAACCTGGAAAGAAGAACCTGGTCCCGAAAGCTATCGGTATTGGCACCTGGCACCTGGCACCCACTAATAGCACCAAGCACCTGCCCCTTTCACACGAGCCTTCCCACGGCAGGCAGGCTAAGCACTAAGCACTAAGCACTAAGCACTCCACGCCCTGTTCATTAACTTGTTGAAAAATCGTTATATAGCTGTTTTATTTCTCGTTTAAGATTCATACTTTTACCTGTGTAACTCTGAGTGTTTTAATTAATTGAAAATAAATAGGTTATGAAATTTATCATCAATAGCCAGACCTTACTGCGGAGACTTCAGTCGCTGAGTGGTGTGCTTAATAGCAGCAATACCCTGCCGATTCTCGATGACTTCATGTTTGAACTCACCGATACGGTACTCAACATCACTGCGACTGATCTCGAAACAACCATGGTAATCACCCTTGAACCCAGTATGCTGGAAGATCCCGGGAACATAACCATACCGGCAAAACTGCTTCTGGATTTCCTTAAATACCTTCCCGATGTACCTTTAACATTCAGCATTGACCTTGGTACACAGGCTGTTGAAATCACTTCGACTGATGGTAAATATCACCTGACCGGTCATAATGCCGAAGATTACCCGAAGCTTCCGCAGCTGGCCGACACGGCAAAAATGGATATCCCTTCAAGTCTGCTGGCTGCCGGTATCAACAAAACAGTTTTTGCCACCGGCAATGATGAACTTCGTCCGGCCATGGGTGGTGTTTTCTTTGAATTCACACCCGATTACCTCACTTTCGTTGCAACCGATGCCCACAAACTTGTGCGATATCGCCGTACCGATGCAAAGGCCGAAGAATCAGCCAGCTTTATCGTTCCCCGTAAACCTCTCAATGTGCTGAAGAACCTGCTGGTTATTGAAGATGTTCCTGTTGCAGTAGAGTACAATGTTACCAATGCTGCTTTCTCATTCCAGAATATCAAGTTGTACTGCAGGCTTATCGAAGGCAGGTATCCGGCTTATGAAGCTGTTATTCCGCGTGATAACCAGAACAAACTAACTGTTGACCGCCAGATTTTCATTAACTCGGTGAAGCGTCTGTCGCCGTTTGCCAACCAAAGCACTCACCAGATCCGTTTCAGGATCACCGGACAGGAATTGCAAATGACTGCCGAGGATATTGATTACTCAAACGAAGGAACAGAACGCCTGACCTGCACCTACGAAGGTGAAGACATGGAAATCGGTTTCAATTCGAAGTTTGTCCTTGATATGGTCACCAACCTCGAAAGTGACGAAATCTGCTTCAACCTGGCAGGCCCGACCCGTGCTGGCATAATTTTGCCGGTGAACAATGAAAATAAAGAGGAAGATATTCTGATGCTGGTGATGCCTGTGATGCTCGGCCAGGGCTGATAATCTGACTCATAGATAAATTAAATGCCGGTCACTCCGGCATTTTTTATTTCATCACTCCATTGACTCACCAAGTTCCATCCAGCGAAGTGTTTTCTCTTCGATAAGCTGCTCAAGCTCACCATAGCGGATCGAAAGCTCATGGAGGCTTGAAGTCCCGGATTCACCTGAGTTAAGTGCCGCTAGCACGTTGGTTTTTTCGGTTTCGAGCACACTTATCTCCGCCTCAAGTTTTTCAAACTCCAGTTTTTGCCTGTAAGTTGGTTTACTGACAGTCTTTTTTACTTTTTCCTGGCGTATTTCAGGCTCGCGTATTTGCGCCCTTGCCAGTTGTTGCTTCTTCAGTTCACGTATACGGTGTTGATAATAAGCAGTATAGTTTCCATAGAAATCCTTGATTTTGCCTTTCCCTTCGAAAACAAAAACGTGATCGCAGAGCTTGTCGAGCAGGAAACGGTCGTGCGAAACTACCAGCAGGCATCCTGGAAATTCGGCAAGAAAATCCTCAAGTACCTGCAAAGTGTAAATATCGAGGTCGTTGGTAGGCTCGTCGAGGATAAGGAAGTTAGGATTGTGCATTAATTGCAGAAGCAGATAAAGCCGCCTTTTTTCTCCACCGCTCAGAGCGCTGAAGTAAGCATGCTGAACTGCATATGAAAAGTTGAATTGATAAAGGAACTGTGCGGCCGACAGACTGCCCTTTTTCATCAAAATTTCCTCAGCGACATCCTTTACGATATCGATAACACGTTTGTCTTCAACGGGTTGAAACCCTTCCTGGGTGTAATAACCCATCACCACGGTCTGGCCGGTGACGATATTCCCTTTGTCAGGTCTTAGATATCCGCTGATAATATTCAGCAATGTCGATTTTCCGGCTCCATTAAGGCCTACCACACCTATTTTCTCGCCTCTCTTAAAAATATATGAAAAGTCATCGATGATGTTATCCTCTCCGAATTTCTTGCAGACATTGTTCACCTCAATGATTTTTCCGCCAAGGGGCCTCGCATTTACATCGAATTTTATCTGTTTCTCATTGTTTTTCCTGCTTACTTTCTCCTTCAGGTCGTCAAATGCATCAATGCGGGCTTTGCTCTTTGTACCGCGCGCTTTGGGCATACGGCGTATCCATTCCAGCTCGGTGCGGTAAAGGTTGGTACTTTTCTCAAGCGAAAGTTCATCGGCTGTCTGCCGTTCGGCTTTCTTTTCGAGATAATAGGAGTAGTTGCCTTTATATTGCCAGAGGGCATCATTTTCAAGCTCAACAATTGTATCGCACACATTATCAAGAAAGTACCTGTCGTGAGTGATTAGCAAAAGTGTTAGTGACTCACGCGAGAGGTAATCCTCGAGCCATTCAATCATCTCGAAATCAAGGTGATTGGTAGGTTCGTCGAGCAATAACAGGTCAGGAGAACCAATGAGCGCCCCGGCAAGCGCTATCTTTTTTATTTGGCCGCCGGAATGATCGCCGGCAGGTTTTGATAAATCGTTGATGCCGAACCGCCCCAGGATTTCCCGCACCCGGGTTTCATAATCCCAGGCTTGCAGGGCATCCATTCCCGAAATTGATCGATCAAGGCTGCGCTGGTTGGCCTCATTGTGCTCGTGCCTGATGTTTTCAAGCGATTCTTCGTAGTCATGAATCGCATTCATGAATTCGTTGTCGCCGGTAAACAAAATGTCCAGTACCGTTTTTGAAGGATCGAAACTGGGATTCTGACGAAGATATGCCATGCGGGTATCGCGCCGTATGGTAATCTGGCCCGAATCAGCCGCATCAATACCGGCAATGATGTTCATCAGCGTGGTTTTGCCGGTGCCATTCCTTGCGATCATGGCCACTTTCTGGCCTTTGCTTATTCCCAGGCTGATATCGTGGAAAAGGACTTTCTCACCATAACTCTTCGAAAGATGTTCGACCTGAAGAATGTTCATCAGTGCTGTTTTACGGGCAAAAATAGTTTTTTCGATGGCAGGCACAAAAAAAGCTTCCCGGAGGAAGCCTTTTAAGGTACTGCAATGTAATACTTATATAAGTTTGACATTGATAGCCTTTTTTCCACGACGGTCTTCCACGATATCGAAGGAGACTTTGTCGTTGTCATTGATGCGATCGGTTACACCGGTTACGTGAACGAAAACATCTGCGCCGGTTTCATCATCTACGATAAAACCGAAGCCTTTTTGTTGATTGAAAAATTTAACTTTTCCGGTTGACATGGTATTGTAATTAATTAAACGGCGCAAATATAGCAATAATTGATACGAATACAACATCTTTGTTTTTTTTCAGTTTTGATGAAAAAAACAACAGAACAACCATCCTTCTTATTGAATTCTATTTATTAATTGTTTGTATAACAGATTGTTGTGTGCTAAATGTCATTATGCTTTAACTGCATTTTGATCTGTAAAAAAACAAAATCAGGCAATGAACAGGTGTGCTGTTCATCGACTGACTTTGCCGGATTATCAAATTTTTGAATCTTTATTGCAGAAATATCAGCAAGGAAAACCTTTAGGACTTTTTGTTAAGAGCTGGAAGCGCTATCCGAGCGAAGGGCCGGCTGCAACGAGTCTTTTTCCTTCATCATTGTCGGTGTATTTATCGAAATTATCGATAAACCGTTTGGCCAGGTCAGCAGCTTTTTCGTTCCACTCAGCAGGATTTGCATAAGTGTTCCTTGGATCAAGCACATTGGTATTCACGCCGTTAAGCTCGTAAGGTATTTCAAGGTTGAAATAAGGCAGCGTATGGGTTTTGGCCTGGTCGATGGAACCGTCAAGAATAGCATCAATGATAGCCCTGGTATCTTTTATCGAAATCCTTTTCCCGGTTCCGTTCCATCCTGTATTAACAAGATATGCCTTTGCATTCACTTTTTCCATCCTTTTAACCAGTTCGATGGCATACCTGGTGGGGTGCAGCGTAAGGAAAGCATTGCCAAAACATGCTGAGAATGTGGGTTGAGGCGTTGTTACACCGCGTTCAGTACCAGCAAGTTTGGCTGTGAAACCCGACAAAAAGTGATATTTGGTCTGGTCAGCGGTAAGTTTTGCAACTGGAGGCAAAACACCGAATGCATCAGCGGTAAGAAAGATCACCTTGGTGGCATGGCCTCCCTTGGAGACAGGCTTTACAATGTTATCGATATGGTAGATAGGGTAGGAGACACGCGTGTTTTCGGTTTTTGACGCATCGGCAAAATCAGGGTTGCCGTCTTCTTTTATCACAACATTCTCCAGCAAGGCATCCCTGCGTATTGCCCGGTATATATCAGGCTCATTTTCTTTACTCAGGTTGATGCATTTGGCATAACATCCGCCCTCAAAATTGAATACACCCTCGTCATCCCAGCCGTGCTCATCATCGCCGATTAGCTTGCGTTTCGGGTCGGCTGAAAGTGTGGTTTTCCCTGTTCCCGAAAGCCCGAAGAAAATGGCTACATCGCCATCATTACCCATATTGGCGGAGCAATGCATGGAAGCAATCCCTTTCAGTGGCAGGAAGTAGTTCATCATGGAGAAAATTCCCTTTTTCATCTCCCCGCCATACCATGTACCTCCAATGAATGCCATACGATCGGTAAGGTTGAAGGCTACAAAATTCTCGGAATTCAGCCCCTGTGCCTTCCAATCAGGATTGATCGCCTTGGATGCATTCAGGACTACAAAGTCAGGCTTGAAATTGCGAAGTTCATCTTCTTTCGGCCTGATAAACATATTCTTAACAAAATGGGCTTGCCAGGCTACTTCAACGATGAACCGGACATTCAGGCGTGTGTCATCGTTGGCCCCGCAATATGCGTCCACTACATATAACCTTTTGCCGGCGAACTGGTTGACAACAATTTTATGAAGATGTTGCCATACTTCCGGAGATATCGGTTTATTATCGTTTTTTCCGATTGTTGACCACCACACGGTATCTTCGCTTGTGATGTCACGCACAATGTACTTGTCCTTGGGAGAACGCCCGGTGAAGATGCCGGTATCGACATTAATTGCATCAAGCGTAGTAAGCGTCCCGCTTTCATATCCTTCGAGCGCCGGATCGGTTTCATGCTTGAATAGCTCATCGTACGAGAGGTTATAGTAAATCTCATTTACGTCATTGATTCCATATTGACTGAGATCAACATCGAATCCGGGCATGTTAACAGCTTTGGCCATGATTGTCTGGTTGATAGGTTATAGGTTAGTAAATTTGTGGCCGGTCACAACGAGTAAATTTGTTTCCTGCTTTTTTCAAGATGAGCAAAATTATCAAATATTAATTACAAACACCCATTGGAGTATGAATAAAAATCAATCAAAATGGATGGAATTTCAGGCTGATAGAGTAATCATTGAGAACGGGCTAAGAAGGAAGCAGAATGATAGAGATCAATTTGTCTAATGTTAAAATCATACCGGATCAGAATGTAAAACAAAGTGTAAAATAATTCGCAGAAGCTTTTATTTTAAGATTGATATCATTTTTTCTATCAGCCGATAAGCTTGAAATTTGTTGATTATTAATAATATAACGCTTATATGTCCTGTTTGCAAGCATTGGCTGGCTCCATATCTGCGCTTCAGTAATGGCAGTGTTAAGTGCAAAATTCAACAGACCGTCCTTCCAAGTACGTTTAAACCCGATCCAGGTGATCAATCCGCTGCTCAGGTTCACTGCTCCTGAGAGGGCATGTATTTTCCAGGATCTTCCTTCTGCTTCCTGACGGGCATAATCTTTCAGCATCTCTTGAGCAATGGTTAACTGTTCATTCTGTGCAATTGAAGCGCCGTTCGCATAAGCTTGATTTTGAACTGAATGGAAAGGCGGTGAAACAGGCGAAAATAGCTGGCCTGCCGCACCTGCAAGCGTTGTTACCGCTCCGAGGTACATATCCTGCCGCACCGAAAGCTTGTCTGACGAAATACCAACAATGATCTGTCCTGCGGTTGCAGCACTGTAGCCTCCAAGCCATCCCCACCACCAGGTGCTTCGCCGCTGGGCGTCCTTATGCAAAATGGTTTTTACAATGTTAAGTTGCTCTTCCGTTCCTGAAAAAGTAACCGATTGCTGTGCAGCAACCTGCGAAATCGAAATCAGGCAGGCAATTATCAACAATGAAAATGTTTTACTACACATGATTGCTGGTACTCTCATATCGGGATTGCTTGAAAACAAGTCCTTTATCAATGTGTTCAGGTATTTTTGTCATCCTTTGCTTCAACCTGGCTGATGAGGAGTTTCGATTCCTTCAGTCTAAACGAAAGAAAGAGGCTGATAAACAGGGCTGCTATCAGGAATAAAAGCGGGATTTTCATTGATCCTGTTACCGGTGATTTGAAATAGTCCATCCCAATGATCATCGCTATTCCCGAAATCTGGCCTATTTGCAGCAGGAGCCCGTTCGAAGCTCCTTCAGAAGCCGGGTAAGTTATCTCAGCTCCGTACTGAAAACCAATTGGTCCGGAACTTAGCAGGAAAAATCCTAATAAAACGCTGGATATCAGCAGGAAGGAGTAGTTTGTGGAGAATGTGAGTCCAACCAGCCCAAAGGATGCTCCTGCCAGAGCAATGATAATAAAAGGCGTTCTTTTCTTAAAACGATCAGAGAGCGGCGGCAGGATGAGTGCACCCAGTATGCCTCCGGCTATCATGCTTCCGCCGGCTAAACCTGCCTGTTCGGCTGTAAAACCCCTGGGAATCAGTATGTTTTCGATCCAGGTTGTAACACAGTTGAAAACACCCAACCCAATGAAAAAAATCAGCATGAGCCAGTAAAAATCTCTGGTTCTGAAAATCTGCCTGAATCCGTCAGTTACGAGCGCGCGCTCTTCCATGCCTGCAGGGCAGGGTGGTGTGGGTGGCTTCTCACGGACAATGATGAGGAAAATCGCAGCAACAATAGCCGAGGTAACTCCCAGGATGTAGAGCATCGTAGCAATTCCATAACCAATCACCAGGTAAGGAGTGGCAATCATCCCGGCAAGTATGCCGAGGTACATGGATAGTGTCCCGAGTCCTGAAGCCGTAGCCCTTTCAGCAATAGGAAACCAGCGGGCAGCGAGTTTGGTGATAGCATTAAGCAGAAACGGCTGCCCTACAGCGATGCCGATCTGGGATATTAACAGAAAGTTATAATTATCTCCGGCAAAACCCCTGGTCAAGCCGAAAATACCGGTGAGTAAAGCACCCGTTCCAACTCCTAAACGAATGCCAAATTTATCGATTATCCAGGAAGCAGGTAGTGATGCCAGGATAAATACGATCATAAAGCTCATGGATAATAAGCCGATCTGCAGGTCAGAAACCTGGTAATAATGTGCCGATTCTTTTGTGATGGGAGCGAATGTGATCCAAAGCCATTGATTTATGGCTACAATCAGCATGTAAACAGTCAGCAAAAGCCAACGGTATTTATAAACTTTGAATTCTTCCTGTTGCATCTTTAATTTACAGATTAATAACAACTTAGACGATTATTCGGTCAAATCGGTCAGAGTCTCTATCTTGCGAAACCGGCGAATGTAAACTATTTGTCGTTTGAATAGCCATTATTTGCCAGCTTTTCTTTTATACAACGGCAAGTTTGACAGAGCGGCGATCCTTTCGGCTGCCAGGTTTCCTTCCATGGTGAAAGGCCAGACAAAAAGTGCATTTATTGGATGAACAGCACGTATCTCATTGATTGCGTGTATAGTCAGCTGTTTAGCAATACCTTTTTGCCGGTATTCCTCGAGTACCAGGGCTGAACACAGGTACATGGCTTCGTAACTAACACCAACAGGTGTAAGCTCATACAGATCTTTCTCCGTTATTTTTCCCTCAATAAACATTCTCATAATTTCAGCTGTGGTCGGTATGATAAGGACCCAGGCCACCGGGCCATTGCCGTCGTTATATTCTGAAACTGTATAAGGATGTATTTGTCGAAGTCGATTGATAACATCTTGATCCACATCAAGTTGAGATGGATCGTTTTTCACGGCGAAGACCTCATCGGCCAATCGGACCAGTCGTTCAAGATTGCTGAGACTCATTCAGAAAGTTTCATTTATTACCTGGCAAAGTTCTGATAAAGAATTGTCCGGCTGTAGTTAAAGGCAGATTTATTGCCTGCTTGCCATCCTTTGATTAACCTTGGTACACTAATTGCGGCATTTTCAATGTCTAAAATATTATTGTCATGAAAACAATTCTGGCTTTAATCCTTTCTGTCCTGCTGTTTGCATCATGCTCAACGCAGCAGAAAACTACCACAAATCCGGGCCTTAAAGAAATGATTAAATCTGACAGTACTGAGTATGGCATAGTAATTCTTGACCCGGAGTTTGACCATTGGTATCTTACGAGGTATTCAACCGCAATGGATCGCAGCAATGATGTGTACCGGATGTATAACCGAACTGCAGTAATGAACTGGAACGATTACTACATTCGTGGCAAGTACCGGAATATCATTGAAAACCATCTTGATTATGACTATAATACGGATTATGGCATTGAAGTAAACCGAAAACTTTACTGGTACTTCAGGTTTATTGAAGAACGATACAAGATCAGGCTAGTCAACTGAAGCCGAAACGGGAGTGTAGATGTGCAGCACATATGGCCTGGTATTGAAAACTCAGGTATTTGCTTTATCTTTGCTTGACAAATACAGATAGATTTAATATGGGATTAAAGTGTGGTATTATTGGACTGTCAAATACAGGTAAGACAACGCTGTTTAATTGTGTTGCCAATACAAAGGTTCAGAACCAACCCGGATTACAGAAAGCTAATATCGGACAAATAGATGTCCCTGATGACCGCCTATACGAAATCGACAATCTCATACATTCGGCCCGCGTGGTTCATGCTACTGTTGATCTTGTTGACATACCGGGACTTACAAAAGGCTCGGGGCAGGCCGACAGCGGCGCAAGCCGTTTCCTGGCTGATATACAGCAAACCGATGCACTGATTCACGTTATCCGCTGTTTCGACAGTGATACGGTTCCTCATATCGAAGGTTCAGTGAACCCGGTTCGCGATAAGGAAATAGTTGACCTTGAGCTATGTATCCGCGATTTGAACCTTATTGAGCGCAAAATACAGCGGACTGACAAACTGGTGAAAGTAGGTGAGAAAGATGCAAAGAAAGTGATGGATGTACTGCAGATCTACAAAAAACACCTGGAAGATTTCAAGCCGGCCCGAACGGCTCCTGTTCACGAAGAAGACCGCAGACATATTACCGAATTGAGCCTTATTACCGATAAGCCAGTGATTTACGTCTGTAACGTTGACGATGCATCCGCTGTTTCAGGCAATAAGTATGTTGAAGAATTCAGAAATTCAGTGAAAGATGAAAATGCCGAGGTGCTTTATCTGGCTGCTGAACTTGAAGCTGAAATTGCCGAACTTGACAACGCTGATGACCGCAGAGCCTTTCTTGAAGATGCCGGATTAACTCAACCAGGAGTTTATAAAGTTGTTCAGGCGGCTTACAGGTTGCTGAACCTGCAATCGTTTTTTACAGCCGGCCCTAAGGAAGTAAGGGCATGGACCATTCACAAGGGGATGACCGCACCGCAGGCAGCAGGAGTAATCCACAGTGACCTTGAGAGAGGATTCATACGGGCTGAAGTGATGAAATACAGCGATTTTATGTTCCACAAATCCGAGCATGCTTGCCGTGAAAACGGAAAATTATCTGTAGAAGGAAAAAATTACGTGGTTGGTGATGGAGATATACTCCATATTCGTTTTAATGTGTAGATTTACAGTCTAATACTATTCATCCCTGGCCATGAAACTGCCATTTTGCAGAGCATGTATCATCTTTTTTACCATTCTCAGTTTTGAGACTTTTAACCTATTACAGGCAGGTTCGCTAACACAAACACATCAGTGGATTCAGATACTGGAAGATAAGCAGAAATCGCAGGATTCTGTTATTAGTGTGATGAGCCTGAAAATCAATGCGCTCCAACAGCAAATTGACAGTTTGTCATCGATTAAAAGCACTCTTCCGGCTGAAGAAAAAAAAGCCGAAAATCCGGCTACTTTAAAAGTCAGAAGAAATTTCGGAGTTTCTGACTTGTTGCTTTTTCTGATTTCAGCCTTAGCTGTGTTACTTGCAGTTGCTGTCTCGGTATTTGTCCCTTTTTACTTTTTCCGCGAAAACCATCGGCTAAGGGAAGAAGTGCGGAACATAATGATTGAACTTCAGCGAATAAAATCCCTGCCAGTTACTAAGGATTCCTTTGCGAATCAGAGAGAAAGCACTCCTACCGAATATGACGGATCGCCCAGGCCTCCTGCTTCTATTTACGGCGGAACTGAATTTGAACCCGGCAAACCGGCATCCGAAGAATACATGCCCAGGAAAGAGAAGGAACTGTCAACCGTTGAATTTATTACTCGCCTTGAGTTGTGTATAATTGCTAATCAGGAAGATGAGTTCAATCATGCGGTGGCTGAAATGATGCAAGCATCATCATCAAAAGAGACAACTGCGCTACTTCGGTTTCTTCACAGGATTGCTGCCTGCGTATTCAGAGGCAGGATGCCTGCACAGGCCCCTGTGATGGCGGAAATAAAACAATTCCTTTGGTCCTGTGATTCCCCGGTTTATCATCAGACAGAGAAAATTGTCTCCTGGGCACGCAGTTCTACAAGACTTTCGGATGCCCAGCGTGCGTATATTTTCAGTATTTCAACCGAACTCGACCGTATGCTGGCCGAACATAACCGTCAGTTCAATACCTGATCACCGGAATGAATATCGGTTACTTACACCACTTAGTCTTTTCACCCATATTTTCTTTTCCCAGCGATTCAGCTTTAAGATAGTCTTTGCATGACCCATCACGGTCATTTAATGAAAATTTGGCATCACCCCGGTTTGCGTAAGCATCGGCAAACATGCTGTCAAGTTCAATGGCTCTGTTGTATTCAGCAATTGACTCTTTGGTCATACCCATATTACGCTTTGCATTTCCCAGGTAAAACCAGGCGGCAGCGTTTGACGGATCAGCATCAATAGCCTTCTGATACAAATCCTGTGCTTTTGAAAATTCAGAGTTTCTTTCCATCTCATTACCTTCCTTGATGTAAGCCACCGACTTTTCATGGGAAGATTTACATGAGATAAAGAGTAATAAAGTGCTTATAATTAAGAGAATACGAGTGTTTAACATCATGACGTTTGCTTTTTTGTAAAAGTATAAAAATCAAAAACAGAAGGGATGAAATTTGAGACCATTGCTGCTTATTTCAAAGGCTGGCAACGGCAATCTTATGAAACCCACGGCTTTAAATACTGAATTAAGCAGAACTGACCGTGTTCTGATACGCGTCAAATCAATATCAGGACCTAAATAAAACTGCCGGTAACGCTCAAATTCAGGGATTTCGAAGCCCTGGTAAGTCATTGAATTTTTAAAGGCGCCGGTCATTCCCTCAGCTCCATATCCGAAAGACAAATTTAACCATGCTGGAAATCCGGATTCTTTGCGCAAAAATGATTTGAGGTTGAGCGATAACCAATAAGTCTGACCATTGTAATCTTTTAGTATTCTTTCTGCAACGTTATCTCCAAGCAGATCAGGGCGGTAGGCAGCAAAACCGGTTTGATGGAATGACCACTTGAGAGATACCCGCTGTTCGTGCCATACAAGCTGCTGTCCTGCAAATAACCCGCATCCTAAGGTGTTGGCGGCCAAATCGGTGGCGGAAGCGCCCCAGCGAGTGGAAAATCCGTCGAATGCTTCAATTGTGGTCAGAAATGTCCAGGATGCGAGGCTGCCCAGCAAAACTGACTTTTTTTCATTCAAACCGGTGTATCTGAGAGTCTGGTAACCAAGATAGCTGACATAAAAGGCAGTTGTACCATGCCCGGCTTTATCAACCTGGAGCCACTCCTTACTGTCGTTGAAAAAGTGAAATGATGATTGGGCGTAATCTTTGTACCATGCAGCATAAAGAGCTGTCATGCTGCCTGCATAAAGGGCTGATCCGCCAATGAGCACGCTGGTGAGTTTTTTCCTGTCTACACTGTCATGCACCTGGGCGGCACAGGCAAAGCCGTTGATAATAAGCAGGAAAAACAGCAAAGCCGAAGTACTGATTGGAATCCTGCTTTTTGTCATTTCAGGTACGTTATTTCATAATTCCCTGCTGATCAAGAGCTTGCTGGTAGCGTGCAGCATTTAAATTGTGCTGTTGCTGGGTTACAGCAAAATTGTGATAGCCTGAAAAGTCTTCTTTCGCACAGAAAAACATATAATCATGCTGCCTGTAATTGAGCACTGCGTCAATCGATGAAATGGATGGCATGCAGATAGGTCCGGGTGGCAAACCTAAATAGAGATATGTGTTGTATGGTGAATTTATTTTCTTGTAAACATTCAGCACGCGTTTAATTGTAAAATCGCCAAGCGCATATACCAGTGTCGGATCAGCCTGTAAAAGCCATCCCTGCTTGAGACGGTTCATATAAACACCAGCTACATCGGGTTTTTCATCATTCATGTTTGTTTCTTTTTCAACGATCGATGCAAGCGTCATAACCTGCAACCGGGTGAGCCCGATTGTTTTGCATTTCTGCTGACGGTCATCATTCCAGAACTTTTCATACTCTGTATGCATCTTGTCGAGAAACTTTGCAGGCGTTATATTCCAGTAAACCTCGTAGGTGTTGGGGATAAACATGGTAAGCACTGTGGCTGTTGTGAACCCCCATTTTCTGATAACAGAGGTATCATTTATCAGGGTGATTAATTGCAATGAATCAAATTCGAGTTGCTCACCAATTCTGCCAGCCAGATCTTCTTTGGTTCTTATATTATTGAAAATGAGCTTAACAGGATCCTGTTGCCCCGCCCTGAGCTTGGTGATTAGCTGCCTGTTATTCATCCCGTCCCTGATAATGTAATAACCGGCTTTTACATGGCCGGGGTATTTCATAAATTTAGCCAGCCATTCGAACGATTCGCGATGAATGATCATTCCGTTTTTATACAGGATTTGCTTCAATCCTTGCCAATCAGTCCCGGTGGGAATGACGAGTGATGTTTCCTTTTGGCCGTTGAGCCATACATTTGACTTATACACCGATCGGTAACCCAGGTATGCGACAGATCCTCCTGCCAGGAGAAGAATGATTACAAACCAGGAGATGATCCTCCGGTTGCGAGCTTTTTGTCTTTCCTTTCTGCGAAGTGAAGAGTAATAGTCGGCCATAAACTGCTGGTTTCTTTATCGGTAAGTGAATGGGTTATTTATGGTTATTAAAATGCTGGTACATGATTTCATCAATCCACTCATGGTTGCGCCAGAGCCATTGCTTTTTACACCCGCATTCAACAAAACCAAGATTTTTAAAGAGCTTTATGCTGTCGTAATTATCGCCTTCGATATTACAAAATACCTGGTGAATATTAAGGGTGTTGTAACAATAATCCAATATCAGATTTAACGCTTGTTTTGCAAACCCTTTCTGCCTGTGTTCCCTGGCAATGAGTATCCCAACGCCAATACGCCGGTGTAATGGTTCAAAATCAAAAAGATCGATACTCCCGACAGCTACCGGCTCACTTATTCCGTCGTTGAACTCAATCATAAGCCGCAATTGTTTCGTGGAGAAAATATCTTCATGAGAGTTTACCAGGTATTGTTCCAGGACAAATCTTGAATATGGTGCGATTGTATTTCCGGCATGCCAAACGTCAGGATCATTTTCCCATTGGTAAAACAGGTCGATATCGGTAGGTTCCAGTGCTCTGACAGAGATAGTAGCTTCGTCCATTTTTCACAGGTTGAATGTTCCGGAAAATACTTTTACAGCAGGGCCTTCGAGTTGCACGTTACTGAATTTTTCACCATCCCTGTCAAAGTTGACTTTCAGCATACCGCCTTTGGTTCTGATTTTGAAATTGTTAGCACCTGTTTTTAATGATGCAGCTATTGCTGTGGCAGTGACACCGGTCCCACAGGATAATGTTTCTGCTTCGACTCCTTTTTCGTAGGTCCTTACATAGATATCATCACCCCTGAAAGCAGCATAATTAACATTTGTTCCTGCAGGTTCAAATTGCTTGTCGTACCTAATCGGAGGGGCAACCGCCATAATGTCTAATGAATCCGGATCATCGACAAACTTCACCACGTGGTATGTGCCAGAATTCAGGTAAGTGTAATTATCGCTATGACTATATACGATAGGATCAATCATGCTCACTTTCACCAGGTCGGTGTTTTCCGAAATGCGGTCAACAGATGCCTTGTGCAGCCCGTCGGCAGCGACAAAGCTAAACTGCCTGTAGCCTATTCCAAGGTGCGCAGCAAATGCTGCAAGGCACCTGGAGCCATTTCCGCAAAATGTTGCAGGGCTTCCATCGGGGTTAAAATATACCATCTCAAAGTCAGCACCTTCGCAGTTCCTGAGAATGAGCAAACCGTCGGAACCAATACCGAACCGGCGATCGCAAAGCCGGGCTATGAGCTCAGGATCAGGGTGGAATACCGATGACCTGTCATCAATCACGATGAAATCGTTTCCGGTGCCGTGGTACTTATAAAAATCCAAGGTCATGTATCCTTTTCAGGGAAGTAACTATTAGATAGTAACAGTACGGACAAAAGTACTAAAACATATACTTCAAATCAAGGCAGTCGGCAGGTAACGTAAAAAAGGCCCCGAAAGCAGTGTTCATAAGCCTTTACATGTCTGAATGTCTTAACAAATATTAACATGTCATACCAAACTATTGGTACTAATATTGCGTTACAAATTGCAATCAGAAATGCTGATGTGTAAATAAATAAATCTTGATCAGTAAATAATTGAATAACCAAACAAAACTCAAAGCAATGAAAAAGTATGCAGGCTATCTCTTGATAGCAATTCTGGGTGGTTTTATTTCACTGGGTTCGTTCGCTCTTCTTCAGAAAAAGTCAAATAATCTTCAGGGCGTTCCGCAGCCGCCAATTCCCGTGACTTATGCCAGCATGGCAGGCGATGCCATATTGCCCGATTTCACCACAGCGGCAAATATGTCAATTCATTCGGTAGTTCATATCAAGACAGAATATGAGCGTAAAAACATGTATTACGATAATTTCTTTGATTTGAATGATCTATTCAACAATCGTCGTCCGGGAGTTCAGCAACCACTCGAAGGTTCCGGGTCAGGAGTCATTATCTCGCCTGACGGGTATATCGTGACAAACAATCATGTGGTTCAGGACGCAACCAAGGTTTCGGTGGTGCTGAACGATAAAAGGGAGTTTGAAGCCCAGATCATCGGCACTGATCCTTCAACTGATATCGCAGTTGTAAGAATTGATGAAAAGAGTCTTCCTTATATAGTTTACGGTAACTCTGACGAATTGAAAATCGGTGAGTGGGTTCTTGCAGTAGGCAATCCGTTTAACCTCACATCAACAGTGACAGCAGGTATTGTGAGTGCCAAAGCCAGAAATATCAATATTCTTGGCACACCTGACGGCTCGGCAATTGAGTCATATATCCAGACTGATGCAGCAGTGAACCGTGGCAACAGCGGCGGAGCGCTTGTGAATACCCGTGGCGAACTTGTAGGAATAAATGCTGCAATCGCTTCAGGTACCGGTTATTATGCCGGTTATTCATTTGCAATTCCGGTTAATATTGCCAAAAAGGTTGTCGCCGACCTTATTGAATTCGGCCAGGTGCAGCGTGCATTCCTGGGAGTTAGCATTCGCGATATCGACAGCAAATTTGCCGGCGAAAACAATATAAAAGAACTTCGCGGTGTTTATATTTCAGATGTCACTGACAACAGTTCAGCGCAAGCAGCCGGAATCAATAAGGGAGATGTTGTTACCGCCATTGATGGAATAAAAGTTAACAGCACTTCCGAACTCCTGGAACAAATCGGGCAATACAGGCCGGGCGATAAAGCCAAGATTTCGGTATTACGAAATGGCGCTGAGAAGGATTATATGGTGACATTAAAGAACAAAGGTGGTACTACATCTGTTGTAACAAAAGAAGACCAGGATAACATAGCCAAAC
>Ga0209099_1002398_pt1 | contig 16574 bp, 17 predicted proteins | sample AD_JPNHW2_MetaG_FD_184430 | JGI IMG/M metagenome (GOLD analysis project Ga0209099, IMG submission 184430) | Active sludge microbial communities of municipal wastewater-treating anaerobic digesters from Japan - AD_JPNHW2_MetaG (SPAdes) (version 2) | ecosystem: Engineered > Bioreactor > Anaerobic... | reverse complement strand
CGGGGCTTTGCAGCGGGCGGGTTTTAAACCTGCCTGCCGTGTCAACCCATCCATAAAATTAATTAATTTTCCATATGTTACAAATTTTTCCCGCACCCGCCTGATGCAAAGCCCCTGTTAGGCATAGTGCTTCGTTATCAATTCTTGTCATTAATCAATTATTTTTTCCTAGTGTAAAAAAATCCTCCCAGAACTTTTGATGTTTATTGTTTTGTTCATCGTAGATCTCTCCAAATATAAATTTTAAATTTTTCGTGTTAGAAGAGGGCTCTTTATTGGATAAATTCTCATAATATTCAAGTTTATATATTGAAGAATCCATGTTTTTTGGAACAATCAGAATTGACTTTCTTATTGGAACCAGAAAATTATTTCTCCAAGAATATAGGGTTTTTGTTTGGTCCATATACCAACTTCCGCCATAATCTTCAGTAATTGTAGTGTCTTTTAAGTTAATTTCATAATTTGTACTGAAATTACCAGAAAATTTAATTTCATCAGCTTTTTCTAAATAGCAAAATACTTCCATCCACATATTGCCATTCATATTGGGATGAGTGGCCATTACAATTTCTAATCCTTGTTTTCCATTAAGTTCCTCGAAGTAAATTTTTTGATAAGTCCAATTTTTCCTTTGTTGCCTATCTCCAATTTTTTTCCATTTATCTTTATCGAGTCGATAAAACTGAACAGAACAATTTTTTATATCATAAGCAATAGCAAAAGTCTGTTCGCCGTCAATGAATTTTCCAATTACCAATACATCATTATTTTCATAATCATTAAATTCAACATTTAACACTGTTTGTGCCGTATCACCAAAACTTTCTTGATAAAAAGCATAAAACTTAGGAAATCGCTTTTGCATTACATTATTGTAAAACACGGCATTAGAGTCTGAATTTGCATATCGTATAACTTCAGGTAGTATTTTATTCATCATACTTACTAGGCATAGTTTAGATATTTCTGCGGTGTCTTTTGATATCCAAGGCAAGTTCATTTTCACTAGGTGGTTATATCTCTCATTCCACTTTATTCTTTCTTGAATTAACCAATCAGGTTCGCTTTGTAAAGAATCTTGGATAGTATCAACAGTTGAGATTTTTTGTTTATTTATGTGGATTGAACATGACACATAAATAATCATTAGTAGAAATATTAAAAAGATATTAATTCTTGATGACATGTAGTTTTTATTTCTTATATCTTGTAATTTTATTGAATTCGCCCGATATTTACTGCATTATGCCTAACGGATTGGCGGTTGCTGTTCGGTGGCAAAGCACGTCATTGTCAAGATTTCAGTATCTGTCCGCCACTGACAGCAAACGCCTGTTATGGGCTGGTTTCTGGTCAACTCTTGTAATTTTATGTCGAGCAAATAAATTGTCTACCCATTATTTATAATCCAATTTTAAGCGAAGAAGTTAAAATAAATTATTTTTTCTTTAAGTCCAATGTTTCTATATACGTTATTGATTCCCCTCCTGACATGTAATTTTCAGTTATTGAAATTTTCATTTTATCTTTTTCCCATTCAAGAATATCAAAAACACGAGCTTGGTTATTAATAATCAATGTCAATTTGTCTTCGGTGTTTGAATAGGTGAATGTTCCAGTTTCAAAATCACCATCGACTGTTATTGTGTAAATACCACTGCCGTCCTTTTTAAATGTATAAGTCCCATAGTTGAAAATGGTTTCATTAAAGTTGTCGGCAGGGTTGGTACTTGTTTGACTTGAAACCAAACTTTCTACATTCCATTCACCACCATTGTTCCAAAGATTCTTCTCAATTTTTGCTTCTTTGCTACAAGAAGAAAATAATGCTGTACCTGCAACAAGTAATACAATTAGTAATAAATTAACTCTTTTCATTTCTTATTTTTTTTAACTCCTACTCATTTGGCTTTTCGGTTTCGCCCCGTTTAAATCATGGTTTCTGGTCTCCATATTTTTTTTATTATTGCTGTGTCCTGTCAGAATGTGTCCCGCTGAATTGTTTGTACTCTCTGCTGAATGATTTTTTCTTTAAACTTGCCCATAACGTTCTGGCGGTGTGCTGTTCGGTGGCTCATCACTAAACTTTCTACGAAGAACAAAGGTTTCAATAAGCTCGTCACTGTCATACGAGGCACTGCCCCGCCACTGACAGCAACCGCCTGTTACCGTTTCGTGCTTTTTATTTTACCCGTGTGCCCCCCTATAATTTACTCTTTCAGTTGTATAACGGTTCATATTATATATAATCTGATTTATTAATTCCATGCGTTCATTTTGAGTATGACCATTAGGAAATGAAATCGGGATAGGTAAATTATCTCTAATCTCTCTACATGTTTCGCCAGCAGCACCTGTTCCATGTTGATAATTTACTTCAACCCAAATATGATTGTCACGTCTCTCAAGAATTGGCATATAATTATCATTATCATGAAAGCCACAACGATATTCGATGCCATTAATGTCTTGGAAAAAAACTCCGAAAAATTGAAATGCCATATTATTTAGATTTAGATTCGTTTTGATAAATTGTTTGCAAGTGTTTTATAAATTGTTTCATGCTTTGTGGAAAAATATTGATAAAGTAGATTAAGCGTTGTTCTTTCAGGGAAAAGTGTTAAAACAATTTCTTTAAAAATTTCTTCATTTTCAAATAATTTTCTAAAAACCAAAGGCTTTAAATCTTTTATTTCTTCAAAAGTGTGTTGAGCATCTAAATCAAAATTTATTTCAGGTAAATCGGGAATCTCTTTTTTCCATTCAACGAGATAAGTTAAAACTTCTTCCCAGATGTCAGTATAACCCAAATAATCAAATAATGGTTTTCCATAAAATATTTGTGTTTCTACGTTGTAATCATTTGTCATTTTTGATAGTTCGGCAACATAAAAATTTTTATTTTTCACTAAGTCGGGATCAATGAAATAAAAAACTCCTATCAATTCTTCTTCTTTGTAATTCGTAAGCATTATGTCTAATTTCTTTTCAAAGTTTAAAATTTGCCCACGTTTTTTGGTTGAATCATGGTCATCTCTCACTTTCTGCTCAATGAAATATACTTTGTTATCTTTACGAAAACACTGGTCAATATTCAAAACATCTCCATCACCATTTGTAAATCTTTTTGGTAATAATTCACAACCCTTAATTTGTAAATATTTTTCAATTGCATGTTCAAATGCATCACCAAAACGGATTTCGTGCGATTGAAGTAAGTTTTGTAGAATTTTTGCTTTAGGTTTTGTAGGTCTAAACAATCCAATATATCGTGAAGGCGAACCTGATATTTTTTCAAGTAGGTCAGCTTTTGATTTCTCAAAAATTGTTTCATTAAAAATCTGTTTAAACAGATTATATTCCATTATTGCCATAATTTAAAAAACTTTCTTCTGGTTCATTAATAATATTTTTTTCAAACTGTAATTCAGTATTATAATTTTTTGATTCCGTTTGCATAAATTTCTTTTCGTAATCATGACGAAGTTGATCTATACTTATCATACCTTGTTCTCTTTTAATATACCAATAACTCCAACCATTATTATTTTCTTTTTTAAGAATCGTTGCGCTTATTTTATGAATTGAACCAACTGAACCATTCAATGAAAGTGATGAGTCTGCTTGTACTTGTGCAAAGAATTTACCATCTTTGGAATACAAATTTTCTCCAATTTTCACATATCCTTTTTCAATAAGATTTCCAAAAGGAACTTTTGGTTTTCTTTTTTCAATTTTATATTCAAGTAATGGTTTATCAATTGGTTTGATTTTTTCCAATCTTTCATTCCCAACTTTTATATAAAATTCTTCTTTGTCAAAAGCAATAAATCTTCTGCCTAATCTTTTAGCAACTGCTGCGGTTGTGCCACTGCCAGAGAAAGGGTCTAAAACAATGTCGTTAGGATTTGATGATGAAAGAATTATTCTTAAAAGTAATTCAGCTGGTTTTTGTGTAGAATGGGCTTTTTGTCCATTTACTTTAATGCGTTCATCTCCCTGACAAATTGGTATTAGCCAGTCGCTTCTCATTTGTAAATCATCATTCATTACTTTCATTGAATGATAATGAAATGTATAATTTGAAGATTTAGATTTTGTTGACCAAATTAGTGTTTCATGTGCATTATTAAATCTCGTTCCTTTAAAATTAGGCATTGGATTAGTTTTTACCCAAATTATATCATTCAACATCCAAAAGCCGATATTTTGAAGTATCGCACCAACTCTGAATATGTTGTGATATGTGCCAATCACCCAAAAACTGCCAGAGGTCTTTAAAATTCTATGACATTCTTTCATCCATAAAATAGTGAACTTATCATATTCTTCTTTTGAATCAAACTTATCCCAAGCATCATCAACGGCATCAACCTTTGTTTGATTTGGTCTATAAAGCTCTCCATTTAACTGTAAATTATAGGGGGGGTCAGCAAAAATCAAGTCAACTGAGTTGTCAGGTATTTTTTTTAATAGTTCTATACAGTCACCTTGATGTAACTTGTTTAGTTCTAGTGGTCCAATGTGTGTCATTCTTACTTTTTTTATTTTATCAAAGGTAAATAAATTTCTTGATTTTACATAATTGTTTTAAACACAAATTTCTTAGCATGAACGGTAACTAGTTTATACCCTTACCAAAGGTAATGGTATACACCAAAAAAAAGTTGGCTTTACGTACCTTTTGGTTGGTTTATTTTTTTTATTACAGTTTTCAATATACAAATATACAAGAAGTTTAATTGTATTACAAGAAAAAACTTTTACCTGCCACCCACATTCCGAATGGCGCCCGTTTCCGGATACACATCAAAACGCCGGGTTGCAGCAGGCAAATTAGTCAGGACACCGTATTGTGAAATCAGGAATTTTCCACCGATATTCTCTGTGTTGGAGTCAAAAAGTTGCACTTCTGCATAATCGGGAAGACGATAATAAAAACCATGGCTCTTAGTTTTCAACAAAGCTTTTTTGTTGACATAAGCATTCAGGGAGTCGGTATTGCCCGTTTTTTTTATGGAAAGATAAACCTCTTCGCCATAAACATCGCCGGTTTCGAGCATGCCGCGCAGTTTTGAAAAACGGAACAAAGCCACCGAATCAACAGGCCTGGAAGGGTCCGGAACATAAACAAAACTGTACGTGATCTTTTTTGTAAAAATGATCCCGGTGAAAAGTTTACGGTATTCATTCTCCATCTTTTCCAGTTCCTCGTTCATGTATTTGAAGGTTTCCTTGTCATAGTTCACCTCCTGAAAGCCGCTGATCAGGTTAAAGCGGTTTTCCTTTACCTTGATGATAAAATCTGCCGCATTCTTCGCCTTTTGCTCAGGCGTTTTCTCCACCATGGAGCGTTTAAAAGTCATCTTTTCCACCATCATGGAATCCACATTCACTTTTTCAATAATGGTATCAACCTTTTCAAACATGTTGAGGTCGGCGTATGATTTAAAAATATCGGGAAAAACATTGCTCCCTTCTTCGAAAACATACACGGGTTTTTCAGATGAAAAAGTATCGATGAGGGCTTTGGTGCCGAGGATCATTCCTGTTTCATCCAGCGCCAGCCTGAACCTGTTCAGCTTTTTGGGGCAGGAACTTTTTGTTTCTACAAAATAGAACTGCTGCGGATCAGGCTCTGTATAAGTTGAGATCTTAAACCCGCTGATGTCGTAACTGGTCGAATTGTTTTTAATGACCTGGGTCAGCCCGAGGTATTTCTCGGCAAATTCAGCATAGGGGCCTTTGATTTGCTCGGTTTTGCTGACGACAACATCCACTTTTACCACAGTGCGCGGAAGGGCGTAATAAAAACCACTTTTTTTAGAAGGTTCCCGGCTGTTGGACACCTTCACCACGTTGATCTGCGGCGAGCACCCGCTTAATAAGGCCATGGCGAAAACCAAAAGGAAAAGCTTATCAAAAATTTTCATTCGTTCAAATTTTCTAATGCAAACTTACAAGTATTTTTCGAATAAAAACCATATACAAATTCGATGGTAATTTGTAAAACAGTTATCCTATTTGTTTTTTTGATAATTTTGAACCATTGTTGTCCGGTGAAAATTTTTCAAATTTATGAAAAGAATTACTATCCGCCGCTGCGGATGCTTTTCATCAATTTATTTTGCCTCCTATCCTAAAGGATGTAAATTAATGAAAATCAATACTTCCTTTAGGATAAGAGGCCGAGAACGAAATATTTTTACATCCTTTCTCAATAAAAAATTTTATCGGACACTGATAATTTTGAACAAATAATCACATGCTTTCAAAAAAGACACAATACTCCTTTTATGCCCTGATACATCTTGCAAAAGAATATCAGCAAGGGCCTGTGCTTATCAGTACCATTGCTGAACGTGAAAAAATACCGAAAAAATTCCTCGAAGCCATTTTAGTGGAATTGAAAAAGAATGGTTATGTGAACAGTAAAAAAGGCAAAGGCGGCGGCTATTTTCTGGTGAAACCTCCTGAAGAGATCAACCTTGCTGAGATTTTACGCCTGTTTGAAGGCGCCATTGCGTTGCTCCCCTGTGCGGCATATAAATTTTACAAGCCCTGCACACAATGCAAAGACGAGAAAAAATGCGGCATACGTTCCATCATAAAAGACATCCGCGACGAAACGGTCCGCCTGCTTAAAAGTTATACGCTGGCAAGTGTGGTCAGGAAAGAAAAAAAATTGTTGAAAAATTTTTAATTTTTTTTTGCTTAAATAGTCTATTATTTCAGTAGACTTTATAGCTTTGTAGAAAAAATCATAAAAAATTGAAAAAACTAACTACAATTTCATTAATTGCCTGCTTTTCAACACTTTTATTTTTTGCAGTTTCTTGTAACCAGGCTGTCAAAAAGCAAAACCCGGAAACCTTAGAAGGTACTATTTCCATTTCCGGCGCTTTTGCCATGTATCCGCTCACCGTAAAATGGGCTGAAGAATTTAAAAAGCTTCATCCAAAGGTTACTATTGATATCTCTGCCGGTGGCGCCGGCAAAGGCATGGTTGACGTGCTGAACAAGCTGGTGGACATGGCCATGTTTTCGAGGGAAGTCAGCCCCGAAGAACAGGCCAAAGGCGCATGGTTCATTGCTGCCGCCAAAGACGCTGTGCTGCCGACGATCAACACGGCCAACCCGGTCTACAAGGAATTGGCAACAAAAGGCATGAAAAAACAGGATTTCATCGACGTTTTTATTACCGGAAAAATAAAAACATGGGGACAACTGACCCAAAGTAATTCTAAGGCTAAAATCAATATTTATACACGTTCCGACGCCTGCGGCGCTGCCGAGATGTGGGCAAAATACCTGGGAAAAAGCCAGGAAGACCTGACGGGCGTTGGTATTTACAGCGACCCGGGCATGTGTGATGCCGTCAAAAATGACATCTACGGAATTGGTTATAATAATGTGGCTTACGCCTATGATCCGAAGACCAGGAAAAATTATGAAGGCATGGCCATCATTCCCCTTGACCTGAATGAAAATGGGGTAATTGACAGTTCGGAAAACTTTTACGGCCAGCTCGATAAACTTACCACTGCCATAAAGGAAGAACATTTTCCATCGCCACCTGCACGTAACCTGTATTTTGTCACTAAAGGCAAGCCAGACAATGTGCTGGTCGTTGAGTTTTTAAAATTTGTACTTAACGACGGGCAAAAATATATTCATGAGGCAGGATACGTGGAACTCAATGAATCTAAGCTGGCCAAAGAATCCGCAAAACTGAATCAATAAGTACACGGTATGATTTTACTCAGGCAGGAAAAAATCACCTCCGCATTCATGTACCTGTTTCTGGGAATAATCATCCTTTTGCCCTTTATCCTGATCCTTGGGCTGGTTGTAAAATCAGGCAGCGTTCTTCAGGATAACAGCCTATCCGAACTGTTATTCTCTGCCGAATGGAAACCTTTTCAGGGAAAGTTTGGTTTTTCGACGTTCATTTATAGTTCCATCCTGGTTACGTTGCTGGCTGCATTGATGGCGGTTCCGCTGTGCATACTCACAGCAATTTACCTCACCTATTATGCTAAACGCAGCTATCTTAACATTATCCAGCCGGTAATTGACATCCTTGCCGGAATACCTTCCATTATTTATGGCGTATGGGGCATTCTTATCGTGGTACCGCTGACTTCAAAATATGTAGCGCCATTTTTCGGCATCGAATCAACGGGCTATTCGGTTTTTGCCGGCGCCGTAGTGCTCGCGATCATGATCATCCCGTTCATCCTGAACATTCTTCTTGAGATTTTTAAAAGCATTTCAAAAGAACTGCCCGAAGCTTCTATTGCGCTGGGCGCCACCAAATGGCAAACCATAAAATTTGTGGTGATGCGTAAGGCATTAGCCGGAATAATTTCATCCGTTGTGTTCGGGTTGTCCAGGGCATTCGGTGAGACCATTGCGGTATTGATGGTGGTGGGCAATGTGGCCCAGATCCCAAAAGATATTTTTCAGCCCGGCTACCCGCTTCCAGCGCTCATCGCAAACAATTTCGGTGAAATGCTTTCGATACCCGGTTACGAATCAGCCCTGATGTTTGCCGCCCTGATCCTGCTGGTCATTGTGATGATATTCAATTTGGCTGCAAAATGGCTGATTGCACGCTATGAGTCAAAAGTCACCATATGAGAAAAAAATTACAACGCACCGAAGAACTATTTTTTCTGCTGCTGATGAAGCTTTCGGTGGCCATAATTTTATGTGTGGTTTGTGTGATCGTTTTCACTGTGTTTTACAAAGGATTGCCGTCGTTGTCGTGGGAAATGCTGACACAGACATCCCGCGGCGGTTATTATTTTGGCAAAGGCGGCGGCGTGCTCAACGCGATCGTGGGTTCGTTGTACCTGGCTTTCGGGGCAACGCTGCTGGCGCTCATCATCGGGCTTCCGGTTGCGATGCTTCTGAATATCCATTTAAAAAAATACAAACGGCTGGTAAATTCCATTCGCTTTCTGCTTGATGTTCTGTGGGGAATACCCTCCATCGTGTATGGCGCTTTCGGTTTTTCCATCATGGTTCTCATCGGGTTAAAAACCTCGTTGCTGGCCGGTATCATCACCGTTGCCATGCTCATTTTGCCGATCATGATACGGGCCATGGATGAAGTGCTTAAGGAGGTTCCTGCCGGGCTGCTGCAGGCATCCCTGTCGTTAGGATCAAACAAACCGCAGACCGCCTTTATGGTTTACATGAGGCAATGCTCATCAGCCATAATTACGGCCATTATGGTCTCGTTCGGCCGGGCCATCGGCGATACCGCTGCCGTGCTGTTCACCACAGGTTACACCGACAATGTTCCTACATCGCTTTTGCAGCCTTCCGCGACACTGCCGCTTTCCATATTTTTTCAGCTCAGTTCTCCGATACCCGAAGTTCAAAGCCGCGCTTACGCATCAGCTACCATACTCACCATCCTGATCCTTGCCATCAGCGTGTTATCACGAATGCTGTCCAACAAATACAATAAAAACAAAATATCCTGATATGGAACAAAAGATCAGCATAAAAAACCTGAACGTCAGCATTGGCAAAAATCATATTCTGAAAAATATCAGCCTGGAGATCCCGCCCAATCAGATAACCGTTATCCTCGGCCCGTCGGGCTGCGGAAAGACCACGCTGATGAAATGCCTTAACAGGCTCATCGACCTGGAAGAAAACGCCGCCATCAGCGGCAGCATATTGCTTGATCATCAGGACATACTGAATACCAGGTCGGGCCTGCCGGAGATACGCAAAAAAATGGGATTGTTGTCGCAGCGCCCCTACCCGCTTCCCATGAATATTTTCGACAACATCGCGTACGGCATGCGCATCAATGGTACCCGAAACAGGAACGTGCTGCGCGAGAAAGTAACGCATTACCTGAAACAGGTTAATTTATGGGAAGAAGTAAAAGACCGCCTGAAAGAGCCGGCATCATCGCTTTCTATAGGGCAGCAGCAGCGTTTGTGCCTTGCACGCGGACTGGCAGTTGAGCCGGAAATCATACTTGCCGACGAGCCCACATCGTCCCTCGACCCGTTGTCAAGCGCTGCTATCGAAAAAAAATTCATTCAGCTGAAAGAAGATTATACCATCGTCATGGTTACTCATATCCTGCGTCAGGCAAAGCGCATGGCCGATTATGTCATTTTTATGTACCTGGGTGAAGTCATAGAATGCGGAAAGGCTGATCAATTTTTCAGTGATCCACAGCAAGAAAAAACAAAAGAATACATAATGGGTACATTTAATTAATAATACCATAACATCGTCAATTTTCAACCGAAGCAATTTTGTAAAAAAAATAAATTATGATGAAATTAAGAACAGCGCTGCTAATATTGATCCTGCTCACCGGCATTAATTCTTATGCCCAGTTTAAACTCAGCGCTGAATACCGCCCGCGTTTTGAATTCAGGGATGGCTTTAAATCACTGCCGCCTGAATACGGACAAACTCCTGCATACCAGTTCAGCCAGCGGACACGGCTGAATGTTGGTTTTAAATGGAACATCATCAACACCTATCTTTCCATACAGGATTACCGGCTCTGGGGCGACGAACCCATGAAAAAGGATGTGGCCGGGCTGGGATTGTATCAGGGATGGGTTGAAATAAAAGCCTGCGACAGCCTTTTTATTAAAGCAGGCAGGCAGGAGTTTTATTACGATTACGGCCGTTTGCTCGATAATGGCGGATTCAACCAGAAAGGGACCGTTCACGACGCGCTCTTGCTGAAGTACACCCACAAGGGCTTTTCAGCCGACCTGGGTGTTGCGTATAACCAATCAAAAGATACCATGAATTCTACCGATTACAACACAACACTCGGTAATTATAAAGCGCTAGGATTCTTATGGCTGAAATACGATATCAGGAATTTTGGCATACAAGCATTCCTGATCGCCGACGGGTACCAGAAAAAATTAACAACCAACACCATGTATGTAAGGGCGACTCATGGCGGAATATTAAGCTATGGCAGCAAATACATCTGCGCAGATGCCCGCGGCGCCATACAATTCGGGCAGGACGAGTCCGGGAGATTTATCAATGCCTATTATGCAAATATTGATATTACTGCGAAACCGCTGAAATTTTTAAACATCGTTACGGGCCTGGATTTTCTCTCGGGCAATGACCAGACAAAAACCGGGGACAATCGTGTACGGTATTTCACGCCCTTGTATGGTTCGGGGCACCGTTTCAACGGGAATATGGAATATTTTTCCAAACCTTCAGGAACAAAAAATTGCGGCTTGATCGATGTTTATTTCGACCTTGTTTTTAAGATCAAACAGAAATACCAGCTTCGCGCGGATGTGCATTATTTCAGGCTGGAAAACAAATATGCCATCAACGGGACCGCTCAAAAACCTTACCTGGGGACTGAAGCCGATATCTCTGCAAAAATTCCCATCATCAACGATGTGGATGTACAAATTGGCTACTCTGCCATGTTTGCAAGTAACACGCTGGCAAATATCCAGGGCGGCGAAAAAAAGAATTTCGGGCATTGGGCTTTTGTCATGCTTTGCGTAAAGCCGACTATTTTTACTCACGAAGTAGAAAAAAACAAATAGCAACACTTGCAGTTTCTTATAATGGTAAAATCATTACCTTTAACATTATGAAATTTGAACTGACCATATTGGGCAGCAGCTCTGCCACTCCTACCAATGAACGCAATCCCAGCTCGCAGGTGCTCAATTGCGACGACAGGTTATTCCTGATCGACTGCGGCGAAGGCACACAGATGCAGATGAGAAAATACAAAGTAAAATTTCAGCGCATCGACCATATTTTTATTTCGCACCTGCACGGCGACCACTACCTGGGCCTTGCCGGGCTGTTGTTTACCTATCACCTGTTCGGGCGCACCAAAAAATTACACGTTTATGCCAATGCGGCATTAAAAGAAATTATCGATTTGCAGTTAAAAGCTTCTGCAACAACACTCCTTTACCCGCTTGAATTTCACGACTTGCCGGAAAACCAGGCAGCCAACCTTTTTGATGATGCAAAAATAAGTATAACTTGCTTTCCGTTGCTGCACAGGGTGCCTACGCATGGTTTTATCTTCAGGCAGAAATTTACCGGGCGTAATATCATCAAAGAAAAGATCGAAGAGCTCCAAATACCCATGAGGCAAATGGCAGCCATCAAAGGCGGCGCTGATTTTACGGATAAAAACGGAACGGTGCATCCAAACTCAGAGCTTACTTTTGAATTGCCCCCCGCAAAAATGTATGCCTATTGCTCGGATACCGGCTTCAGCCCGAAGATTTTGCCATACATAAAAAATGCTTCGCTGCTTTATCACGAAGCCACATTTATGCAGGATATGCAGGCCAGCGCCGATTCAAAACAACATTCCACCACTGTTAATGCCGCTACCATGGCCAAAAAGGCCCAGGCCAACAAATTACTAATCGGGCATTTTTCTGCACGTTATGATGAATTAAATGAAGTTATTGAAGAAACACGCAGTGTGTTTCCAAATGCTGACCTGGCCGTTGAAGGAAATACTTACAAAATATAGCACAACCGGAAAAAAGGGCTTTATGTATTACGGTTTAAAAATGAAGACCTTTCTGCAATAACAAACGTGATTATGAAAATAGAAGAAGTATTGGAACTGTTACCCTGACCCCATCCCCATCCCTTCCCCTAATATTAGGGGAAGGGCGCGGGCCTTGTACGCTGGCGAAGGGGTCAGAGCTCGGAAACTCGTCGCCCGTTTGTGCGAAGTTTGTAGTGCACGTTGCACAACTGGAGTTAGTCTGCGACTAACGGAACGGCGAATGTAGTCGAAAACTACAAATTACAAAATGCGAAGTTGCAAACTTCGCACAACCGGAAAAAATAAATATAAAATTGCTGTTGATTTTCGCAAAATATTTTTATATATTTGAATATATATTCTTTTAAAGCAAAACCTTAAATTTTTTCAGGCATATAAAATAGACATTACGTTTTCTAAAATTCATTGATACAACCCACAAAAACTTATTAAAATGAAAAAGAACAAACTATTATATTTGTGTATTGCATTTTTAGCGATTGCCTGTAACCAATCAAATGTACTGATTGGTAATTGGAAAATAACCGAAGTCACCGTTGACACTAATTTAATACCCGGCACCATGGACCTGCAAACTGCTTCGGGCCTTTTCGTACTGGATGAAACTTCAAAGCCGACAAGTATCATTATCACAAAGGACTCCATTCAGCTTTTGAGTAATTCAGAGCGTGTATCGAATAAAATTTCGAAAATCAATAAAACTGAAAAAAATAAATACAATATTGATTTTGAAAAGAAATCCGGAGTGTTTGAAATTCAGGAAAATGGCTCGGCGAAATTCACGGTTGATGCCATGACCTATTATTTGAAGAAGAGCGAATAAACCAGCAACGTCAACGTTGTGCGAAGTTTGCAGTGCCCGTTGCACAACTTAGGAAGGGCGCGGGCCTTGTGCGCTGGCGAAGGGGTCAGAGCTCGGAAACTCGTCGCCCGTTTGTGCGAAGTTTGTAGTGCACGTTGCACAACTGGAGTTTTAAATCCAGAAAAAAATTACTTGTTGTTTTTCTGAAATTCAGACTGGTAAGGTGTCCGGTTCAGGATGGAACGTCCCAGGGTAACTTCATCGGCATACTCCAGCTCGTCGCCAAAAGAAATGCCGCGGGCAATGGTAGAGATGCACACATCGTAAGCGCATAATTTCCGGTAAAGAAAAAAGTTGGTGGTATCGCCTTCCATGGTCGGTGGCAACGCGAGTACGACCTCTGTGCAATGCCCGTCAGACAATCTTTCCAGCAGCAGCTGAATATTCAGGTCGTTCGGGCCGATGCCGTCCATGGGTGAAATAATACCGCCGAGAATATGGTAAACCCCGTTGTACTGGTTGGTATTTTCAATGGCAATGACATCCCTGATATCTTCAACCACGCAGATGACGGACTTGTCGCGTTTTACATTGGCGCAGATATCACACACCTCATTTTCAGTAATGTTAAAGCAGTGTTTGCAGTAACGTATCTCTTTACGAAGTTTTACGATGGCGTTTCCAAGAGCATCGGCCGTTTCGTTGTTTTCGCGCAGCAGGTGCAGCACCATACGCACCGCCGATTTGCGCCCGATACCGGGCAGTTTGGCAAATTCATTGACCGTTTGTTCGAAAAGTTTTGAAGGATAGCTTGCCACCGGTATTTTTTTACAAAATTATGAAAAAAAAATGAATCCGGCACATGAAATTATACCCTCCGCTCGTTCGGATTTGCTTCTGTCAGTTGGCTAAAAGATTGAGGCGGGCAAGCATGAGGTTCTTATTAATTTTTTCTCTCATACTCATAAATTATCATTTTTTTTAGCGAACCATATAGGTTATAATATTTGACTTTTGCCAATAACCCATTCTCATTATAATAAAATAATGACTTTTCTTTAAGAACAAAATTATGATGAATATTTATTCTGCCATTTTCGTCGCATTCATATAACTCTAAATTAATTTTTTTTAAAGTTTTTGAGTATAAATAAACCAAAATACGCGCTAAGTTTTTGTTTTTTTTAAAGTAATACATTACGGTAATAATACCCAAATCGTCATAAACATAATATGTTTCAATGATCTCTTTGTAGTATGCAATTGAGCCAGATAAACTATCTTTTTCTCTTTCCTTTTTTGATATCCTACCGGTAGAATATTTATATTCAGCCGAGGTTGTGAGATCAGATAAAACGCCATTTCTTCTTGCGCCGGCGTATTGCTGAAAGCCAATTACCTGAGCCTTATTATTATAGGTGAATGCATATTTCTGAAAATAATGAGGTTTATATGTAAAAGAGACAATACTATCAATTTTTTGCTTTGAATTATAGTAAAATCGCATTGTATCATTATTTTGACTGCCTATTTTTGATTCATTCACTTGCATTCCTATTTGTCCAAATTCGTTCAGGTAATATGTTGCATTTAATCCTTCATTATCATTTGTATCATTATTAAAAAAATAAATAAACATCGTTTCTCTGATTTTGCTTATATCATCTGGAAATGATTTGTCATAAATGAAATAATTAGTAAATAAGGGGTAGATATTCAATAGTGAAAAATCTTGCGATTTTACACTTGTGCTGATACTCGTTAAGCCGAAGGTGATAAACCAACAAAAAAAGATGTGTAAATAATAGACATTATGAATAGCTCTCATAATTATGGAATAATTTTCAACCTTATTTTATATCCTCTCGCTCACATTGCATCCGCTCGCTGACGGATAGAGCAATCTGGGAATAATAATTTATTGGCCGGATATTTTTATTAACTTCTCGCGTCCCGCCAGATTCTGCCCCTGGTACAAATGAAAAATATAAAAACCGTCGGCAAGTGAAGAAATATCAATTTGGTTGTCCTTACTGTTTATCGTGCCACTTTGGATATTTGCTCCGGCCAGGCTGGAAATCCTATAATAAAAATTACCGGGTTCATTTATTTCAATTGAAACAACTGAAGTTACCGGGTTCGGATATATACGCCACGACAGTTGTTGGGCATTCATTTGCTGGTCAATTCCCATCGGGATCACATTGATTTCAATCACCGCCGTATCTGCCATCCCGCAATGTGCGGCAATCAGCGATACCGTGTATGAACCGGTGCCAGGGTATACATGCACAGGGCCGGGTTCAGCAGAAGTATTGCCGTCGCCAAAGTTCCATGTATAAGAATCCGCGTAGGTGGAGTTGTTCAAAAAGGTAATTTGATTTTCCCCGGATACGGAATATGAAAAATCAGCAGCGGGATCATATTCCCCGATATGCCAGTTCATCAGGCTGTCGTATACGATCAGCTTGGCAGCATTTCTGATGTTTTGAGCATCCGTGGCATTGAGTGTGGAGGTATAAGTAATCGAGGTCGGATCCTTTCTGAACATTACAGCATAAAAACAACAGGCGGCAGCATAAGAACCCGCTATGGAAGGATGGCTTTCGTCGGCATTATACAATTCGATGGCCGGGTAGTTTTGCCTGATATAATGCCAAACGGCGCCAACAGGCGAAAGTATCGCATCATTGCTGTCGGCCATCATACGGTACCTCAGATTCAACAGGCTGTCCATGCCATCGTAGGTGCACACCGGCGGCCATACGGCGCAATTGGATGCATCGCCGTTCTTCCTGCCCCAGGTCATAAAAAAAACCGTTTCCGCACAGGGATTGTTCGCATTGATGGTGCTGTCAAGCATTTTAGCATACGGAAAAACTTCTGCTTCCACCTGCGCAATCGGAAACGAAGGGTACTGGCTTTGTTCCTGCAATATTACATAATCCCAGTTACCCGCCGCAATTTTGCTGAGTGTGGTGGCATTAACGGAATGTTGCTGAAATGTATAACCGCCAATAGAATTACTGTCGAAAAACAGGGTGTCGCCTGCCGAAGCCGCTGCATCAGCCACCATCTGCGGCAGATCATTCACATACGTATAGCTGTTGCCAATAAATAAGGCCCTCTTTGCAATGTGTTGCGCAGATACAGCTGTACAAAGCAATAAAATCAGTGCAGTCGAAA
>Ga0209099_1002397_pt1 | contig 16580 bp, 16 predicted proteins | sample AD_JPNHW2_MetaG_FD_184430 | JGI IMG/M metagenome (GOLD analysis project Ga0209099, IMG submission 184430) | Active sludge microbial communities of municipal wastewater-treating anaerobic digesters from Japan - AD_JPNHW2_MetaG (SPAdes) (version 2) | ecosystem: Engineered > Bioreactor > Anaerobic... | reverse complement strand
GAGAGGCGCGGGGGGAGCCCTTTTGAATACATCCCGAGAGCCGCGCCCCGAAAGGACTTCCGAGTAGGCGGCGACGGGCCCGCCCGTTACAGCGGCAGGATATAAAATGACAGATCGTCGTTTTGTACCCGCAGAGGCGTCCGGCGCGAACCGGACGCAAACCGAGGTGGTACCGCGAATTTGATCGCCCTCCGTTATTACGGCGCATGCTGACAAGTATGCATCCCGTAACGGGGGCGTTTTATTTTATTTATTTTCTGAAAGGACTGTAAAACGACATGATTATCACCGATTTTTTGGAGCGAAACGCGCGTTTGCACCCGACCGAGGTGGCGCTGGTCGAGATCAACCCCGCCCTGCACCCCGAGCATGTGACCTGGCGCGAATATAATCTGATCGAATCGGCGCCGGGCGGAAAATACCGCCGCGAGATGACCTGGCGCGATTTCGACATCAAAGCCAACCGGTTTGCCAATCTTCTGCTGAGCAGAGGCGTGAAAAAGGGTGATAAAGTCGCGGTCTTGCTGATGAACTGCCTCGAGTGGCTGCCGATCTATTTCGGCATCCTCAAAACGGGCGCGCTCGCGGTGCCGATGAATTACCGCTACACCGCGGACGAGATCAAATACTGTCTTGATCTGTCGGACTCGACGACTTTGATTTTCGGGCCGGAATTCGTCGGAAGGATCGAGCAGATCGTCGATTCTCTGACCGACATCAAACGCATGTTCTATGTCGGTGCCGATACGCCGTGTTTCGCCGACAGTTACGACGAATACGCCGGTTATTGTTCCTCGGTTGCGCCGGCGATCGAACTGACCGAAGACGACGACGCCGCCATCTATTTCTCGTCGGGAACGACCGGATTTCCGAAAGCGATTTTACATACGCACAAGGGGCTTGTGGCCTCTTGCCAGACCGAGCAAAACCACCACAGCCAAGGCCGTGAAGATGTGTTTCTCTGCATTCCCCCGCTCTACCACACCGGCGCGAAGATGCACTGGTTCGGCAGCTTGCTGGCTTGCTCGAGAGCCGTTTTACTGCGCGGCGTCAAACCGGAATGGGTCTTGCGCGCGGTTTCGGATGAGCACGCGACCATCGTTTGGCTGCTGGTGCCGTGGGTGCAGGATATCCTGGACAGCATCGAACGCGGCGATATCAAGCTTGAAAATTTCAACCTCGCTCAGTGGAGGCTGATGCACGTCGGCGCGCAGCCGGTACCGCCGAGTCTGATCAAACGCTGGAAGCAGGTCTTCCCGCATCACGACTACGACACCAATTACGGGCTGTCCGAATCTCTCGGACCGGGTTGTGTCCATTTGGGTATCGAGAATATCCATAAAGTCGGCGCAATCGGAAAAGCCGGATATCTGTGGGAGACCAAGATCGTCGACGAGACGGGCACGGAAATCAAAGAGAGCGAAAAAGTCGGCGAACTGGCAGTCAAAGGCGTCGGCGTGATGAAGCGTTATTATAAGAACCCCAAGGCGACCGAGGAGATTTTAAAAGGCGACGGCTGGCTGCTGACCGGCGATATGGCAAAATACGACGGGGACGGCTTCATCTACCTCGTCGACCGTAAAAAAGACGTGATCATCACAGGCGGAGAAAACCTCTACCCCGTTCAAATCGAGGATTATTTGCGCCGAAATAACAAGCTTAAAGACGTGGCTGTTATCGGTCTTCCGGATGACCGGCTGGGTGAAATCGCTGCCGCCATTGTCGAGGTCAAGCCCGGCATGACCTGCACCGAAACCGAGCTCGAGGAATTCTGCGCCGAGATGCCGCGTTATAAACGACCGAAAAAATTCATCTTCGACGTTGTGCCGCGCAATCCGACCGGTAAAATCGAAAAGCCCAAACTGCGCGAAAAATACTGCGGCGGACGGCTCGTCGAAAAGCAGACGACAAAATAATCGATTCGGTATTCACAATAGTATCCATACAGGATGATATTTATATAAATCGAAATATTTTTATAAAATTTCATTTTTCATTGTGATAAAATGATAACAACCGCCAAGCGGTAATAGAAACGACAAATTTGCACGGAGGAATTGCAATGACAATTTTCGAAGAAATTTCCGAGATGCTTCAAAAGGGTAAACGGAAGGACGTCGAAGCCCTCGTCCAAAGCGCCATCGACCAGAAAATCCCGGCCGGTCAAATTCTTGATAAAGGCCTGCTCGCCGGTATGACCATCATCGGCACCAAATTCAAGAACAACGAAGTCTACGTCCCCGAAGTTCTGATCGCCGCCCGTGCAATGAACGCCGGCGTCGCGCTGCTCAAGCCGCTGATGGTGGCTGAGGGCGTACAGGCCAAAGGCAAAGTCTGCATCGGCACCGTCAAGGGCGACCTGCATGACATCGGCAAGAACCTCGTCAAGATGATGATCGAAGGCCAGGGCATCGAAGTCGTCGACCTCGGCACCGACGTCGCTCCCGAGACCTTTGTCGAAGCCGCCAAGACCCAGAACTGCCAGATCATCTGCTGCTCCGCGCTGCTGACCACCACAATGGGTGCCATCGGCGACGTCGTCAAAGTGGCTGAAAAAGAAGGCATCCGCAACAAGGTCAAGATCATGGTCGGCGGAGCGCCTGTCACCGACGCGTTCTGCAAACAGGTCGGCGCCGATTACTACACACCGGACGCCGCTTCCGCTGCGGAAGTCGCTCTGAAAATCTGCGAAGGCAAAATGTAATTGTAATTAACCCGAATTAAATGAATCATAAAAGCGGTGACGACACAACCTGCCGTCACCGTTTTTCGCTAAGAGAAAGGTATTTATCTTATTTATGCACTTATATGTTGCCCGGCACGGAGAGACCGATAACAACGTTCAAGGAAAATATGCGGGAAGCAGTGACGTTCCGCTGAATCAAAACGGTCTTCAACAAGCCGAAGCGCTTGCGCAAAAACTCGCAGATATCAAATTCGACGTCACCGTCTCTTCCCCGTTAGCCCGTGCGCGCAAAACTGCCGAGACAATTTTAAATCGCTGCCCGGAAACACCGCTTGTGATCATAAAAATTTTCGCAGAGCGGAGTGTGGGCGTGTTTGAGGGATTGACAAAAGAAGAGGCGAAAAATCAATACCCCGAACTTTTCAACAGATGGTGTACCAGACAACTCGACGATGCACCGACCGGAGGCGAGACCATCCGCCAGTTTGAAGCCGGGATTATTTCGGGTTTAGAAGAATTGAAAACACGGTTTCCGGATAAAACCGTGCTGTTGGTATGCCACGGATTTGTCTCGCGGATGATAAACAAACAGCTCAAAGGGCTTTCTTATGAAGAAATGCATGGTTTTACGCTGAATAACTGCGAGGTCGCGGAATATGAGTTATAAAATAATACTATTCGATCTCGACGGTACGCTGACCGACCCGGGGCTGGGTATCACCAACTCGGTCAAATATGCATTGGAGCGGTTCGGAATTCATGTCGGGGACAATAAACAGCTCTACCCGTTTGTCGGCCCGCCGCTGATCGATTCATTTATGAAATTCTACGGGTTTTCACGAGAGCAAGCCGAAAAAGCGGTTGTCTGTTTTCGTGAATATTTCAAAGATAAAGGAATTTTTGAAAATGTGCCTTACGCGGGCATAAAAAAGCTTTTAGCCGAATTGAAAGCCGCCGAAAAGACGCTTGTTATCGCGACTTCGAAACCCGAGGTCTTCGCCAAACAAATTTTAGAGCATTTCGGGCTTGCGGAATATTTTTCGTTTGTCGCCGGTTCCACCCTCGATGAGACAAGAACCGTAAAAAGCGAGGTCATTGAATATGCGCTTGACAGCATCGGCCCTGTAAACTTGGCTGAATGCGTGATGGTCGGTGACCGGGAACACGACGTCCTGGGCGCGAAAGCGGTCGGTATGGATTCCATCGGCGTGTTATACGGTTACGGCAGCCGGGAAGAGTTTGAAAAAGCCGGTGCTGCGCATATTGTCGAAAACATGGAGACGCTCAGAAAAATTTTAATTTAGTTAACAGTTTACAATGAAAAGTGAACAGTTGCGGCGTTTCTGATTAACAGAAAGATTTATGGGCATGTAACTTTAGCGCCCGAGAAAAGCAAGCCCGCAGATCATTGATTCTCCGTCGCGATAATTAAAAAAAGACGCCCGCAGAGAATACGCGGGTGTCTTGATAAACCGGATGTTTTTGGAATTTTTCGGCTATGGACAAAAAATCAATAATTCGCCATTTGAGACATCAAAGCAATGGAAACAATCACCGAGCCGATGATGTCGATGATGCCGAGAACCAGCCCGGCTGTAGCCTTGCCGCCGACATAACCCATATTTTTCGCCTTATTGCTCTGTGAGATCGCGATAATTCCGAGTATCCATCCTCCGATGATAAGGCCGATGATTCCGCATGTGAGTGAGGCGTTAGCCGCGCTGTTCGCGGCTGCCTGCTGCGCATACATATCCTGCTGATAATAGGGCTGCTGGTACGGCGGATAGTATTGCTGCTGAGACTGAGGCGGATTCGGATATTGGGATTGGGGCGGATAGGGATACCGGGGTTGGGATTGGTATGTATTCGAATTCTGATTCTGCGATTGAGAGACGTCCAGCCTCTCACCGCATTCCGCGCAGAATTTTGCGTGATCCTGGTTTTCCACTCCGCATTTTCGGCAGTACATAAATATCCTCCTCCGCAGCTTTATTCAACTATTATTATATATAGGAAACCCCGGCTTTGTCAATAATAGGAATAAAATATTTTAAGAAACGGTAAATAAAACGAGTCCTGGGTAAAAGCCGCGGACTCGTTTTATTGCATTATTTCTTTGCGCAGACCAGTTCGCCGTCTTTTGCGCCGAGCAAAAGCGTGCTGCCGGCGGAGATGTCGCCGCGCAGGATCTCCTTTGCGATCAGCGTCTCGGCTGCGCTCTGCAGATACCGTTTAAGCGGCCTTGCGCCGTAGTAAGGGTCGAAACCTTTGTCGATGATCAGGTTCTTGGCTGCGTCGGTGATCTCGAGTCCGAGCGTCTTGTCGGCAAGGCGTTTTTTCAAGCCCTCGGTCAGGATGTCGATGATGCCGGTCAGGTTGGCTTTTGTCAGCGGCTTGAACAGGATGATCTCGTCCAAACGATTCAAAAATTCCGGTCTGAAAGCGTTTTTGACCTCGTTCATGACTGCCGCCTGCGCCTCTTTGGTGATCTCACCTTCGGGCGTGATGCCCTCGAGCAGATACTGGCTGCCCAGATTCGAGGTCAGGATGATGATGGTGTTCTTGAAATCGACCGTGCGGCCCTGGCTGTCGGTGATTCTGCCGTCGTCGAGGATTTGCAGCAGGATGTTGAAAACATCGGGATGAGCCTTTTCGACCTCGTCAAACAGTATGACGCTGTAGGGTTTGCGGCGCACGGCTTCGGTCAGCTGTCCGCCTTCGTCGTAACCGACATAACCGGGAGGCGCGCCGATGAGGCGCGAGACTGAGAATTTTTCCATGTATTCGGTCATATCGATGCGCACGAGGTTGTGTTCGTCGTCGAACAGACATTCGGCTAACGATTTGGCGAGTTCGGTTTTGCCGACGCCGGTCGGCCCGAGAAACAAAAAGCTGCCGATCGGGCGGTTCGGGTCGGCGATGCCCGCGCGCGAACGCAGAATCGCCTCGGTGACGAGTTTGACGGCTTCGTCCTGTCCGATCACACGCTTGTGTATGATCTCATCGAGGTGCAGCAGCTTTTCGCGCTCGCCTTCCATGAGCCTTGTGACCGGAATTCCGGTCCACTTGGCGACGATTCCGGCGATCTCCTCCTCGGTGACGGTATCGTGCACGAGTTCATTGCCGCCGGAGCGCTTTTCGCTGTCGGCAACGGCTTGTTCAAGCTGTTTTTCGAGCGCGGGCAGATCGGAGTATTTGAGCTTTGCGGCTTTTTCGTATTCGAGATTGACCTGCGCCTGCTCGATGTCGCCGTGCATTTGCTCGATCTTTACTTTGATGTCCTTGACCCGATCGACGCTGTGCTTTTCGGACTCCCAGCGTGCTTTCATAGCATTAAACTGGTCTTTTTGTTCGGCCAGTTCGGCGGTCAGTTTGGAAAGCCGGTCGCGCGAAAGTTGGTCGTCTTCCTTTTTCAGCGCCATCTCCTCAATCTCCAGCTGCATGATGCGGCGGCGCAGGTCGTCCAGTTCGGACGGCATTGAGTCAATCTCGGTACGGATCAAAGCACAGGCCTCGTCGACGAGGTCGATGGCCTTATCGGGCAGAAAGCGGTCGGTGATATAGCGGTGTGAGAGGGTTGCGGCTGCAACCAGCGCGTTATCGTGAATACGGACGCCGTGGTAGATTTCGTAGCGTTCTTTCAAGCCGCGCAGAATCGAGACCGTGTCCTCAACCGTCGGCTCGTCGACCGTGACCGGCTGAAAACGCCGCTCCAATGCCGCGTCTTTTTCGATGTATTTGCGGTATTCGTCGAGGGTCGTCGCACCGATGCAGTGCAGCTCTCCGCGCGCAAGCATCGGTTTGAGCAGGTTGCCCGCATCCATGCTGCCCTCGGTTTTCCCGGCACCGACGATGGTATGCAGCTCGTCGATGAACATGATGATCCTGCCCTCGGCTTGTTTGACCTCGTTCAGCACCGCTTTGAGCCGTTCTTCGAATTCACCCCGGTATTTCGCGCCCGCGATCAGAGCACCCATATCGAGCGCAAAGATGGTTTTTTCTTTAAGGCCCTCGGGGACGTCGCCGCGCACGATGCGCTGCGCAAGCCCCTCGGCGATGGCGGTCTTGCCGACGCCCGGTTCGCCGATGAGCACCGGATTGTTTTTGGTCTTGCGCGACAGTATCCGGATGACGTTTCTGATCTCGGGGTCACGCCCGATGACCGGATCGAGCTCCTGCTTTCTGGCCCGTTCGACCAGATCAATGCCGTATTTTTTCAGCGCTTCATAAGTGCTCTCGGGGTTGTCCGAGGTCACCGGCGCGGTCTTGACTTTCGAGAGTTCTTCGGAGAAACGCTCTTTTGTGACGTTGTGCTGCGAAAACAGCTTTTTGATCTGCGGTGTGCCCTCGGAGAGAAGGCCGAGCGCCAGATGCTCGACCGAGACGTATTCGTCGTTCATCTTCTCGGCGACCTTCTCGGCAAACCGAAGTACTTTTCCGGTTTCGGCGGAGGCGTACACTTCCCCGCTGCCGCCCGAGACCTTGGGCAGCGCGCCGATCATCGTGTCGAGTTCGCCGAGAAGCGCGTCGCAGTCGACGCCCATCTTTGTAAACAGCGACGAAATCAGCCCGCCGTCCTGATCGACTAAAGCGTACAACAGATGCTCGGGCATCAGGTACGGATTGCCGTTTTCCTGTGCCATGCCCTGTGCCGCGTTGATGGTCTCAATGGTCTTTTGTGTATATTGATTGGTGTTCATATTGATGCCTCCCTGCTTTCAGGAATCCTTTCGTTTTTTAGTTTAAATCATAAATTCTCTCTTGGCGAGGTCTTCCCGGTATTCCCGTTCCACATCCGCTTCATTCAGTGAGCCGGTGAGATAGCCCTTCAGGAGCCGGTCCAGCAGCTTGATATAGTCCGAGAGCGCTCCGGCGATGTCGTCGCAGGAACAATCCGCGCGGCGGGGATAATCCGCGCGGCGGGGACAATCCCTGCCCTCCGGCACGCCGATCGCTCTGACAAATCGCCCGTCATAAAGCGCGCAGTCCACGGGAACCGGCAGATTCTGATCTTCGATGGTTTTCCAGAGCCGAAAGAATTCGGTCACCGCGTCGATCAGCGCCGGGGACTGGGTCCGGAAAATCACCGAGAGATCGCCCAAAGCGTCCTCATCCGAACGATACATCGCGACTTCGTATTTGATGGTCGGCCGGTATTTATATGATAAAGAAGATTTCAGCGACATTGTGAGCGCGTTCGGCGCGAAAAACGGCACCAACTCCGGCATCGGCGTCATGAGCTGCTCAATCGCGCGGAAAATATCGCTGATCCGGCGCTCCGAAGTGGTTACGGAAAAATAATCGGCCAAAATCTGATTGACAAGATTGGAACGATTGGTTCCGGTCCGGTGCGCCATCAGATCGACTTCCTGCACGACGTCGTCCGAGAGCATTAAACTGTAAAGGGTCTTTTTCATAGAACTCTATACCTCCAAATCTCAGGTATGAATAAATTATATACCATTATTAAACACTTGTCAATACATTTATATAATATATCATTCGAATTTTATAATTATTCATTCGTTTTCCAGCATTCTATTCATTCTTTTTATATCGATATTGTTTGACTTATTATAAACAATCTGATATAATGAGAACGTGGATCCGGTATTTTTTTGATCCGCTCGTTTGCCTGCTTGGAGGGTTATCAATGAAAGTTTCAGAAATTGTAAAATTGCTCAACTGTGAGATCTGTGTCGACTGCGGCGACCTCGGCCGCGAGGTCCACTCCGCCTGCGGCGCGGATATGATGAGCGATGTACTTGCTTTTGTCAAAGAACAATCGGTGCTGCTGACCGGTCTTGTCAATCCCCAGGTCGTGCGCACCGCCGAGATGATGGATATGCGCTGCATCGTCTTTGTGCGCGGAAAACAGCCGGATGAGAACCTGCTCGGTCTGGCGCGCGAATCCGGCATCATTGTTCTCAAAACCAAAGAGCGTATGTATCAGGCCTGCGGTATTTTGTACATGAACGGCCTTCGCGGCGGCGAGCCCTGCTCCCAAAAATAAAGACACACCCCAGAAGGGCGGTCATAGCTTTGGCGGAAAACATCAAATTGCATTATGACGTCGACGGCTCCGATTTTACGACGGCAGGCGCGGCTTCCAGCGATACCAAGCGCATATTGAAAAAGATCGGGATTCCTCCGGATGCCGTCCGGCGGGTTTCAATCGCCATGTACGAGGGCGAAATCAATATGGTCATCCACGCCGACGGAGGTGCTGCGGATGTCGAAATCGGCGAACACTCTGTCACTATAAAACTGGTTGACCACGGTCCGGGTATCCCCGACATCGGACTTGCGATGCAGGAGGGCTGGTCGACCGCGCCCGAAGAGGTGCGCAACCTCGGTTTCGGCGCGGGCATGGGACTGCCCAATATGAAAAAATACTCCGACACCTTTGAGATCACCTCTCAAGTCGGCGTCGGTACCAAGGTTATTATGACCGTGAATTTTTAAAGGAAAGAAGGTGCGGCAGCATGGCGGAAATTTTTCATTCCGTTCAATTAAACAAAGACAAATGCAAGGGCTGCAGCACCTGCATCAAGCGCTGCCCGACCCAGGCCATCCGCATCCGCGACGGCAAGGCCAAAATTTTGGAGGATTTGTGCATCGACTGCGGCGAATGTATCCGGGTCTGCCCGAATCACGCCAAAAAGGCTATCTGCACGCCGCTCACCGAACTGAAAAACTCCAAATACAAATATAAAATCGCCCTGCCCCCGCCCTCGCTCTATTGTCAGTTCAACCACCTCGAAGACGTGGATTTCGTATTGTCCGGTTTACTCGCGATGGGCTTTGACGCGGTGTTCGAAGTCAGCGCCGCCGCCGAGATCATCTCCGATTTCACCCGCACTTACATGGCGCAGCCGGACATCAAAAAACCGGTCATTTCCGGCGCCTGCCCGGCAATCGTGCGATTGATCGAGACCCGTTTCCACCACTTATGCGATAATATCCTGCCTTTCATCGCACCGGTCGAACTGGCCGCGATGATGGCGCGCAAACAGGCCGCCGAGAAGACGGGGCTTTCGCAGGAGGAGATCGGCGTATTTTTCATCTCACCCTGCCCGGCTAAAGTAACCGAGGCGATCTTACATCCGAATACCAACGAGCAGCTCATCAACGGCGCGTTTTCGATGAGCGAGATCTATATCAGGCTCGTCAGCGCGATGAACCATATCCAAGATCCGGCTCCGCTTCAAAAAAGCGGGATTCTGGGCGTCTCCTGGGCTATCAGCGGCGGTGAGGCCGGAGGTCTTCTGACCGACAAATATCTCGCCGCGGACGGCATTGAAAACGCGATCAAGATACTCGAACAAATCGAGGACGACAAGCTCACCGGCGTCGATTTCATTGAGCTGAACGCCTGCACCTCGGGCTGCGTGGGCGGTTGTCTGACCGTCGAGAATCCGTTCATCGCCAAATCCCGGCTGAAGTCCCTTCGGCGGTATATGCCGGTCTCTCAGAACAAGAGCGGCGACTTGCCTTCCCCACTCTCACCTGCCGCCGGAAAACACAAGGCGAAACCGAGCGTCAAACTCAGCGACAACCTCGACGAGGCCATGAAGATGATGCTCGAAATTGAACGGCTGACCGAGCTGCTTCCGGGACTCGACTGCGGAGCCTGCGGCGCGCCGACCTGCGCGGCGCTGGCGGAAGACGTGGTGCGCGGAAAGTCCTCGCTGAGCCTGTGCGTCTACCTGATGCGCGAAAAGCTGCGCCATATCCGCAAAAACCTCACGCCGGAACAGCTTGCGCTCTATTATGACACCGAAAAATCCTATGAGGAGCTGAGCCGCGATGACGACTGACGCTTATGCCAAAACGCTGAACCTCGAGACCGTCAGCACCGGCAAAGACCGCGCGATCACCGGCTGCTATATCGGCGATTTACTCAGCTGGGTCATGGGCCGGGCAAGCGCCGGCCAGGTCTGGCTGACCATCATGTCCAACGTGAACGTCGCGGCAGTCGCCTCGATGACCGAAGTCGCCTGTGTGGTATTATGCGAAGGCGTCAAACCCGACCCGGAACTCGCGGAACGCGCGGAAAAGCTGGAGCTCCCGATTTTCAGAACCGACAGATCCGCCTATGAAACGGCGGCCGCGACCTATGAACTGCTGAAAGAATGAACTACGATCTTCACATCCACTCCTGCCTCTCGCCCTGCGGCGACGAGGAGATGACCCCGAACAACATCGTCAACATGGCGGCGCTGTGCGGTTTGGATGTGATCGCGCTGTGTGACCACAACTCCTGCGGAAACTGCGAAGCGGTGCTCAAAGCCGCGGCAAAAAATTGTCCGAATATGATGGTCCTGCCGGGTATGGAACTGGAGACCGCCGAAGAAATCCATGTGCTCTGCCTTTTTGCCGATTTAAATGACGCTCTCGCGTTTGAAAAAATCGTCAGGGCCGCGCGTTCTCCCATCGAAAACCGCCCCGATATCTACGGGCGGCAGGTATTGCGGGATGAAAACGATGAACTCATCGGGTTCGAACCGAAGCTGCTTGTCACCGCCGCTTCCATTCCGATCGACAGCGTTCCGGCGCTCGTCAGAAAACACAACGGGGCGGCAATCCCGGCGCATATCGACCGTGAAAGCAATTCGATCATTTCGAACCTCGGTTTTTTATCACCGGACATGGATTTTCAGACCATTGAGCTCTCCAAAAAACTTTTCAGTCCAAAAAAAGCTGAATTCCTTGAAAAAAATCGACTTATGCGTTATAATGTTTTGTTGGACTCCGATGCTCATTACTTAGAGGATATCGGGTCCGCAAACGGCACAACCGATGCCGTTTTTTCAAGTAAAAAACAGTTGATTCAACGGTTGGTCACCACCGGGATATAACGCTGTTACATGGACTCGGTTAAGCCGCTCATCGCGGCATCCGATATGCAAATTGCAAATTTTAATTCTCAATATTCGAGGAGGCAAACTTAGTTATGAGGAAGACACCCACAACGCTGCCGTTCAAAGGCACCGCCGAACAGGAAAAGCGGCTGCGTGACGGCATCGCCGAGGCAAAAACGCACGGCGAGGGTACCATGTCCGTTCTCCAGCGGGCGCAGGAGATCTACGGTTATCTCCCGATCGAAGTTCAGGAGATCGTTGCCGAGGGAATGGGCGCGTCCCTTTCCGAGGTCTACGGAATCGCCACATTTTATGCCCAATTTCTGCTCTCGCCGAGAGCGCAGACCCAGATTTCAGTCTGCCTCGGCACCGCTTGTTACGTCAAGGGCTGCAAACTCGTAATCGAAGAAATCGAAAAAGAACTCGGCATCAAATGCGGCCAGGAAACTGCCGACGGGAAGTTTTCCTTCGAGGCGACCCGCTGCCTCGGCGCCTGCGGTTTGGCACCGGTCATGATGATCAATAATGAGGTCTACGGCAAGCTGGTTCCGAAAGACATCAAGGGCATTCTCAATAAATACAGGTAATGAAAGAACTCTCGCTCCATATTCTCGATATCGCGCAGAATTCCGTCACGGCCGGCGCGACCCGGATTGAAATCCTTGTCGACGAGCAGCCCGTTAAAAATACGCTGCGCATATCGATCACCGATAACGGACGGGGAATGGAAAAAGCGTTTCTGGCCCGTGTCACGGACCCGTTCACCACGACCCGCACCACCCGAAAGGTGGGCCTCGGAATCCCGTTATTCAAACAGGCGGCCGAGATGGCGGGCGGCAGTTTCAAAATCACCTCCGAACCCGGAGCAGGAACCACGGTAACAGCGGATTTTATCTATGACAACATCGACAGGATGCCGCTCGGCGATATGCCTTCCACTGTCACCGCGCTGCTCGGTTCAAGATCCGGTATCGACTGGAGTTATGAGCACCGTTTCAATCAAAACAGCTTCACCTTTTCTTCCCGCGAGATCATTCGGCAGATCGGCGACGTCGATTTTGGGGAACCCGAAATCGCCGAATGGGTCGCACAATATATCAGCGAACAGCTTCAAAATTTGTACGGAGGTCATCAGATATGAAAACTTTGGCTGAACTTGCGGCAATCCGCGAAAAAACCAGAAAAACCATCGAACTTCGCGAGGAGAGCGATGACAATATCCGCGTCGTCGTCGGCATGGCAACCTGCGGCATCGCAGCCGGGGCAAGACCCGTTCTCGCCGCTTTTATCGACGAAATCAACAAACGCGGTCTCAAGAACATCTCCGTGACCCAAACCGGCTGCATCGGCGTCTGCCGCCTTGAGCCGATCGTCGAGGTCTATGAGCCCAATAAAGAAAAAGTCACCTATGTGAAGATGGATGCGGACAAGGTCGCCAGAGTCGTCACGGAGCATCTCGTCAATCATCGTCCGGTCGTCGAATATACGATCGAAGACGCTCTGAAATGAGCGAAAGGAGAAAAGCCATGATAAGATCACAGGTTCTGTGCTGCACCGGCACAGGTTGTTCTTCTTCCGGCTCTCATGAAATCGCGGCCGAGATGGAGAAAGAAATCGCCGCCGCCGGACTTGCCGAAGAAGTAAAAGTCGTCAAAACCGGCTGTTTCGGTCTTTGTTCGCTCGGTCCGATCATGATCATCTACCCCGAGGGCACTTTCTACAGCCAGGTCAAGAAAAGCGACGTCAGGGAAATCGTACAGGAGCATCTGCTCAAAGGCCGTCCCGTCAAACGCCTGATCTATTCCGAGGCAATTGAAAAGGACAAGATGCTCTCGCTGTCCGACACGCCTTTCTATAAAAAGCAAAAACGCATCGCGCTGCGCAACTGCGGCGTCATCAACCCCGAGAGCATCGACGAATACATCGCTATGGACGGCTACCTCGCGCTTGAAAAGGTGCTGACTTCGATGAAGCCCGAAGACGTCATCAAAGTCATCTCCGACTCGGGTCTGCGCGGCAGAGGCGGCGCGGGCTTCCCGACCGGACGGAAATGGCAGTTTGCCGCCGCAAACGCCAGCGACGTCAAATATGTCTGCTGCAACGCCGACGAAGGCGACCCGGGCGCGTTCATGGACCGTTCGGTCCTCGAAGGCGACCCGCACGCGGTTCTTGAAGCCATGACCATCGCGGCTTACGCTATCGGCGGCACCCACGGTTACATATATGTCCGTGCGGAGTACCCCATCGCCGTCCATCGTCTTGAAATCGCCATCAAACAGGCGCGTGAATACGGCCTGCTCGGTAATAATATCATGGGCACCGACTTCTCGTTCGACCTCGACATCCGCCTCGGCGCCGGCGCGTTTGTCTGCGGCGAAGAGACCGCGCTGTTAACCTCGGTAGAGGGCAACCGCGGCGAGCCGCGTCCGCGTCCTCCGTTCCCGGCGGTCAAGGGCCTGTTCGGAAAGCCCACCATCCTCAATAACGTCGAGACCTATGCCAACGTCCCTCAGATCATCATCAAAGGCGCGGAATGGTTCGCCTCGATGGGCACCGAAAAATCCAAGGGCACCAAGGTCTTCGCGCTCGGCGGCAAGATCACCAACACCGGCCTTGTCGAAGTCCCGATGGGCACGACTTTGCGCGAGATCATCGAAGACATCGGCGGCGGTTGCCCGAACGGCAAAAAGTTCAAAGCGGCGCAGACCGGCGGTCCTTCCGGCGGTTGCATTCCGGCCGCGCACCTCGACATCCCGATCGACTATGAAAACCTCGTCGCCATCGGCTCTATGATGGGCTCCGGCGGTCTGATCGTCATGGACGAAGACAACTGCATGGTCGACATCGCGAAGTTCTTCCTCGAATTCACGGTCGACGAGTCCTGTGGAAAGTGCGTGCCCTGCCGCATCGGCACCAAGCGCCTGTATCAGATGCTTGAAAAAATCACTTCCGGCAAAGGCACTCTTGAAGACCTCGACAAGATGGAAGCCCTGTGCCGCCACATCCAGCAGAATTCCCTCTGCGCACTGGGCCAGACCGCGCCGAACCCCGTGCTCTCCACACTCAAATATTTCCGCGACGAATACGTCGCCCACGTCGTCGATAAGAAGTGCCCGGCCGGCGTCTGCAAAGCACTCACGACCTACACCATCAACGATAAGTGCAAGGGCTGCACGCTCTGCGCGCGCAACTGCCCGACGAACGCCATCACCGGCACCGTCAAAGAGAAACACGTGATCGATCAGAACAAGTGCATCAAGTGCGGACTCTGCATGTCCAACTGCAAGTTCTACGCCATTGATAAGAAATAAGGGGAGGAATAACGATATGGAACCCAAAATGCTCAACGTCAAAATCGACGGCATCAGCGTCAGCGTCCCGGACGGTACCACCGTTCTGGAAGCTGCCCATGCAGCCGGCGTAAAAATCCCCACCCTTTGCTATCTCAAAGGCGTCAACGAAGTCGGCTCCTGCCGCATCTGCGTGGTGGAAGCGTCCGGCGCGAGAGGCCTTGTCGCCGCCTGTATGCATCCCGTCACCGAGGGGATGGAGGTCAAGACCAACACCGAAAAACTCCACCAATCCCGTAAAGCCACGCTGGAACTGATCCTTTCCAACCATAATAAAAAATGTCTGTCCTGTATCCGCAGCGGCAGCTGTGAGCTTCAGGCGCTGTGCCACGATTACGGCGTAGACGAAGATAAATATTCCACCGTCCCCGATGAGACGATTTATGACAATTCCGCGGTGCACATGATCCGCGACGACTCCAAATGCATTCTGTGCCGCCGCTGCATCTCCGCCTGCGAAAAGGTTCAGGAAATCGGCGTGATCGGCCTTGTCAACCGCGGCTTCGACACCCATGTGGGCTGCTCGTTTGACCGCCCGCTCGGCGACGTCGCCTGCGTCTCCTGCGGACAGTGCATCGTCTCCTGCCCGACCGGCGCGATCTATGAAAAGGATCAGGCAGACGAGGTCAATGCGGCGCTGAGTGACCCGAATAAGTTCGTCGTCGTCTTCCCCGCCCCGTCGATCCGCGCCACGCTCGGCGAGTGTTTCGGAATGCCGATCGGCACCGACGTCACCGGCAAGATGGCCACTTCAATGCGCCGTCTGGGATTTGACCGGGTCTTTGATACCAACTTCTCGGCCGACCTGACCATCGTCGAAGAGGCGAATGAGCTGATCGAGCGCATTCAAAACGGCGGCGCGCTCCCGCTGATCACCTCCTGCTCGCCGGGCTGGATCAAGTTCTGCGAACATTATTATCCCGAGATGATCCCGAATCTCTCGACCTGCAAATCTCCGCAGCAGATGTTCGGCGCAATCGTCAAAACCTATTTTGCGCAAAAAAACAACATCGACCCCAAGAACATCGTCTGTGTTTCGGTTATGCCCTGCACCGCCAAAAAGTTCGAAGTCGGCAGACCCGATCAGGACGCCGCCGGCGTCCCGGACGTCGACATCGCACTGACCACCCGCGAATATGCGCGTATGGTGAAATTGGCCGGCATCGATTTCGTCAACCTGCCCGACAGCGACTTTGACCATCCGCTCGGTTCTTCCAGCGGCGCGGCGGTCATCTTCGGCGCGACGGGCGGCGTTATGGAAGCGGCTCTGCGTACCGCGGTCAGCACCCTGACCGGCAAGGAAGACGACAAGATGGTCGTCTTTAACGAAGTCAGAGGCGCCGACGGCATCAAGACCGCCACTTACAAAGTCGCCGGAATGGACATCAACGTGGCCGTCGCAAGCGGCACCGGCAACGCGCGCAAACTGCTTGAACGTGTCAAAGCCGGCGAGAACATCCACTTTATCGAAATCATGTGCTGCCCGGGCGGCTGCATCAACGGCGGCGGTCAGCCGCAGCAATCCGCGGATGTGCGCAGCTGGACCGATCTGATCGGCCTGCGTTCTTCGGCGCTTTACAGAAACGACGAGCGCAACACCATTCGCCGTTCCCACCAGAACCCGGACATCATCCGGCTCTACAAAGAGTTCCTTGACAAACCCGGAAGCCACAAGGCGCA
>Ga0209099_1002396_pt1 | contig 16585 bp, 16 predicted proteins | sample AD_JPNHW2_MetaG_FD_184430 | JGI IMG/M metagenome (GOLD analysis project Ga0209099, IMG submission 184430) | Active sludge microbial communities of municipal wastewater-treating anaerobic digesters from Japan - AD_JPNHW2_MetaG (SPAdes) (version 2) | ecosystem: Engineered > Bioreactor > Anaerobic... | reverse complement strand
TCCTCCGCCAGGCCGGGAGCCCCAGGATGCCGGGCTTCAGGAGCGATCCCAGCAGCCCTTCGAGGACCAGGGGCCAGGCCACGCACAGGAGCAGCCCCAGGCCATAGGCACCCAGGAAGGCTCGGCGGAAGGTCCTGGATGGGTCAGGTCCGGGCTCGTTCATGTCCTAGGCCGCCTGGACCCGGATCTCGCCGAAGGTGTCGGTCTGGACCAGGTGGATGCGGCCCAGGCGGACCAGTTCCAGCAGGGCCAGGAAGGTGAGCACCAGGTCCTCGCGGGTGCGGACGCCTCCCAGGAGGCTGGTGAAGGCCACCCAGCGCTCGTCCTGGAGGTTCCCCAGCACCTCCGCGATCCGCTGTTCCAGGGTCTTGGGCGCGGTGCGCACCTGCACGGGGAGAGGGGGGAGAAGGCGCTTCAGGGCCTCGCGATAGGCGCCCAGGAGGTCGACGAGGCCCGCCTTGATGGGTTCGTCCTCCACGCGGGCGTGTTCCTGGATATCCAGGCCCCGGGCGTAGACGACGCCCTGCCATTCGCTCTCCCTGGCCGTGAGCTCCCTGGAGGCCTCCTTGACGGCCTGGTAGTCCAGGAGCCGCTGCACCAGCTCTTCGCGCGGATCCTCCTCCTCGTTCTCGACGGGAGGCCGGGGCAGCAGGAGCCGCGACTTGATCTGCAGGAGCTGGGCGGCCATGGCCACGAACTCCGCGGCGATCTCCAGGTTCAGCTCCTCCATCAGGAGCAGCGAGTCCATGTACTGCTTCGTCACCTCCGCCATCGGCAGATTCGTGATGTCCAGCTTCTGTTCCCGGATCAGGTAGAGCAGCAGGTCCAGGGGGCCCTCGAAGGAGGCCAGATGGACGGACAGGTCCTTGAACCTGGTCTCGAAGCCCTTGGGGGGATCGAAGACCCGGGGCCCATCGGCCGGCAGGGAGCTCGCGGATTCAATCGGGGGGAGGTCTGGCATCCCTTCCATGATAATTCAAGCCGGGGGAGGCCGCTGGTCAATCCCCGTCCTGCCGGTCCAGCACCTCGAGGTAGCGCTCGAACTCCGGCGCGGGCGCGGCCGTCCCCGAGCGGAAGAACTGCACGCCCCCCGCGCCCCGGGGTTCAGGCCGGAGTCCCGCCACCCGGCGCTTCAGGTGCTGGACGGTCCCCGCGTTGCCGTCCAGGATGACCGTGCCCTCGGGGAAGAGGCGCCGGATCTGGGGCCTGAAATAGATGAAATGGGTGCAGCCCAGGACCACGTGGCCGTAGGCGGTCGCGTCCACCTGGGCGAGGCGGGCGCGCAGATAGGGCATCACCCGGTCCTCGCCGAACTCGAACCGCTCGGACAGGAGGACGAGCTCCTGGAGGGACAGGTAGTCCACGAGGCCCTCGTTGTCCACCTTGGCCACCAGGTCGTGGAACTTGGACTCCCTGAGGGTCGTCTCCGTGGCGAACACCAGCACCCGCCTGTGGTCGCCGGCCAGGACCGCGGGCTTCACTGCGGGCTCCATGCCGACGATGGGCAGGCCGAAGGTCGCGCGCAGGTCGTCGACGGCCACGCTGGTGGCGGTGTTGCAGGCCAGGACGACGACATCGCAACCCTGGTCCTGCAGGAACCGGACGGCCTCGAAGATGTACTCCCGGATCTCCGCCTTGGGCTTGATGCCGTAGGGCACGTGGGCCGTATCCGCGTAGTAGAGATAGCGCGCGCCGGGCAGGATCTTCCTGGCCTCGTGCAATACGGACAGCCCGCCGACCCCTGAGTCGAAAATCCCGATCTTCATGTCCCACCCGGGACCATTAGAACATGCGCCGGAGCCCCGGAAGGCGGGTGAGGATCCCCGCACTGAGGCCCCAGGAAGCCAGGTAGGCGAGGAGCGTGATGGCGGCGGCCTTCAGATAGATGGAGACGGCGAACGGCACGAAGACGAGCGCCAGGGGGTAGAGGACGAGGGGGTGCAGGTAGTAGATGCCGTAGGAGTTCCTGGCCTGGCTCCTCCAGAAGCCGCTGTCCCCGGCGGCGTGGGCCCGGAACAGGGCGATGCCGGCCATGAGGGACGAGAAGCAGAAGAGGTTGAAGAGGAGGATCATGACGGCCGCGGCGAGGACCGGCCGGACGGACGGCGCCAGGACGAGCCTCCAGCCCAGGTAGAGCAGGCCGGACGCCAGGCAGGCGGGCAGCCAGCGGGCGAGGGGCGGCGTGTAGCCTTCCGGCGAGAACCAGCCTCGCTGCTGGGCGAAGATCCCCAGGGCGAAATATCCGAGGTAGAGCGGCGCCCGGACCGGCTGGTAGACCAAAAGGTAGTTGTGGGACCACTCGTCCAGGGGATGACGCAGGCCGATGGCCAGGGAACCGGCGGTCATCGCCAGCAGGAACAGGGCGAAGAAGAGGGCGGAAGGCCGGGCCACGACCCGCCGCCAGGCGGCGAACCTCCGGCTCCAGGCGAAGACCAGGGCCGTGAGGGCGAAGAGCAGGAGCAGCACGCCGAGGTACCAGTAGACCGACTGCTGGTAGGCCTTGCCCCAGAAGTCGGTGCGCCAGAAGGTGCCCAGCGTCATCGGGACCTTGCGGGAGAAGTAGATCATGTAGGCCGTCGGCGGCGCCAGCACGAGGGAGCCGAACACCCAGGGGATCCCGATGCGGACCAGCTTGTCCCGCATGAAGCGCCCCGCGCCGCGGCTGGAAAGGGATGGATACGTGAAGTAGCCCGAGAGGAAGAACATGATGAGCATGATCGGGGCGTCCACGACCAGGACCACGCCCGTGAAGAAGAGGCTCCGGCCGGGGTCCAGGACGTACCACCACTCGGGCGCATAGGCCATGTAGGACAGGGACGCGTGCAGCAGCACCACGAGGAAGATGATGAAGACGCGCAGATGGTCCAGGGCGTGATGTCTCGCGTGCTGCATGGGGTACCTGTGAGGGCCGGGTTCCCCGTAAGCTACTCCCGGCTCGTGCCCAATTCAAGAAATCGCGTCGATTGTGAAAACCAACCTCGGCGAGGTCCCTTGGGGCGGGCTATCCTGGCAGTCGAGGAGCGTCCATGAAAGCCGTCATCCAGCGCGTGAAGCGGGCCAGCGTGAAGGCCGGGGACCAGCAGGCCGCCATCGGCCCGGGGATGCTCGTGCTGGTGGGGCTGGAAGCGGAGGACACCGAGGACACCTGCGCCTGGGCCGCGGCCAAGATCGCGAGCCTGCGCATCTTCGAGGACGCGGGCGGCAAGATGAACCTGGGCCTGGAGGACGTGGGGGGAGAGATCCTCGCCATCTCCCAGTTCACCCTGGCCGGCAGCGTCGTCAAGGGACGGCGCCCCTCCTTCGACCGAGCCATGAACCCCGAGGCCGCACGCCTGCTCTTCCGGCGGTTCCTGGAACAGCTGAAGGCCGCCCATCCCCGCACGAAATCGGGCTTCTTCCAGGAGCACATGGAAGTGGAGCTCCTGAACGACGGCCCCGTCACCTTCATCCTCGACCGGTGACGGCGGCCCTTCACCGCAAGGGCACGAAGGACACGGCGATCAGCTCCCGGATCTCCCGCCCGTGCGGACGTTTCGCCATCAGCACCAGCTGCTGGTAGCCGAAGGCCGTGTCGAGGGGCACCAGCAGGCGGCCATCCTCGGCCAGCTGCTCCCAGAGGACCTTGGGGACGCTTTCGGCGGCGCAGCTCACGAGGACGGCGTCGAAGGGAGCCTTCTCCCGCCAGCCTTCACGGCCGTTCCCTCGGCGCAGATGGATGTTGTCGTAGCCGAGCGCCTGGAGGACGGCTTCCGACCGCTCGTGCAGCTCCGCTTCCAGCTCGATGCCGTAGACGTCCTTCGCCAGCAGGGAGAGGACGGCGGCCATGTAGCCGCAGCCCGAGCCCACCTCCAGGACCCGCTCGTGGCCCGCCAGACGGAGCTCCTCGGCCATGTAGGCCACGATGTAGGGCTGGGAGATGGTCTGGCCCAGCCCCAGGGGCAGGGGGTGGTCCTGGTGGGCGTGGAGCCGGAAGATCTCCGGCACGAACCGGTCCCTGGGCACCCGCCGCATGGCCTCGAGCACCCTGGGGTCGGAGACCCCCCTGGCCTCGATCTGGGTCCTGACCATGTAGTCCCTGGCCATCGCCAGGCCTTCGTCCTCGGGCTGGCTCATGACCCCAGGATAGGCCTCGACGGCGTGGAAGCTACAGGCCCATGTAGGCTTTCTTGACGTCCTCGGAGTCCAGCAGCTCCCGGGCGGGGCCCTGCTGGACCACGCGACCGGTCTGGATGACGTAGCCCCGGTCCGCGACCTCCAGGGCCTCCTGGACCATCTGCTCGACCAGGAGCACGGTGGTTCCCCGCTTGTTGATCTTCACCACCGCGTCGAGCACCTTCTCGACCAGGGTCGGCATGAGCCCCAGCGAGAGCTCGTCGAGGAGCAGGAGCCGGGGCCTGGACATCATCCCGCGGGCGATGGCGCACATCTGCTGCTCGCCGCCGCTGAGGGTCTCGGCCGTCTGCCCGGAACGCTCCTTGAGGATCGGGAAGAGATCGTAGATCTCCTGGAGCCGCTCCTCGATGACACGCCGGTCCTTCTGGATGAAGGCGCCCAGCTCCAGGTTCTGGCGGACGGTCAGCTTCGAGAAGAGCCGCCTGCCTTCGGGGACGTAGCTGATGCCCTTGGCGAGGGTGGCGTGCGCGGGGGTGCTGGAGATGTCCTCGCCCCGGAACTCGATACAGCCCTTCGCGGGATGCATGAGCCCCGCGATGGAGCGCATGATCGTGGACTTCCCGGCCCCGTTGGCGCCCACGATGGCCACCAGTTCCCCTTCCTTCACGTCCAGGGAGGCCCCGAAGATCACCGGAACGTTGTCGTAGGCGCAGTGGATGTCGTTGACCCTAAGCATTCCCGTTCGCCTCCCGCCGGGCCTTGAGCCGCTGGCTGAACTTCTCGCCGAGATAGGCCGTGATCACGCGCTCGTCCTCGACCACCACGCCGGGCGGGGCCTCCGCGATCTTGACGCCGCCGTTCAGGACCACGATCTTGTCGGCGATGGGCATGATCGCCTCCATGATGTGCTCCACCATGAGGATGGTGATGCCGGAGTCCTGGATGGCCCGGATGAGCGTCACCATCTCCCGCACTTCCGTGGAGGTGAGTCCCGCGACGCTCTCGTCGAGCAGGAGCAGTTTCGGGTTCGTGGCGAGGGCGCGGGCCACTTCCAGGCGCTTCTTGTTGCCCATGGTCAGGTCGCCCGCGGGCTTGTCCCGCCAGGCTTTCATGAAGCAGCGCTCGATGCACTCCTCCGCCACGGCGAGCGCCTTCCTGGGATTGCGGTGGCGCAGGTAGCTGCCGACCAGGACGTTGTCCAGGACGGTCATCTCCTTGAGGGGGCGCACCACCTGGAAGGTGCGGGCCACGCCCAGGCGCGCGATCCGGTGCGAGGGGAGGCCCGTGACGTCGCGGCCGTCGAAGAGGATCCTGCCGCCGCTGGGCTTGTAGAGCCCGGCGACGCAGTTGAAGAGCGTGGTCTTGCCCGCCCCGTTGGGGCCGATGAGGCCGACGATGGTTCCCGGCTCCACGGAGAAGGAGACCTCGCAGTTGGCCAGGAGGGAGCCGAAGCGCATGGTGAGGTTCTGGACGTCGAGGAGGGGCATGCTATTTCACCTCCGCGGAACGGGCCGGGCCCGAGAGCCGCTTCAGGTCGGCGAGGACGCCCATGATGCCCCTGGGCTGCTTGACCATCATGAGGATGATGATCAGCCCGAAGACGATCAGGTCCACGCCCGTGCCGAGGTGGCTCATGTAGGCCCGCGTGTACTCCTGGAGGGGGATCAGGATCACGGCCCCGAGCAGGGGACCGTAGAAGGTGCCCACGCCCCCCAGGATGGTGATGAGGACGAACCGCATGGACATGTCCAGGGACATGACCATGGGCGGGTCCACGCGGTAGTTGTACTGGGCGAAGAAGGCCCCGCAGAGCGCGGCCAGGAAGGCGGAGAGCGCCATGGCGGAGAGCTTCACCCGCGTGCTGTCCACGCCCAGCGACTCCGCGGTCTCCTGGCCCTCCCTGACGGCCCGCAGGTAGTAGCCGAGCCGGTGGCGCTCGATCCAGCGGACCAGCGAGAAGACGAGCACGAACAGCGCCAGGGCCCCATAGTAGTAGCCGGTCTTGTTCGTGGACCACATGAAGTGCTTCCAACTGTCGTCGAGGATGGGATAGTCCAGGCCCATGGCGCCGCCGATCCAGTCCCAGACCATGAAGAGCCGGTTGAAGATCTCCACGATGGCGAAGGTGGCGATGGCGAAGTAGTGTCCCTTGAGCCGGAAGCAGGGGTAGCTGATGAGCGCGGAGGCCGCGGCGGCCGCGAGCGCGCCGACCAGGATGCCGATCCAGGGGGTCGACTGGTAGGTCACCATCGCGATGCCGGCCCCGTAGGCGCCGATGCCGAAGAAGACGGAATGGCCGAAGGACACCTGCCCGCAGTAGCCCCCCAGGAGGTTCCAGGACTGGGCCATGCTCGCGAAGAGCAGGATGAGGATGCAGACGTGCGCCGTGAAGGAATTGGCGAGGAGCCTGGGCACGAGGGGCAGCAGGGCGAGGGCGGCCAGCAGGCCGTACCAGAGGAGATCGGTGGGCTTGAAGGTTCTGTTCATGGCATCACCACCCGAAGAGGCCCTTGGGGCGGACCATGATCACGGCGAGGTAGACGGCGAAGACCGCGACGTACTTGAACACCGGCGCGATGTAGAAGCCGGCGAAGGCCTCCACCAGGCCGATGAGGAGGGCAGCCAGGAGCGAGCCCGGGATGCTGCCGAACCCCCCCAGGGCCACGATGACGAAGGCGATGAGCCCGAAGAGGGAGCCCACCTCGGGATGGGTGGCCAGGTAGCTCGGCATCAGGCCGCCCGCCACGCCCAGGCAGGCCCCGCCGATCCCGAAGACCAGGACGTAGACGCGCTCCGTGTTGATCCCCATCAACTCGGCGGCCTCCCGGTCCATGCTCGTCGCCTGGATGGACCAGCCCGTGCGGGTCTTGCGGATCAGGTGCCAGAGCACGAGGATCACCGCCAGCGAGAACAGGCTCGTGACCACCTGGGGCATGGAGAACACGAGGCCCGCCGCCTCCCACTTCTTGCCGTCCAGCCACGTCCCCGACAGGATGCGGAAGTTCGGCGAGAAGCGGTTGAGGCAGACGTTCTTGAGGAGCATCGAGAGGCCGAAGGTCGCCAGGAGCGGCGCCATGGCCGACTTTCCCCCGATGCAGCGGGAGACGATGAGCTTGTAGGTGACCACCCCGAGCAGGAAGATGAACGCCGCGGAGGCGATCCACGAGACGAGCGGGTCGACCTTCCAGAGGAAGCCCAGCCAGTAGCTGACGTACATGGCGACCATCAGGAAGTCGCCGTGCGCGAAGTTGATGACGTCCATGACGCCCCAGATGAGGGTGAGCCCCGCGGCCACGATGGCGTAGAGCATCCCCGCCAGGATTCCGTCGATGGCGACTTGGAAGAACGTGGTCATCGCTCGACCGCCTCCTCGTGTGTCCGGCGTGACGTGGATAGGCGCCCGCCGGGAGGCTTCCGGAAGGCCTCCCGGCTGCGTGGAGAGCGAAGGGCTAGCGCTTGTTCCAGGGCGTGAAGGGCAACACCACCTTGGCCTCGGCGTAGGACTTGGGGAAGACCGGGAAGTAGACGAGGTTCTTGAGCTGCGTGATCACGCTGGTGGCCTTGCTGTTCTGGCCGTCCGCGGCGAAGAGGACCTTGCCGCCCAGGGAGAGCGGGGAGTCGAAGGTGGTGGTGCGGAGCGCCTCGACGACCTTGTCGACCTCCAGGGTCTTGGCCTTCTCGATGGCCTGGGCCAGGACGTGCAGGGCCACGGCCTCCTGGATGGAATCGCTGTCGAACTCCACCTTGGTCTTCTGGCGGTAGATGGCCTCGACGGAGGCCACTTCCTTCATGTATTTCTTGCCGAGCTCGGGCGAGTAGCCCGTGCCGCCCATGTAGAAGTCGCCGTCGGGGCCGAGCTGCTTGGCGATGATGGGATCCTGGTAGCCGGTGCAGTAGTTGATGGCGGCCTTGGGGGCCACGCCCATCTGCTTCATGGTGCGGGCGAAGAGCGTATAGTCGCCGCCCAGGCAGGCGCCGAAGAACACGTCGGGATTCTTGGCCTTGAGGGTCTGGATCTCGCTGTTCAGGTTGGTCGCTCCGGGATTGAAGGGGACGTCGGCCACGACCTCGAACCCGGCGGCCTTGCAGGCGGTCTTGGCCTCGTCGGCTGCGTGCTTGCCGAACTCGGTGTTCTCGTAGATGATGCCGGCGGTCTTGATGCCGGCCTTCTGTTCCTTGTTCAGTTCCTGGAAGTACTCCACGAACTCCTGGGACTCGGTGCGGTCCGTCGGGGCCAGCCGGAAGAAGTACTTCAGGCCGCGCTCGGTGAGGGCCGCGGAGCTGGAGCAGCCGGAGAGGAAGATCTTCTTCATGCGCTCGGCCACGGCGCTGGCGGGCTTGGTGGAGGCGCTGTTGTAGCAGCCGATGATGGCGTAGACCCCTTCCTGGTTGAAGAGCCGCTCGGCCTCGGACTTGGCGACATCGGGCTTGCCCTGGTGGTCCGCGTTGACGAGGACGATCTTGTAGCCGCCGAGGATGCCCTGCTGCTTGGCCAGGGGGATATTGATCTCGGGGTGCTTGTTGTTGATGACCTCGGCCATGGTCTCCACGGCCGCCTTGCACCGCTCGCCCGCCACCGCGCAGGGGCCGGTGAGCGGGAAGATGGTGCCGATCTTGATGACCTTGTCCTGGGCGGACCCAGCCGGAGCCATGGCCAACCCCATGACGAGAGATAGAGCTACTGCCCACTTCGTGCGCATGAATCCACCTCCATGGATCGTTGTAAGGTTGTCGGGGAAAGTGGGTTCTTTATACCTCGAATTGCGGGGTGGTGATAGATCCATTCCCGGATATTTTTCAATGAGATCTCAATGGCAAGCTGGCTTCTTGAGTCGAGCGACCTGGGTAATATCATGTTTGTTTTCAAATAATTATATTATTTCAATATTTATTGAGGCAACCTGGACAGGTCCTCCGGCATGTTTTCCTGGCATGCTCAACATGGATCGTGTCGAAATCCACATGTATTCATGCAATGAGTGGTAATAAAAATACCAGAACTGTGTTGACGGTGTATTTTATATCAATTGAAGGCTTGTGTGTGGATTCATTCCGCGAACCAGCTCCGGGCCTCCCTGGAACGACCGAAACGACTTGAGTGCAGGAGGTCGATAGCGAGTGTTTTTTGGGGTACTAATTCATAGAAGGTATGAAAAATATTCAACATGAATTCGGGGCTTGCGGGAATCAGGGCAAGGCTCCGCATTGCAAGAAATCGGGCCCACGGCGGGAGCCGCGGGCCCGAGGGGGGGTCGACGGGAGGCTACAGGGCCTTCAGGCAGTCGGCCAGGGCATCCACGGCGCGCTGCAAGTCCTGGCTGCCGATCACCAGGGGCGGCTGGATCCGGAGGACGTTGCCCCAGGTGCCGCCCACGCCGATGAGGAAGCCCCGCTCCCGCAGCATGGCCCTGGCCTTGGCGGCCTCCTCGGGAGCCGGGGTCTTGTGGGCGTCCCGGACGAGTTCCACGCCGACCATCAGTCCGAGGCCGCGCACGTCGCCGACGAGGGGCTGGGTCTTCATCAGCTCCCTCAGGGCGCCCATGAGCATCTTGCCCTTCTCCGCCGCCTGATCGGGGAGCTTCTCCCGCTCGAAGTAGGCGATGTTGGCCAGGGCGGCGGCGCAGGAGACGGGATTGCCGCCGAAGGTGGAGAGGTGGTCCCCGGGCCTGAATGAATCCGCGATCTCCTTGCGGGCGATGAAGGCCGAGAGCGGGAATCCGTCGGCGATGCCCTTGGCCATGGTCATGATGTCCGGCTCGACGTCCCAGTGCTGGATGGCGAAGAGCCTGCCCGTGCGCCCGAACCCCGACTGGACCTCGTCCACGAAGAACAGGATCCCGTGGGCGTCCAGGACCTTCTTGATCTCCTCGAAGTAGCCGGGAGGCGGCGTGACGATGCCGCCCTCGCCCATCACGGGCTCGGCGACGAAGGCGGCCACGTTGTCCGAGGTGTTGAACTGGATGGTCCGCGCCAGGTCCTTCGCGCAGTGGAGGTCGCAGGAGGGATAGGCCTTGTCGTAGGGGCAGCGGTAGCAGTAGGCGGCGGGATGGTAGGTGCAGCCGGTGAGGTAGGGGCCGCCGCCGCGCTTGCGCCCGCAGTTGCCGGTGATGGAGAGGGTGGCCAGGCTCCGGCCGTGGAAGGAACCCTGCAGCGAGATGAACTCCTGCTTCTTCGAGGCCTGCTTGGCCAGGCGCATGGCGCCCTCGTTGGCCTCGGCGCCGCCGCTGCCGAAGAAGCTCTTCTGGAGGCGGCCCGGCGTGATCTGGGCCAGCTTCTCCGCCAGGTCGGCCACGGCGGGCACGTGGTAGGCGATCGAGCAGCAGTGCACCAGCTTGTCCATCTGGGCCTTGGCCGCCTCGAGGACGGTGGGGTTGCAGTGGCCGGCGTTGACCACGGAGATGCCCGCGAAGAGGTCGGTATAGGTCTTCCCGGCCTCGTCGGTGACCTGCGCCCCCTTGGCCGACGCGATGACCACGGGCTCCACCGCCTTCACGCAGGAGGTGTTCACGTACTTCTCGTATTTTTCTTGAGTGTTCATGGGGTTGTTCCTCCTATCGCTTGTCGTCGGGCATGGACATCATGCCGTCCCAGGAATTGGCGACCTGGCCCGCCTGCGCCTCGGCGTCGGAGAACCAGTGGGTGGTGATGCTCTTCTGTTCCGTGAAGAAGCGGACCCCGTCCGTGCCCATCGCGTGGAGGTCGCCGAAGAACGAGTGCTTGTGCCCCGTGAAGCCGAACACGCCCAGGGGGACCGGAATGCCGACGTTGACGCCGACCATGCCGCCATGGGTGCGCCGGGTGAACTCGCGGGCGTGGTAGCCGCTCTGGGTATAGATGACCGAGCCGTTGGCGAACTCGTTGCCGTTCATGAGGGCGAGGCCTTCCTCGAAGTCCTGGACCCGCTTGATGCAGAGGACCGGCCCGAAGATCTCCTTGTCCCCCGCCGACATGCCCGGCTTGACGTGATCGAGGAGGGTCGGCCCCACGTAGAAGCCGTTCTCGTAGCCGGGCACCCTGGCGCCTCGGCCGTCCAGCACGAGCTGGGCGCCCTCCTCGATGCCCTTCTGGATCCAGCCCTCCACGAAGGCGCGGTGGCCCGCGTTCACCACGGGGCCGAGCTGGGAGGCCTTGTCGTAGGCCGGCCCGATCCTCAGCTCCGACATGAACTTCTTCAGGAGCGAGACGAGGCGGTCCGCCACGGCCTCCTCGACGGCCACGGCCGGGAGGGCCATGCAGCGTTCGCCCGCGCAGCCGCAGGCGGCGTTGACGATGCCCCGGGCGGTGCGCTCCAGGGCGCAGTCCCTCAGGACCAGGGCGTGGTTCTTGGCTTCCGTGAGGGCCTGGACCCGCTTCCCGTGGGCGGCGGCGGTGCCGTAGACGTGCAGACCCACCGACGTGGACCCCACGAAGGAGACTCCCTTGACGTCGGGGTGCTTCAGCAGCGACTCGGCCTCGTTGCGCCCGCAGGTGACGAGGTTGATGACCCCCTTCGGGAGGCCCGCCTCCTGCCACAGTTCCAGGATGCGCATCCCGGTCTGGGGCGTGAAGCTGGCGGCCTTCAGGACGAAGGTGTTGCCGGTGGCGATGCAGAGCGGCGCCATCCAGCCCATGGGGATCATGGCCGGGAAGTTCCAGGGGGCGATGCCGGCGAAGACGCCCAGGGGCTCGAGGACCTGGGTCGTGTCGAAGCCGGGGGTGCAGTTCATGAGGGCCGGGCCCTTCAACAGGTGCGGAATGCCGCAGGCGAACTCGACCACCTCCGTCACCTTGAGGACGTCCCCCATGGCCTCGTTCCAGACCTTGCCGTTCTCCCGGGCCAGGAGGTAGGTCAGCTCGTCCAGGTGCTTGTCGAGGAGGCCCTTCATGCGGAAGAGCACCTGGACGCGGGTATTGGGGGGCGTGTCGGACCAGGCGGGGAAGGCCTGCTTGGCGGACTGGACGGCGGCCTCGACCTCCTCGGCGGTGCACTGGGGCGCCTGGGCGATCACCTCGCCCGTGGAGGGGTCGAAGCAGTCCATGTACCGGTCCGTGCGGGAGGTCCGCCACTCGCCGTCGACGAAGAATTTCAGCTTGCGTGGGGCTTCGCTCATGGGATGTCCTTTTCTGGAGATGGAGCAACTGTGAGCGTGCCGCCAGTACAGATACATGTACACTTTCTTCATTGTTGGCCGAACTGTTTTGAAGACACCGCTGAACTGTACTGAACCCAGGAACCTCACAATCGAGAACGCCCCATGGAAACCTTGCTGACCCTGGATCCTGACTCCTCGGAGCCCCTGGTGGCGCAGATCGTCCAGGGGCTCACCCAGTGCATCCTGTCGCGGCGCTGGCGGCCGGGGAGCCGCACCCCGAGCATCCGGGAGTTCGCCCGCACCCATGGCGTGTCCACCTCCACGGTCGTGGAGGCCTACGACCGGCTGGTGGCGGCGGGGCTGCTCACCGCCCGGCGAGGGGCCGGCTTCTTCGTGACCGAGCCTTCCCGCGGGGAACCCCGTCCGGTCTCCCACCTCGCGAAGACGGCCATCGACGGCGACTGGCTCCTGCGCAACGTCTACGAGCAGGGGGAGGAGGGCATCAACGCGGGATGCGGCTGGCTGCCGGAGAGCTGGCACGACGTGGACGCGGTGAGCAAGGGGCTCCGGCGGCTGGCGGTGCATCCCAGGGGGCTGATCGGCTACGGGAGTCCCAAGGGCCACGAGCCGCTGAGGCAGCAGCTCGCGCGGCAGCTCGCGGAACTGGAGATCGAGGCGCCGCCCTCCCAGATCCTGCTGACCCACGGGGCCAGCCAGGGCCTGGATCTCCTGGCGCGGCGCCTGACGCAGCCCGGGGACACGGTCTTCGTGGACGACCCGGGCTACAGCAACCTGCTCTCGGCCCTGCGCCTGCGCGGGCTCCGCCTCGTGGGCGTGCCCATGACCCCCACGGGGCCGGACGTGGCGGTGCTCGAGGAACTGCTCGCCCAGCACCAGCCGAGGCTCTACTTCACCAACACCCAGCTCCACAACCCGACCGGAGCCAGCTACAGCGCCTCCAACGCCTTCCAGGTTCTGCGCCTCGCGGAGCGCCACCAGTTCCTCGTGGTCGAGGACAACGTCTCGGCCGACCTGGTGCCGGGCCGGTCCATCACCCTGGCGGGGGCGGACCAGCTCCGGCGCGTGGTCTACGTGGGCAGCTTCTCCAAGTCCATCGCGCCGGGCCTGCGGGTGGGCTTCGTGGTCGCCGAGCCCGGCCTGCTGGAGGAGCTGGTCTACTTCAAGCTGGTCTCGGGCATGTCCACGCCGGGCGTCAACGAGCGGCTGGTGCACGCCATCTTCATGGAAGGCCACGTCCGGAAGCACCTGGAGCAGCTCCGGGACCGGCTCGCCAAGGCCCAGGAACGGACCTGCCGCCGCCTCGAGGCGGCCGGCTTCACGCGCTTCTTCGAGCCGGGCGCGGGGATGTTCGTGTGGGCCAGGCCCAGGGACGGTGGCCTGGACCCGCTCCAGCTCGCCCAGCGCGCCCTGGAGCAGGGGATCCTCCTCGCCCCGGGGCACCTCTTCAGCCCCGGCCTGTCCCCCAGCCCCTGGCTCCGCTTCAACGTGGTCTACTGCGACAACGACCGGCTCTTCCGGTTCATGGCGGAGGCCCTCGAACACCCGGACCGGCGGGATGGGATAGACTCCATCGAAAGGGGGAACCCATGATCCAGGAGGCCTTGCCCATCCGGAAGCGGATCGCGCTCGTGGCCCACGACAACAAGAAGAAGGACCTGCTCGCCTGGGCCGATGCCAACCGCGACATGCTCGCGCGGCACGACCTCTGCGCCACCGGCACGACCGGGGTGCTGCTCGAGGAAGTCCTCGACAGGCCGGTGCTCAAGTACCAGAGCGGCCCCCTCGGGGGCGACCAGCAGATCGGGGCCAAGATCTCGGAAGGGGACATCGACATGATGGTCTTCTTCTGGGATCCCCTGGAACCCCAGCCCCACGACCCCGACGTGAAGGCGCTGCTCAGGATTGCGGCGGTCTGGAACATTCCCGTCGCCTGCAACCTGGCCACGGCGGACTTCATGATCTCCTCGCCCCTCATGTCCTCGAGCTACCTGCGGGCCCTCCCGGATTTCGAAGCCCACCGGAGGCGCTTCGAGAAGGGGACGGCGTGACGGCCGGGGACGAGGGCCTGCCGCGGACACGCCGCGTGCGCTACAAGGGAACCCACCCGCGGCGCTTCGAGGACAAGTACAAGGAACTGGATCCTGCGGCCCACGCGGCGGAGCTGCGGAAGGTGATGGAGCGGGGGCACACGCCCGCGGGAACCCACCGCCCGATCTGCGTGCGCGAGATCCTGGAGGCGCTGGCGCCGAAGTCCGGAGAGACCTTCCTGGACGCCACGCTGGGCTACGGCGGCCACGCCCAGGAACTCCTGCCGCGGCTCCTGCCCGGGGGACGGCTGTTCGGCCTCGACGTGGATCCCTTGGAACTGCCCCGCACGGAGGCCCGCTTGCGGGCCCTCGGCTTCGGAGATGACGTGCTGACGGTGCGCCGCATGAACTTCGCGGGGATCGCGGGGCTGCTGCCGGAAGCCGGCGGCTTCGACGGTGTGCTCGCGGACCTGGGCGTCTCCTCCATGCAGATCGACAATCCGACCCGGGGCTTCACCTACAAGGCCGAGGGGCCGCTGGACCTGCGCCTGAACCCCGGCCGGGGCAGGCCGGCCTCCGCGCTGCTGCAGGCGGCCTCGGAGGAGGATCTGGAGGAGATCCTGCGGGAGAACGCGGACGAGCCCAACGCGGCGATCCTGGCGCGGGCGCTGCACGGCCGGACCGTCGCCACGACGACCCAGCTCGCCGGGCTGGTCCGCGAGGCGTTGCGGGGAGCGTTCCGTGAGGCCGAGCGGCAGCGGGAGCTGCGCAAGGTCCTCCAGCGCACCTTCCAGGCCCTGCGCATTGCCGTGAACGACGAGTTCACGGTGCTGGACCAGTTCCTTGCGTTGCTTCCCCGGTGCCTGAAGCCGGGGGGCCGGGTGGCGATCCTCACCTTCCACTCCGGCGAGGACCGCCGGGTCAAGAAGGCCTTCCAGGCGGGCCGGCGGGAGGGCCTCTACCGGGACGCCGCCCCGGAGCCCGTCCGCCCCTCGCCGGAGGAACAGCGGGCGAACCCGCGCTCCTCCGGCGCGAAACTGCGGTGGGCGATCCGCTAGCTAGGCCGGCCTCGCGCCCGGAGCTTTCCCTCCGGGCGCCGCGGCCAGCAGGTCCGCCAGGCGCGACGAGCCCGGCGGGATCAGGGTGATGGAGGCGCCGCCGTCGATCACGCGCTGGGTCTCGAGGAGGGTGAACATCGCTTCGGCCACGGCCGGATCCTGGGCGATCTGGTTCAGGGCCGCGCCCACGATCTGGGGCCGGGTGGCCCCGGCCTTGGCGAACTCCACGGCGGCCTGGCGCTCGGCGGTGCTGGTGATGATGTTCACCTGGTTGGTGCCGTCCTGCTTGATGGAGGAGGTCACCTGCCGGAGCCGGTTCACGACCTTGCTCTCGATCTGCCGGATCATGTCCGCGTCCCGGAAGTGGACCTTGCGGATGTAGACGGAGCCGAGCTTGTAGCCCCACTCGCTGGACTGGGGGGAGACCTCGTTGCGCACGGTCTGGCTCATGTTGTGGCGGTTGATCATCATGTCGGCCAGGGGCATGTTGCTCAGGCAGCGCACCGTCGAGTTGCTCACGTTGGCGGCCAGGGAGCCGCGGGGGTCCGTGTTCTTGAAGAGGTAGGCGACCGGGTCGCTGATGTACATCTCGTACCAGATGCCGATGCCCATGGGGGCGCCTTCCTCGGAATTCACGGGCTGGCTGCGCAGGTACTCCTGGTCCAGGCGCAGGTCGATCTCGTAGCGGCGCCCGAACCAGTTGATGATGGGCGCCCGCAGGCCCATCTCGAGCCAGAGGCAGTGGAGGCCGGGCTCGTCCAGCACGGCGACGACCTTCCCGAACAGCACGTAGACCAGGCACCGGCGCTCGTTGACGATGACGTAGAAGCCGAACATCCGGGCGAACCAGAGCAGGATCGGCACGGCGATCAGGCAGACCAGGAAGGTGGCGAAGGCGATGACGAGGGTGCCCATCACTTCACCTCCATGACGATGCGGCCGGCCTGGGCGTAGAGTCCCAGCCGGACGTTGCGGATGTAGGCATCCAGCGCCTCCTGGCCTCCCCGTGCCTTGAGCTCGGAGAGCTGGTAGGCCATGAGGGTGAGGGGCTCCACCTCGGCCTGGGCCTTGAGGGTCTCGATCTCCACGGCACGCTTGGACTGGACGATCTTCTGGTCCGCGGAGGCCTGGGCCAGGCTGATGTCGGAGGAGACCTGGTTGTGGGCCGTGTTGATGGCCGCCAGGGCGGATTCCACCTCCGGGGGCGGATCGATGCTGGTGATCAGGGAGGCGTCGAGCTGGATGCCGTAGCGGGCCGCGGAGGAGGCGCACTCCTGGTCCATGTGCTCGTTGA
>Ga0209099_1002393_pt1 | contig 16597 bp, 13 predicted proteins | sample AD_JPNHW2_MetaG_FD_184430 | JGI IMG/M metagenome (GOLD analysis project Ga0209099, IMG submission 184430) | Active sludge microbial communities of municipal wastewater-treating anaerobic digesters from Japan - AD_JPNHW2_MetaG (SPAdes) (version 2) | ecosystem: Engineered > Bioreactor > Anaerobic... | reverse complement strand
GCTTTAAATTGAAAAATTACAAAGATTATTATTAAGGTTGCAACAATCTTAAAAGCCAAGGAAGATTTAATAAATATTCCTCTATAGCTTTCCTTAAATGAAGTTGGTAGCCAGTGAGTTGCGAATCCAAGGGCAATTAGTCCATATATAATTGGTTGATTGAATATTGCAGAGAAAATTGATTCAGCTCCAAAATGGTAATAAATCTGGCCGAACATATCCTTCACCTTACTCATTTCTGCCGATCTAAAGAATATCCACGATAGGCAAACAATCTGGAAAGTAATAAATCCTGCTACAAATTTTTTCGAGTGCAATTTTTTAGTCTTGTTTGATGGGAAAATACTCGTCCATACTTTATGAATTGCTAACGAAACTCCATGAATTCCACCCCATATCACAAAACGGATGTTTGCCCCATGCCAGAGTCCTCCAAGTAGCATGGTGATCATAAGGTTGATATACGACCTAATTTTACCTTTGCGATTTCCTCCAAGCGGGATGTACAGATAATCCCTTAACCACGAGGAAAGCGATATATGCCAGCGATGCCAGAAATCGGTGATGTTTACCGCTTTATATGGCGAGTTGAAGTTAATGGGAAGCCTAAATCCAAGCAGCAGGGCAACCCCAATAGCAATATCAGTATATCCAGAAAAATCACAATAAATCTGCAATGCATAGCCATATGTTGCTGTCAGGTTTTCGAAACCAGAATAGCTCAGCGGATTGTCAAAAACCCGATCGACAAAGTTGATTGAGATGTAATCCGATATCAGCATCTTCTTAATCAACCCGTTTAGAATTAGGAAGTAGGCGTGGCTAAACTCCGCCCAGCTAAGAGCAAACTTTCTGTAGATTTGAGGAACAAATTCCGCCGCACGAACAATAGGACCAGCTACTAGTTGGGGAAAGAATGATACGTAAAAGGCAAAGTCTAAAATATTCTTTAATGGTTCAAGTTTGCGCCGATAAATATCAACGGTATAGCTTATGGTTTGGAACGTGTAAAATGAAATACCAACCGGAAGTATAATTGTTGAACTATCAAAGTGCGACCCTAAAAGTTGATTTGTCCAAAGTGAAAGGTAGTTTACAACTTCAAAATGGGTTCCGAAAATGCTATTTATACTGTTTGTGAAAAAGTAAGCATACTTAAAATAGGAGAGTACTCCTAAGTTAATTGAAACACTAATGCCAACGAATAGTTTTCTTGCCCATTTTTTATTCGAGGAAGCAATAAGAATTCCAGCCGTATAATCACAAATTGTTGCGAAAATTAGAAGTACAAAGAATAATCCACTTGATTTGTAGTAAAAGAAAAAGCTGAAAAGTAAAAGGTAAATTGTTCTCAAAAAATGCTTTTGGTAGATAAACGAGTACCCAAACAAAAGAATAGAAAAGAATACCCAAAATGAGAATTCTGTAAAAATTATTGGCCTATTTTCGTAGTAGGTAAAAATATGGGTAATATGTTGCCAAAAGTCAAACATCAGCTTATCTAATTCCTAATTAATGGTGTTGAAATCAATAGAGTATCTGATTGTGCTGCTATTTGTTTATTTGTTCTCCCTTTATCAAGAAGATATTTTTCGTACTCGTACATCATCGCCGAGTAGAACATCTCCGCAATAAGATTTGCCCCTCTATATGTGAAATGGATAAAATCCTTAGTGGCAAGTGGTGGAGTGGCATTCTCCCAGGCAGCCATTGAGTTTTTACCTCCCATAGCTTTAAAGCAATCCCAAAATGCTACACCCGCCCTATGAGCAGCATTTCGTTGAGCATCCCTTATCTTTTCAATATTTGGATATGATGTATAGTGTAAGCCCTCTTTGCGTGATACATCCGAAACACCTATTAGGATAATTGAAGCGTCAGGCGCTGCTGTTAGAAAAGCTTTCAGCTGGTTATAAAGCTGGTTTTCATAGTAACGATAGTTTTCAACCACATTTGGAACCACATTTACTCCAAACTGAAGTATAATAAGCTTTGCATTAAGAACTTGAAGCATATCCTTTGTAAAATCCATATCGGTTTTTGTGAAATCGGTTCCCGAACTGCCTCGAATCGGAATATTATCAACCAGAATACCTTTTGCCGATTCAAGCGATAGCCCAAAAACCAAAGGACTTTCTTCGCCTTTAAATTTTAGTAGAAAAGTGTTTACGGCTTTGTCTAAATCCCATGTCAATGTTTTTAGCGAGTTGCTAGCTGGCATTATCTCGGCATCATTGGCTTTACCATCGATGTTAAGTTCAAGAATGAATGGTTTTGTGTTAAAACCATAGTAAAGATTTAACCTTTCGAAGTTTCGTGCAGTAAGGTTTTCGTTTCCGAATCGTTGTATTTCAATCCAGGCTTCATTCGTGGATTTAGAGAAAAGGGTTCGACTTTGAGTGTACATCGAATATCCTCCAAGCGCTCCATACCGGCTAATGCCGGAAAGGTTTTTGCCGTGATCGGCCAGTGTTACCCGCTCCCAGTTTGATGATGATGTTTGCATAACCCCTGTTGGCTGGCTACTTTGAGGAAGTGCTGGGACTAAGCCAACCCCTCTGCCTCCGAATTTTGCCTGTAATCGTGCTCTGATGTAGGATGTTATCCTATCGCCCTCAATTTGCGAATCGCCGTAGTGCAAAACACGTATTGGTTTCTTATTGTACAACTTGTTCTTTAAGGATTCAAAGAACTGGACGAGTGAGTTTTTATTGCTGTCGGGGAATTCTATTCTACTTAGCCTGCTTCTAAGTATATCTGCAGTTATCTTACTGATTGCAGTTGAATCAACCGCTTTTGTTGTATCAGGATTTGATGTGGTATCTATCTTTAGATTTGGCGAAAAGTTAATAATCTGAAGAGTACTCATGGTGCTATCGACGAGTCTATCTAGATTTTTTAAATTGGGGTCTAGTAATTGTTGGTTTGATGCTGTGTCAACACCTAAAAGTTCGCTGATGTTGGGGAAGCGAAGGATTTTTGTAAATACCTTAATGCCATCTTTTGGGAAAAAAAGTGATGGGAGTGCTGCTAATGAGAATACGAGAACAACAAGAAGAAATATCTTATAAGGTTTTACCATAAAAAAAGGTTTTCTACAAAGCTACTCGGTTAAAGGTAAAAATATTTTGTAGAAAACCTTCTAAATATGTTCTGTTCCTATTTTTGGAAAATTCAATTTGAATATATTTTCATGCTGAACGGAGGGAAGCATCTTCTATATAGATAATAGATTGCTTTCAGCGAACCCTGAAGGGTTTCTTCGCGTTGCTCAGGATGACAATGTTTGTAGAGTTAGGTTTTAGCCTTAATCTTTAAAACCTGTCCAGGGTAAACTCTATCACTTTTTAGATTGTTGATCTTAATAATATCATCACCTGAAACACCGGGGTATTGTCGGGCAATTGTCCATAGGGTATCACCTGGTTTTACAGTATGAGTAATAAAACCGGCTTCAACGTTTTGGGCTGTTTTGGTGGGGCTAATAATTCCAAGTTGGGTTGCCATTCTTTGAGATACGAAAACAACTAAGCGCTGGTTTGCACGAATCATATTCCCGTACATGTTATTCCACGAACGGAGTTGACCTACCGTAACACCAAACCGTTCGGCAATAAACCCCAGGTTATCGCCTGATTGAACTTTGTAATCATACCTAACGCTTCCTGCAGGAACATCATACTGGTATGATGCTCTGTATTTTATTGGGTCGATAAGGTTCTTCCGGTTAAAGAATACGCTATCCTTATAGCTAAATATCTCTTTCTCTTTATCGATAAAAGGACCAACGGCATCGAGAGGGATTTTTAGTGACCAAGTTCTATCCTTTGCAGGTATAACGTCTAGCTTGTACTGAGGATTCATATCCCGAAGCATATTTAGAGGGATGCCTAAAACTTCAGAAACCTGCTGGAGATGAAGCATTTCCTTTACCATTAAGGTATCAGTTGTCATTGGCATATTAACCAATTGTGGCTTAATATTGTGCTCTTTGTAATAGTAGTAAACATAAGTAGCTGCTATAAATGCAGGAACGTAACCTCTAGTTTCGCGTGGTAAATAGTAGTAAATATCCCAGTAGTTTCTTTTTCCTCCTGCTCTACGGATAGCCTTATTAACATTTCCGGGTCCGCAATTATATGCTGCAATAACTAAAGTCCAGTCTTTGTAAATTGAGTAAAGATCTTTTAAGTAGCGAGCAGCTGCTTGGGTTGAGGCTATGGGATCGCGACGTTCGTCAACGTATGAGTTAATAGTAAGCTTATACATTCTTCCCGTTCCGTACATAAACTGCCATAGTCCCGTTGCTCCAACGCGCGAAACAGCGCGTGGATTTAATGCTGATTCAATCATTGGAAGGAATCGGAGTTCCTGCGGTAGTTGGTAAACATCAAGTATCTCCTCAAAAATTGGGAAATAGTAGTCTGATAATCCGATCATCACCCCAACCAGCTCTTTTCTGTTTTGGGTGTACATCGATATAAAGCTTTTAACGATGCTATTGTATGGAAGTTCAATGAACGAGTTGACTTTAGATAAACGTCTAGTGTATATTGAATCAGGAATATTTACGATTGGTGCTGTACTATCAATTTGTACTCCGTTTATTAAAGTGTTCGAATCAACAGATTGCTGAACATACCAAAGGTTAAGAAGGCTATCAAGATTGTTATTGAAATCGGCTGATAGTCCAATGCTCTCAAGGGTAGAGTCAGGTAAGACAGGTTTAGCGGTTTGAGCATCTAATGAGTTGCAAATCAGTACGATAACTAGAGTAAAGGTAAGTGCTCTTAGTGTTTTCATCTTGGATAGTTAGAAGTTAAGCTTTAGCGTTAAACCGAAAGCTGGTTGATTATATGATGAATACGCAAAGTTAGTATTTAAAATGGATGGTTCAACATGTAATGAAAGATCATCGTTCACATTCCAGTTGTAAAGATTGGCGTCTACGTTGGCATCAATGATGTTTAGTATGTAAACGCCCACCAATCCTACAAAAGCAACATCCCTATTCCGGTGGTACAGGTTGCGATAAATTTTCATTTCTTCAGTGCTACGTTTTCCTCCAAATTCATCATTTGGATATTGTCGAATAGCCCTTTTCATGCGAATGTACCCACGGTTATTCCAATCAACAATAAAGTATAAAGTGCTAAGACCCCCGTAAACAATGGGAACTTTCCAGTACTTATGGTTATAAACCTGACCAGAACCAGGGAGAATTGTAGAAAGGATAGTTGCTGTTGCTGGGGAGTGGTTTGCCTTGTTATACACTGTAAGCGCGTCAACCACGCTTGCAATGTAAAATGCACCAACTCCGGCATAGTAAAGATTACGTCTTATTTTTGCTTTGGTGAATTGCTCTTCGTAAAAAATTTTATTTACGCTGGCAGAATCTAGGTTACGATAAATTGCCCTGTACTTCCAATAGTCTTTATTCGCATCCATCCCCAATGCTAGCATACTTCCCATACCGGCATAGTAAATAGGAATTTTCCAGTACTGCTTGTTTACGACTTGTCCTGAACCAGGTAAAACTTGAGCTAAAAGCCAAAGATGCCTAGTTTTCAGGCTGTCCTTTAATACTACTTTTAGGGTATCTTTCTGTTGAGTCGCTCTTTGAGCACTGGTGGGTTGACCAGAAAAGATTAGCAATAAAGTGAACAGTAGTGCAAATCCACTTTTTGAAAATCTGTAGATATTTTTAAGAAGAAATCCCCTCAACGTTTTTGTTTTTTAGAGAATAACAATGGAGCAAAAGTATTGTTATTCTTCCAAATTCCTAAATTTCTGAATAATCTCTTGAAGTTCTTCCTCGTTATGGTACGAAATTACAATCTTACCATCACCCTTTGTGCCGGGTTTAATATCGGCTGCCCATCCTAGTTTATTGATTAGGTGATCCTTAAGTTCAGATTCTGTTTCGGGTAAGTCGCGGTTCGATTTTAATTTCTGTGATTTCTCAGGATGTCTTTCTTGAATTGCTCTAACCTCCTCCTCGGTTTTGCGAACAGAAAGTTCTTTATCGATGATATTTCGATATATTTTTAGCTGAGTAATTGGATCGTCAATGGTGATAAGCGCACGTGCATGGCCCATGCTTAAATGTGATTCGCGGAGACCAAGCTGAATCTCTGCGGGTAGTTTTAGTAAACGTAGGTAGTTTCCAACGGTTGCACGTTTTTTCCCAACGCGATCGGCAAGTACCTCTTGGGTAAGGTTACACTCTTCGATAAGGCGTTGGTAGCTAATGGCCACCTCTATTGCATCGAGATCCTCGCGTTGAATGTTTTCAACAAGAGCCATCTCAAGTAAGCCCTGATCATCGGCTGTACGGATGTATGCTGGAATTTTCTTTAACCCTGCAATTTTTGCGGCGCGCAAACGACGTTCGCCCGATATAAGCTGGTAGCTGCCATTGTTAGAGCGTACGGTAATAGGTTGAATAATTCCTAACCTTTTGATTGACTCAGAAAGTTCATTTAATGCATCTTCGTCAAACTTTGTACGGGGTTGAAATGGGTTAAGCTCAACCTTCTCAACATCAATCTCGTTAACCAGTTCGCTGGTTATTCTATGCTCAACTACATCACTACTCTTATTAATTGGATCGTTTGCATCTTCAATAAGTGCACCTAGTCCGCGCCCTAGCGCCATTTTCTTACTCATATCTTACTGTTTTCCTGAAAAGGCTGTTATTTCTCTGTTATTTGTTTCTCTTTGCTATCAATCTTGGTCATGTTGTTGCGTTGAAGCATCTCACGGGCAAGGTTAACATAGTTAGCCGAACCGCTCGAAACTGCATCATAAAGGATCACTGGCTTACCGTAGCTTGGGGCTTCGCTAAGTTTTATGTTACGCTGTATAATTGTTTCGAATACCATTTGCTGGAAGTGCTTCCTAACCTCTTCAACTACCTGGTTCGATAAACGTAAACGTGCATCGTACATGGTTAGTAGGAATCCCTCAATTTCAAGGGCAGTATTTAAGCGTGCTTGAATAATCTTGATAGTATTTAGCAGTTTTCCTAATCCTTCAAGTGCAAAGTACTCGCACTGAACAGGAATCATTACTGAATCGGCCGCGCTAAGTGCATTAACGGTAATCAATCCAAGAGAAGGAGAGCAGTCGATGAACACAAAATCGTAATCATCCTTTACTCTATCAATAACGCCCTTTAGCATCTTCTCACGGTTGGGAAGGTTAAGCATTTCGATCTCAGCACCAACCAAATCAATATTTGATGGGATCAGATCCAACCCTTTGAGCTCGCTCTTTAGGATGATATCCTTTGGGTTTACCTCATCAACCAAGCATTCGTATATGCTAGTTTTAATATTTCTTAAGTCGAAACCGGTTCCTGAGGTTGCGTTGGCCTGTGGGTCGGCATCAACTAGTAGTACTCTTTTCTCAAGTACCGCAAGGCTTGCAGAAAGATTGATTGCGGTGGTGGTTTTACCTACACCCCCCTTTTGGTTAGCAATTGCAATAACTTTTCCCATCTATGTAATTTTTAACAATATCAATAACAAAAAAAATTGGGCTCAAAGATATATATCACCTACTTTTAGCCACTATTTTGCCCGATTGAATATAAACAAAACTCCTATTGTTATTAACAAGTTATTAACAATGCGAGCTGTTTTTTGGGTATCTGCAAAAATAGAAAATCTTTTCAAGAAACCTCGTCCAAAAATATTACTCGTCAATAATATCGAAACGTATTGATCTATTATAAGTAAGGGAGGGTTGACAATAATTACTGTACTCATATATGCTTTATAAATAACAGTAAATAAGGTAATTAAAGATACAAAATCATTTATGTCAAAATTTTCAAAAGTTTGTAGTTATCGGAAAATTGTATATTTACGCCGTACAAATCTGGTGGAAATTAATGGCTGATAAATGGTATGCAATCATTAACCCTCAAGCCGGGAGTGGCAAGGGTAAAACTGATTGGCCTCAAATTGAATCGTTAATGAGGACAAATGGGTTAGAGTTCGATTTTGTTTTTACTACCCATAAGTACCACGCAGTGGAGCTTACTGTAAACGCAATAAACAATGGATACAAAAAGATTATTGCTGTTGGGGGCGATGGCACATTAAACGAAATTGTTAACGGGGTTTTTATCCAGAAGAAATATCCAACCACCGAAATTATTATTGGAGTAATTGCTGTTGGTACTGGCAACGATTGGTCGAGGATGTACAATATCCATAACACCTACGAGGGAAGGGTTAATGCGCTAAAAAATGGAAAGCTCTTTTTGCAGGATGTTGGGAGCGTGGAGTATGAGGAGTCAATGGTTAAGCAATCGCGATTCTTTGCGAATGCGGCAGGGGTTGGTTTTGATGCCGAGGTTGCTCGTCGTACCAACCGTTTAAAGGAACACGGGCATAGAGGAAAAGTCCTTTATATGGGAAGCCTTCTCAGAGCGCTATTTGACTACAAACCATCCTTTATAAATATTTCTATTGATGGCGAGAAGCTGGGCGGTAAAATATTCAGCTTAACCATTGGCATTGGCCGTTACAACGGCAGCGGAATGATGCAACTTCCGAATGCCATTTCAGATGATGGTCTTTTTGATGTTACTGTAATTCGCCAAATACGCAGGTTTGAGGTTATCCGAAATATATACCGTTTATATAACGGTACAATTCTATCACACCCAAAAATCTCTGGGCATATCGGTAAAAATGTTGTGATCTCATCCGATATACCAATCGGGCTTGAGGTTGATGGTGAATCGTTAGGTGTATCGCCATTCGTTTTTAGCGTAATCCCAAAGAGTATTAACGTTGTTGTTGGTGCCGATTTCCACGAGGTAACTAGCCCGGCGACTACCATTATTGATACGGAATAGGTAGAAAAGTTTATAAGTTGACAAGTTAATAAGTCGATAAGATAAGTAGTCAGAATTCAGTAGTTTTGTTTTCTTCTTGTCACTTAAGTCATTGGTCACTCTGTCACTTCTTACCTGTATTTAAATAAGATTTTTCATTATACTCAAGATGATAGAGTTGTCATGCTTAGCGAAGTACTTTTGTCAAGGCACATTGGTCTAAAGTCTAGCGTCTATTATCTAGTATCTGCTTTCAAAAAGTAACAATTTTCCCGCTTTCCTTATTAAACTATAAAATTGATTTAGATAACCGGTTGGTTTTCTGGCTGATTATATGTTGAACATCATGTGTTTAATCTGATTTGTTCAGCTTATAGTTGGTATATTCGAAACAAATTGAAGGCTGTAACCGTTGGCTTTAGCCAGCGGGTTATTAGAGGTCAAATTATGATGGGCTTTAGCCCCATCAAATTAATTAGGGAAAATGTGGCTTAAACCAATTGAATTAAAACGAAACTACCCGTTGACTGAAGTCAACGGAATAGAATAAAAGGTTAAACATGGAAATAGTGGAAAGCATTAAAGGGCTAAAAGCGGAAAGCGTAAAAAAGGAGTTTTCCGATTTGATGGGTGTTTACCTTAACCCCGCATTCGGGGCTATTACTAAGCGCGATTTTGATATTCACCTATTTATTACGCTACAGAAGCTTGGCGTAATTTCGCCCAACCCCGAGATTTACGAGATAGTTACCAAGTTGCGGGTAACCCGTTCCAAGGCGCGCAGCCTGCTCTACGAATCGAAGCTGCGCCAAACCAGCACTCCCGAGCTGGATGAGGAGCTAAAGAACCTGCTAAAAAACCCAATATTCCTTAAGGACAACGATAAAATAGGTATTGAGGTTGACAACCCCTACCTGATTGACCACCTGCGTGCAAGGTTAAAGAAGTTGAACTACATAACCGATGGCTCATTCTCCCCGGAGCTGGTTAGGCTAACCACCGAGGCTTACGCAGCGCTGTTTGAATCGTGCCTGCCCGAAGAATCGAAGGACAAGATTAAGAAGGCTTTTGTTGCTATTGGCGCAAAAGCCGATACCTCGTTGAAAGGAATACTAATTGGAGTGCTAAAGAAATTGGGAGGCAAAATTGCCGACAAGGCAGGCGAAGGAATTGCCGAAAAAGCCGTTGACTACATGGGCCCAATTGTTAGCGGCAGCATTGATGTTATTAAGGAGAAGTTTGGGGAGATGTTTGGGGAGAAATAAGGTATTCTACGCCAGTTTTGATAAACGGATGCTACGTAAAAAAGACGAACTCACCCCTAAATCCCCTCTCTACCAAAGGCAGAGAGGGGACTTTTTTTGCTCCCCTCTTTTCGCTTGGCGAAGAGAGGGGCAGGGGGAGAGTCAAAATTGATCTTCGTTCAATGTGGTTTTCAACTACTTCGAAGGTAAAAGGCAGTCTTTGACTGCTGGTATGCGTTGATAAATGGTTACAATGTAAAAGCGGAGCTCACCCCTATATCCCCTCTCTACTCAAAAGGCAGAGAGGGGACTTTTTTTGCTCCCCTCTTTTCGCTTAGGCGAAGAGAGGGGCTGGGGGAGAGTCAAAATTGATCTCCGTCTGATTTGGTTTTTAACTACGTCGAAGGTAAAAGGCAGTCTTTGACTGCAGGTATGCGTTGAGAAATTGAGGCAATGTAAAAAGCGGGACTCACCCCTAAATCCCCTCTCTACCCAAAGGCAGAGAGGGGACTTTTTTTGCTCCCCTCTTTTCGCTTGGCGAAGAGAGGGGCAGGGGGAGTCAAAATTTCTTAACTTACACTATAAAAACAGCAAATGCCAAAATACTTTACCACAGCGAAAATAGCACGAGACCTACGAAGGAATCAAACAGAGTCGGAAAGCCTACTGTGGAATGAATTAAGAAACCGTAAACTGAATGGGTTTAAATTCTTGAGGCAGCACCCCATTATTTACGACAAGAATACAGTTCCAAATGGTTTTATTGTAGCTGATTTTTACTGTGCCGAGAAGAAACTAATTGTAGAGGTTGATGGCAAAATTCATGATCAACAAAAGAAGAAAGACCTTTTGAGGGATCAAATAATGTTAAACAAAGGTTACCAAACACTTCGGATTTATAATGAGGAGTTGGAGGACATGAGCAAGGTTTTAGAGAAGATAATTCAAAAACTCAAGTAGTTTAAAAGCCGGACTCACCTCTGATTCTCCTCTTTTCCGGCAACTGCCGGAAGAGAGGGGTTGGTGGTGAGTCAAAATTGATCCTTTTTAATACAACTTAACCTACCAAAAGCAGAATTCATCGGAGTGCTTCTAACTTTTTTCCTTAACTTGCCTCGGTTATTTAGGTAGCAAGTAGTGGTGGATAAACGTTAAAGATCGCTTTGATGAAATCGCATAAATTAATATTTATTGGTATTGTAAGCGCAATGGTGTTGTTGGGTTCATGCACAACTGTTTTTATTAACGAAATATCTCGCAAACAGGATTTTAGTTTTAGCGACTCAAACCTTAAAACAGCAATAGTTATTGGAACCGAAGATGTTGTTCTAAACGATTTTATAAAAACGTTCTATAGAAATTACTCTGATTACCACAAGTTCGTTGCTGATTATGTTGGGCAGTTTACAGGAAGTCTAAATAACGCAAATATTTTAGCAAGGGTAGAGTCTGATACCTCCTTCCGATGGGGTTCTGAAATTTACTACTCCTATTTTGCGAAAGATAAAATGACATCCGATTCCGTTCTTATAAGATATGGGGCTAATTACTTAATCCGCATTTCAGGGTTAGAGGTTTCAAACCGCGTTCAAACATCAATGATTCCCGGTGGATCAAATACACCTCCGATTTATAAGACATCTGAACATTGTATAGTTAAAGCGCGTTTTCAGGTTTTTGATTTGAAAACTCAACAAAACGTAATGGAGTTTATAACTTATGGCGAGGGAACGGTGGTGCTATTAACGTATCAAGAAGCATTTAATGAGGCAATAAAAAAATCAATTGCTCATGCCGTTGAATATTTGAAAAGCGGTAAAAAAGAATTTTAGTATCCGGGTTAGCAAAATCTACTTTCTTTATCTTCTGCCAAAGAAATCAAACAACTCATATCCCAAATGTGTTTTAAGTGATTGCTTTATGGTTTTGCCTCAAATTAGAAATTTGTTAAATTTGATTAACTAATTGCTGTCATTCTTAAAACAACCTATTGCATGAGAATTCTTATGTCATTCTTTGTATTACTTGCAATAAGCGGTACATCTTTCTCTCAGGAGGATGCTAGAATAATCAGATTGCTTGATAAAGTAGAGGTTGAACTCAAACGATTTGATACAAACACCATAATTTCAAATACTAAAAAGTTTCCTTCGAATAAAAAGGTTGTTTTCAAAGGTCAAAACGGACAATATACTTTTAGAAACGCAATCAAGTATTATAATGGGGGAATTAAGAAAGAGAAAATACAAATTTTTAAGTTTAATGCATGGGGTCGATCGGTATTGATATGCACATTAGTTAAAATAAATGATCAAAAATTTTATATAGAATATTTTGAAACCAACGAGGATAAAGCCTTAACAAAGAAGTCCAAGGAAGTATATATTGCAAATAAATGCTATCAAAAGACAAGCCTAGATGGTCGGGGCTATACTACAAGTACCGAAAACTATGTGCTCCCCATGTCGGTCTATACTAAATAGTAATTCTTTGCATTTTATAACCTGAAAACGTTACCCTTTTAAGAAGATACAAGTAAGAAATTGTAATTTAGAAATTAACAAATACTTAGATAATATTACTTTTTAATAAACTTAAAAAATCAAAAATATGAAACGTGTTTTATGTGCTTTTCTATTAATTCTTTTTGTAAACCAATTGTTTTCACAAGGATTTAAGTATGGTGTTGCTGCAGGTTTGAACTATACTAAAAACCATGTGAATTATACAGAATACATTGATTCTAAGTACAAGGTTGGATATCAATTTAACGCTATTCTTGAATATCGTTTTAGTAATAAAATTGGCTTACGTATTGAACCGGGATTTGCAAATAGAGGCTATAAGTCAGTATATGATAAAACATATTATGTAAACCTTAATTATTTGAGTTCACCAATTTTAATTTGTTATTATCCATTTGATAAATTTTCAGTACAACTTGGACCTGAACTATCCTACAGGTTATCAGCAAAAATAGTAAGTGATGGTGAATCTTCAAATGTTAATGACCTTTACGATAGCAAATATGATTTTGGAATAAACTTGGGTCTTTCATATCAACTATTCAATAAAGTGAATATTGGGTTTAGGTTTAATAGGGGGTTCGTGTCAACGGTTAAAGACCTAACATATACAGATGAATACGGATTAAATAAAAGGGATATGAAATTGTATAATCAAGGATTTTCATTTTTAGTTACTTACATGATAAAATAAAAGTGATGGTTAACAGGATTGTAAAGTATCTGGCCAAAAAGAACGATAGCCTTATAGTTTCTTATAAAGCACTACGAAGGCTTATTGGTATTATGGGAATCCTCTTGCCAATAATAAATATTCTGGGTGGATGTTTAATTGCTAAGCTTCCAATACAGCAATCCATTAGCATGTACTACTATACCAACATGCGCGATTTTTTTGTGGGATTAATGTTTGTTGTTTCGCTTTTCCTTATCACATACAAGGGCTACAATACCCTTGATCTAATTATATCAGTTATTACTGGCGTTGCTGGTCTTGGCGTTGCTATATTCCCATGCTTCAGTGAACTAGTCATTGGACAAAAGGTTGGAATTTTTCAACTCTCCCCAGAAACTTCATTCATAGTGCATCTTACCTGTGCCGCTCTTTTCTTTGTTCTGCTGGCATTTACCTCAATATTCCTGTTCACCCAAAAGCATAAGGATTCAAATCTTGTAACTCCACGAAAGAAAATTAGAAACATAATCTACATTGTATGTGGTATTCTTATGTTGGCTTGTGTTTTAGGTATACTAGTAAGTATTTTAATTCTTACCAAGCCGCAGCTTTATGATTCTAAAATTATTCTAATACTTGAATCAATTGCACTATTTAGTTTTGGAGTATCGTGGCTTGTTAAAGGGGAGACTTTATTTAAAGATAAGTAGATAGTAGATAGTAGAATGTACTTACTACTATCTACTCCCTACTCTTTATTTTTTATAACCCTTTCTTAAAATATTCAAGCCCCAATTCAGTTATTACTAATGCAAACTGCTAAGCCTTTTCCTAAAAGTTTTACCTTAGCGGTGCGAATTGTTAACTATGGCATTTAAAAGATCGCTATTCGGTTTATCTTTTTTTCTAATTGCACTCCAATCATTTCCTCAGATTGGTGGTGAAGGGGCATACGATTACCTGAACCTTACCACTAATCCACGTGTAGCAGCGCTTGGTGGAAAGGTGGCATCTTTAGATGATCCTGAACTAGGGATAACCCTGTACAACCCTTCGCTGCTTAGTTCACAGATGCATAATCAGCTCGCACTTTCTTATGTTGGCTACTATGCTGGTGTAAAATATGGCTCGGCAATATACTCACGTAACTATGAAGGGATAGGAACTTTTGGGCTTGGAATAACACAGGTTAACTACGGATCATTTACCGAGGCTGATGAAACGGGTACTATTACAGGTAGTTTTACCGCAGCAGACATGGCGATAAATCTGCTCTACTCAAGAACTTTCGATAGTATCCTAACGGTTGGTATAGATATAAAGCCCCTTTACTCACATCTTGCTAGCTACAAATCGTTTGGAATTGCTGCTGACATTGGAGTAAACTACCATCATAAAAAAGCGCTTTTTTCTGCGAGTATTGTACTAAGGAATATAGGTACGATGATTAAACCTTACACTCCCGATACATGGGAGCGGCCACCTTTTGAAATAGTTGCCGGTTTTAGTAAGAAATTGGCTCACGCTCCATTTAGAATTATTGCAACCTTTCAACAACTTCAGAACTACAGTTTATACTACAAACGACCCACAAAGGATAATACAAGTCTTGGCGATAATACAACAAGTAGTGATAGTAAGTTAAAAAAATTCTCAAACGAGGCATTGAGCCATGTGATTCTTGGGGTTGAGTTTACACCTTTCAAGAGTTTCTGTTTTAGGGTTGGCTATAACTATCAGCGCAGAAACGAGCTAAAGGTTGATGAAAATGTTTCATCCGTTGGGTTTAGCTGGGGCTTTGGGGTAAAGATTTCAAAGTTTCAGTTTAGCTATGGGCAATCGAAGTACCATTTAGCTGGCCCATCAAAATACTTTTCCATTAGCACCGACCTCGACGACCTGTTTGGATGGAATAAACTCTAAAAGAAAAAGGGCAAAACTTCGTTTGCCCTTCGATTTATTACTCCATTAGTTTTCTGTACTTGATTCGGTGCGGACCCTCATCACCAAGCCTTTTCTTACGATTCTCCTCATAGTCGGAGTACGAACCTTCAAAGAAATATACCTGAGAGTTCCCCTCAAATGCTAAAATATGTGTTGCAACACGGTCGAGGAACCACCTGTCGTGCGAGATGATTACTGCGCAACCAGCAAAGTTATCGATACCCTCTTCAAGGGCTCGAAGTGTGTTAACATCGATATCGTTTGTAGGCTCGTCGAGAAGGATTACGTTACCTTCCTCTTTAAGAGCAAGTGCAAGATGCAATCTGTTCCGTTCCCCACCAGAAAGGATATTACACTTCTTCTCCTGGTCAGCTCCTGAAAAGTTAAATCGAGCAACGTATGCCCTAGCATTAATTTGTTTTCCCCCAAGCATAATATTATCTGCACCGCCCGATATTACTTCGAATACTGTTTTGTCGGGTTCTATCGATTTATGTTGCTGATCAACGTAAGCAAGTTTAACGGTATCTCCAATCTTGAATTCCCCTTTATCGGCCTTATCAAGCCCCATAATTAACCTGAACAGGGTGGTTTTTCCTGCTCCGTTCGGACCAATTACCCCTACAATTCCGTTGGGTGGAAGATTAAAGTTTAGATTCTCGAAAAGAAGTTTATCGCCAAATGCTTTTGATACCTGATTAGATTCTATTACAACATTTCCTAAGCGAGGACCATTAGGAATGAAAAGTTCAAGCTTTTCTTCCTTCTGTTTTACATCCTCATTTAGTAACCTATCGTATGCTGATAACCTTGCCTTTTGTTTGGCTTGACGAGCTTTGGGTGATAATTTAACCCACTCCAACTCACGCTCAAGGGTTTTCCTGCGCTTACTTTCCTGCTTTTCTTCCTGAGCAAGACGCTTAGTTTTTTGATCCAACCATGAAGAGTAGTTACCTTTCCATGGAATTCCCTCACCACGGTCAAGCTCAAGAATCCAACCTGCTACATTATCAAGGAAGTAACGGTCGTGAGTAATTGCAATTACGGTACCTTTATACTGTTGTAAATGCATCTCAAGCCATTGAACCGACTCAGCATCGAGGTGGTTGGTTGGCTCATCGAGAAGAAGGATTTCAGGCTCACGAAGAAGTAAACGGCAAAGTGCAACGCGTCGACGTTCTCCACCAGATAAAACTTTAACCGATGCATCGGGTTCGGGGCAGCGAAGCGCATCCATCGCCCGCTCAAGTTTTGAGTCGAGGTTCCAACCATCGGCATGATCTATTTTTTCGGTAAGTTCGCCTTGGCGCTCAATCAGTTTATTCATCTGATCGTCGTCCATGGGCTCAGCAAACTT